>JAEIGA010017091.1_pt1 | contig 11046 bp, 10 predicted proteins | sample 9270691 | NCBI WGS metagenome assembly JAEIGA01 (sample SAMN17057246, study PRJNA624740) | gut metagenome | biome: biome; isolation source: fecal sample | host: Bos grunniens | place: China: Xizang | collected 2019 | reverse complement strand
TATCTGAAACCGAGTCTTATGTCTATGCTTCGGAGCTCTTGGACGGTGTCCGGAGGGTATTGAAGTTTCATAAAGACAAGGCCAGGTTGGCTACATGCCGTTCTGAGGCATATGAGAATCAGTCTGACGATTTGTTTTCAATATTCCTTGGGCTGGAGAATGGAGCTGCAATCGGTAAGGAGATGGATCGTCTGTACGAATTTTATGACGCAGGAGTGCGATATGTCACCTTGTGTCATTCCCGTGACAACCAGATCTGCGATTCCTGCGCTCAAGGGGGGACATGGAGTGGCCTCAGCCCATTTGGAAAGGAGCTTGTAAGGCATATGAACCGCATGGGTATGCTTGTGGATGTATCGCATATTTCCGATAATTCGTTCTATGACGTGTTGGCGACTTCTTCACGTCCAGTTGTGGCCACACATTCTTGCTGCAGGGCCTTGTGTGATCATCCGCGCAATATGACTGATGACATGATCCGCGAACTGGCTGCTGCAGGAGGTGTCATCCAGATCAATTTCTATCCGTTGTTTCTTGACGGAGGTTTTAAGTCTGTCCTGGAATCTTCCGGAATTATGGAAGAAGGGGAACGCATTGAGGCTGAATTCATTGCAGATCCCGCAAGTTCGACAAAGAGAGCAGCATGGAACAGGGTGCAGGATAGGCTGAATGCTCTTGCCAGACCGTCATTTACGCGAATCGCAGACCATATCGACCATGCGGTTTCGTTGGCTGGTATCGATCATGTAGGAATTGGCTCTGATTTCGACGGCATCGAAGTTACTCCGCAGGGAATGGAGGACATATCCATGATGCCCCGTCTTTTTGATGAGCTTCGTTCACGTGGATACAAAGAAAGCGACCTGTCAAAGATCGCTTCAGAAAACTTTTTCCGCATTTTGGGGTAATCCCATTACTATCAGTGGTGTCTGCGTGTGTTTTGATGCATGACAACGACGGTTACAGCTCCCAGGATCATGATTATGCCTATCAATGACTTCAGGTAAAGGTGTTCATTCAGGAATGCTACGCCTAGAATCACAGCTGTGACCGGCTGAAGAGCACCTAGAATCGATGTAAGTGTAGGACCGATGCGGCGGACTGCCTTTACCCCTGTGAAATTTGATATCATTGTCGACCAGAGGGCGAGTCCAAGGATATATAACCAGCTTTTGCCGTCAGGGATCATGCTCAGACTGCCTTCAAAGACAAAGGCGCAGACAATAAAGTATATCGCGCTGAGCAGCATCACCCACGTTGTGAACTTTACCACTTCTATCTTATCGGCTTTCAGCTTCTTCATAAGTATGTAGTAGGCTGCAAAGCTGAATGCAGAGATCAACGAGCATGTGAGTCCTAGGGTAGTGTCTCCTCCTTCAACTATAAGGCTGTCCCCGGAGGCCAGCAGGTATACTCCGAAAATCGAAACAGCTATTGCTGCTATGTCAACGAAAGATTTGTGCTCTCCAAAAAAGAACATCATGCAGAGGGCTACAATGACCGGGTACATGAAATTAATTGTAGAAGCTATGCCGCTTGAGATGTTTGCGTATCCGATAAGTAAGGTGACAGAGGTGATAGCACGCAGGGCACTGAGCAGAATTATCTTCCATGTTTCATCCCATGAATTGGGCACTAGAGTCTTCTTTCTGTAGAAAGCATATATCATAAGGACAATTCCTGCTATGCCCCAACGATATGAAAGAATATCGAAATTTGTCAGTCCGACTGTGATCAGACCTAAGCTGAAAAGGGGTGAGAAACCAAAAGATGCTGATGATAATACGGCATAAAATACACCATTTAACCTGATTCGTTTCTTCTTTTTCTCGTATCTTGCCTGATGTGGATTCATATACCCCAAAAATGTTTAAAAGTCTATCAATCAATAAGATAGGTTATTTATAAAAAATCCTTATTGTTTACAAGTTTTATGTAACAAAAATGTTTCTGCGCTAAATAAAAATGTTTTATTGTCTAATATTTAATGATTTAGCTCGTTTACAATAGTTATCCTCAATAAATTCAGTGCATTGGCTGCAAATCGCTCAATATTGCGTTTACGGTCACCTTTGAATACCATTTTATATGTGTCTGTACCTCTAATCGAACTTACTCCGATCCATACTGTTCCGACAGGTTTGTCTTCACTGCCTCCTCCCGGACCTGCTATTCCTGATGTCGCGACAGAGAAGTCGCTTCCTGTGATCCTGCGCACTCCTTCTGCCATTGCTGCTACACATTCGCTGCTTACAGCTCCATGCTTCTCTATGATTTCGGACGGTACTCCCAGTATACCAGTCTTTACACTGTTTGCATATGATGTCACAGATCCTAGAAAATATTCAGACGAACCGGGAACTGACGTGAAGAGGGCTGCAATGCTGCCTCCCGTGCACGATTCTGCTGCGCTGACGGTCTTTCCGTTTGCGGTCAGCAGACGTCCAATGCACTCCTGGAGTGTATCATCCTGCTCGGAATATATATAATCGCCTAAAAAAGGCTTTAAACGGGCCAATTCCGCCTCAATTCGTGCTTCTTCCTCCTGGCGTGCACCTCCGTAGATAGAAAGCCTTAAACGAACGCCTGTGAGGGCATTGGGGAGGTAGGCGAGATGCATGTCTTCCGGCAGGCTGTCTTCCCATGGTTCGATAAGTTTGGAAAGGGCAGATTCGGCTATGCCGAAGGTCATGATCGTCTTGTGATAAATATCTGATAATGAATAGTTTGTCTTGATGTCGGCAAGTACATCACCCAACGCACCAAGGGCTTCAAAAGGAACTCCAGGCAAAGCATAGAGGGTTGCCTTATGGCCAAAACGTTCCGTTGGGAAGCGGAATACCATTACAGGAGCCGTTCCAAGCTTATTGGGGATGACTTCGCAAGTATTTGGTACAGAGGCTTGTGCGAGATTTATATCAAGTACATCAAGGCCTCTTGAGCTTAATATCCTGTGCACAATCTCAAGTTGAGCATTATCCGTCATATAGCCTGTGGCTCCCGAAAGCTCAGCCAATGATGCCTTGGTTATGTCATCCTTTGTAGGACCAAGACCTCCTGTCACGACTACGATGTTGTTTCTACGAAGCTCTCCTTCCAGGCCTTCAATGATGGAGTCGTGTTCGTCTCCAATTGAGAGCATACGTGTTACTCTGATTCCCAATGAGTTAAGTGCGCGGGAAATATGAGCGGAATTTGTATCGGTTATCTGGCCGATAAGGATTTCATCACCGATTGTGCAGATGGAAGCTGTAGTCATATTATGCCTGTGTAGCCTGATTCTTTTCTAAATGCTTGATGATCTTCTTTACAAGTGCAGGGCCTTCGTAGATGAAGCCTGAGTAGATCTCTACAAGGGATGCTCCCGCATCAATCATATCCTGAGCATCAGCTCCAGACATGATTCCACCGACTCCGATGATAGGAAGTTTGCCTTCAGATTTAGTATGGATATGTCGTACAAGTTCGACATTTTTCTTGTGAACAGGGGCTCCGGACATACCTCCGTTGCCGATTTTATCGATCTTTGCCTGGTCAATAGTCAGTCCTTCGCGACTTCTGGTTGTGTTTCCAGCTACAATTCCGTCAATTCCGGAGCGGAGGCAGTAGTCGATGATGTCATCCAGCTGCTCTTTGGAAAGATCAGGAGAAACCTTTAGGAGTATAGGTCTGTATGTATCGTAATACCTTCTCAGGTCAAGCAGTCTGTCTACTATGTCAGAGAGGAAGGAGATGTCTTGTAATGAGGTGAGTCCCACGACATTAGGACAAGATACATTGACAACAAACATATCCACAAAGTCGTAAAGTAGACCGAATGCCTGTTCGTAGTCCTTGGCTGCATCTTCGTTGATGCTGCTTGTGTTTTTAGATATGTTTGCGGCTACTATGACGTTTGGACGAACCTTCTTAAGATGCTCGACAGCATTCTTCACGCCTTTATTATTGATGCCGAATCTATTGATGATTGCCTTGTCTGCAGGCACTCTGAAGCATCTAGGCTTAGGATTTCCATCCTGCGGCTTAGGGGTCAGTGAGCCGATTTCCACGAATCCGAATCCGAAGTTGGCCATGTCGTTGTAGAATTCACCGTTTTTATCCAGTCCACCGGCCAGTCCTACAGGGTTAGGAAAGGTTATGCCGAATACTTCCTTTTCAAGCTTAGATGACTTTCGTTTATATATAGCGCGCATGATGGAGCGTGCAAAAGGAACATGACGCAAGAATGATAAGAGCGAGAAAAGAATGTTATGCGCTGTTTCAGGATTGAAGCAGAATAATATTGGTTTTAAAAAATGCTTGTACATGGCATGAATACTTATTTATATGCTGAACTTACAAATATAATAAAAAAATGCACTGTTTGATAGTGCATTTTCGTTAATATGTTCAATTTGCTTACATTTCCTGAAACGTTCCATCATCAAACATAATGATAATTTTAGATACATTTCGTTGTTTTACAATAGTTTGAGTGATTTCTTTTAAAGTATTGATTTCAGTCGAGGTTTGCGCAGAGACCTCTGCGGTGTGTTGTCGTTCAGATTTATTTGATTCTGGAGCAATTTCAATAGGTTCGTCCAGTTCATAATCGGAAAAGAGCAGATCTGACGGTATATGTGCTGGTTGTTCTGGTGCATTAGAAGAGGCGGGTGCTTCCTTATACATTTTTCCTTTGCCGATCATCAGCCATTCCATGTTCAGCTGCGGGTAGGAGAGCATGATGGCACGCATGAATTCGTAGCTTGGATTATTTCTTCCGGACAAAACATGCGAAACACTTGCTCTGACAACCTTGATGGTGTCAGCAAACTGTGATTGTGAGATATTCTCAGCCGCTAGAAACTGCTTTAGACGCGTGTTCATTGTTGTAATGTTTAATGTTACAAAAGTAATCATAAATTTTTAAACATGCAATATCTGATGCGGTTAAATCTTGTAACGGGTAGGGGAGTAACATGATGAACATTAGTTATAAATAACTTTATATAATATGGCTAAATTATCAGAGTATTAGATTATTAATTATGGTAAAAATTTTAAATACAGGCAAATTTCTAGTAAAAACAGGTATTTTAAGGACAGTAACTTTCATAATCTCATTAATTACTACATATAAATATATATAAAGTATCTGATAATGAGCATATTATGATATATTAAAATGCGCTATAAGAAAATTTTATATTACATAAGTGACAGATACAAAAGTAATCCAATAAAGTAACCCAAACACCCATAGAGTTCACATAAATTAACATATGTTAAATATAATGTTATCAAAATTTGTGAACAACATTTGTAAACAATGAAAGATAAGTGGAAGTGATGACAAGATCATCACGAAATTTTCAGAAGCCGTAAGAATTGTATATTTTTGCATGAAATATAAAAGAGTAACAAATTCGACATTCTCAGAATGATACCGGAAATACATATAGAAGATTATAATTATCACCTCCCAGACGAGAAGATTGCAAAATATCCTCTTTCCCAGAGGGATGCATCGAAGTTATTGTGCTATAAGGATGGCAACATAACAGAAAACAGGTTTGCAGATATCGCTGAGATCCTGCCGGCGGATCACCTTATGGTCTTTAATGACACAAAGGTTGTCCCTGCTAGATTACATTTTCAACGTCCTACGGGAGCTCATATTGAAATATTTTGTCTTGAACCAGTCCTACCTGAGGAGTATGTAAGTATGTTTGCCGTTACCGACCGATGCCGCTGGAAATGTATCGTAGGCAATGTGAAAAGATGGAAGGATGATCTCCTGACACTTTATAACCCGGCTCAGGATCAAGCTGTTGAAGGCATGGGACTGAAAGCTGCCCTTGTTGAGAGACAGGGCGAGACTTCCATTGTAGAGTTCACCTGGGCAGATGGCTCCCCTTTCTCAAAAGTATTGGAAGTCTGCGGCAATATACCAATCCCTCCATATCTGAATCGAAATACCGAGGATATAGATCTGGAAAGATACCAGACGCTATATGCGAAGTACAGGGGCTCTGTAGCAGCTCCGACAGCCGGTCTCCATTTTACAGAATCCGTCCTGGACGCCATCAAGTCCAAAGGTATCGGGATAGAGACTGTCTGTCTTCATGTTGGTGCTGGTACATTCCTGCCGGTGAAGACCTCACTCGTATCAGAGCACAACATGCATCGTGAGCCATTTGTTGTGACGGTGGATTTTCTAAGGAAACTTCGCGCTAAGCTGGGCAGCGTGATTGCTGTCGGAACTACATCGGTCAGGACGCTGGAGTCCTTATATTATATCGGAGTAAGTTGTATTGAAACAGGTGAGCCAGCAGATGTGGACCAGTGGGCTCCCTATGCGAGAAACTATGATTATACGGTCGACCAGGCCCTGGATGCGCTGATCTCATATATGCAGGTACGTGAAATGGACAGCATTCAGATCGGTACGAGGATCATAATTGTTCCAGGATATGAGTTCAAGGTGGTCAATGTCCTTGTAACCAACTTTCACCAGCCCCAGAGCACCCTTCTGCTGCTGATTTCTGCCTTTGTGAAGGGCGATTGGCAACGTATATATGACTTTGCATTGGCTAATGGATTCCGTTTCCTTAGCTATGGAGATAGCTCCGTATTGTTCCGAAGGTAGAAATATGCTTGCTTTATTGTGTTTATTTTCATATATTTGCATATTGTACTAAACTATATAAAAACCTATGATAGATTTAACTGAATTCGAGAGCATCAGTCCGTATAATGATGAAGAGGCATCTGAGGCCCTGAGCAAATTGGCGGAACACCCTGCCGTTGCCATGGTATCTCAAAAGCTTTTTCCGAACGAAGCTCCTGATTTTCTTAAGAATATCTTGAAGCAGATCAAGACCGTGGATCAGTTCCAGGAGGTCGTGATGGCTAAATTCGTTCGTTGGGCGATTGAAACTACAGCTCATAATTTTTCATATGACGGCATAGACAACATTGATCCTGAAAAGAGGTTCCTTGCTTTGTCAAATCATCGTGACATCATTCTTGATCCAGCCATCACTCAGCTCGTTCTTTATATGAACGGCATTCCGATGACTGAGATCGCTGTAGGTGATAACCTTATCACCAGCAAGGAGATTGAGTATATGATACGCTCAAACAGAATGATCAAGGTCATCCGAGGTGTTTCTGCCCGTGAGCTTTATCTTTCGTCGCAGCTTCTTTCACGATACATCCGTCTGAACATCACAAACAATCGTCGTTCGATATGGCTTGCTCAGCGTCAGGGACGTACCAAGAATGGATACGATATGACAGAGCAGGGCTTGCTCAAGATGCTCGATATGAGTGGAGATGTTGATTTTCAGAAGAACTTTGAGGAACTGAACATTCTTCCTATGAGCATTTCATACGAGATTGAGCCATGCGATATCCTGAAGGCACGAGAGCTGGTGATCTCACGCACTCAGAAATATGTGAAGGCACCAGGAGAGGACTGGAACAGCATCATGGTCGGCATCATGCAGCCAAAGGGCAACATTCACCTTAATATAGGTACTCCATTGACTTCAGAGGAAATAGCTCAGGCAGCTCAGTCTGATAAGAATGACCGCTATCAGGTTATCCGTAATGCCGTTGACAAACGAGTCATCCAAGGATATAGACTATGGCCAAATAACTACATAGCATACGATATTGTAAATTCTACAGACAAGTATGCCGCAAATTATACAGCAGAGGATAAGGCTAAGTTCCTTGGCTATATGGAGCATCAGCTCGGTACAGTCGAGCCGGAAATCAACCGGGATGAGCTTAGAGAAGTCTTTCTCGGCATCTATGCAAATCCTGTAGTGGCAAAAGAAGAATTGGCTTAGATCTAGATAATATCAACAAATAAAGCAGCGATTTAATCGCTGCTTTATTTCTATATACCCTTCTGTAATCAGGCCATAAAGAGATATGTCATGTATCCAGCCTCCATCAGAAGCAGGATTACTGCTTCGAAGCGGTCCAGTTTGTATGTCTTGAAGGTATAGGCGCTCGTGAGCATGAAGATTGCGCCTATCATGACAACGCCGAGGTCGATCGGGGTCATTGATCTGAATGATAGCGGTTGAATAAGAGCTGAGCCTCCAAGAATCAAGAGGATGTTGAAGATGTTTGATCCCAGAACATTTCCGAGAGCCAGCTGTCCGCGTCCTTTGAGTGCGGCTACAACGCTTGTTGCGAGTTCCGGAAGTGAAGTTCCCGCAGCCATGATAGTGAGGGCGATGAATTTCTCCGACATATTGAAATGAATCGCTATATCTGTTGCAGAGTCTACAAACAATCGTCCTCCGAATACCAGACCCACTAGTCCTGCAATGATCAGGATGACAGATTTTCCTGTGCTGTATATCTTGGTTGATTCTTCTGTTTCGTCAGACTTTTCTATTTCCTCTTTCGGTTTCTTGAGCAACATACGGAAATAAAGTACCAGAATCGCAAGCAGAATAAGGCCGTCAATCCTCGTGAGGTTATCTGATCCCATTCCGAATATAGTTGCCTTCATTCCCAGCAGGATAAGCAGACCTGTCACTATAATATTAAGGGGAAGATCTCTCTTGAGACTTTCTTTTGTTATTGCCAGAGGGCAGATCAATGCAGTGATTCCTAGGATAACAAATGTGTTAAATATATTGGAACCTACTACATTACCTATAGCCATGTCGGCTTTTCCCTGAATGGATGAAATGAAGCTGACAACCATCTCCGGTGTTGATGTTCCGATGCCTACTATTGTCAGACCGATTATGAATTCGCTCATTCCTGTCTTCTTTGCAATGCTTGAAGCTCCGTCAACAAGCCAGTTTGCACCCAGAAGAATGAGGCCAAGTCCTGCTGCTAATAAAATAAATTCGAGTGTCATTTTATTGTTTTTAAAGAATCGCCAAAGATAGTAAAAAAGTATTTAATTGATTATATTTGTCTTCTAAACTATGTGATCTGAAATGAGACGTTTTGTTGTCATATTTTCTTTGCTGGCGGCATGTGTTGCAGCTCATGCAGCGGATTCCCTAAATGTATTCTACAGGATACGCCTTGACCAGGATATAGATCCTTCCGCTCAGAGACTCGTTGTCCTTGGACTGGAGAAGGCTGCAGAAGCTGATGCCGATTATGTGTTGCTCGATCTGGATACCTACGGTGGTGCCGTTGATGCCGCCGACAGCATCAGATCGGCTATTTTGCGTTATGACAGGCCTGTCATTGCTTTTGTCAACATGCAGGCAGCATCAGCAGGTGCGCTTATAAGCATAGCATGTGATTCCATATATATGAAGACAGGAAGTACCATCGGAGCAGCAACAGTGGTGGATCAGAGCGGTGCTGTGATGCCTGACAAGTATCAGTCGTTCATGAGGGGAATGATGCGTTCGACCGCCACAGCGACCGGCAGGGATCCCAAGATTGCAGAATCCATGGTCTCTGCGGATAGTGTCTTGAGTCTGACACCGCATGAGGCGATCGAAGTAGGTTATTGTGAGGGAATATGCGAGAGTGCGGAAGAGGTTGCACGGCTTGTTTCCGGTGAGAAGGGCTACACAATGAAAAATATGGATGACGACATGACCTTTGTGGACTGGATGATCCAGTTTCTGTTGAATCCTGTTCTTCAAAGCATATTCATGATGATGATCATCGGAGGAATCTTTGTGGAGATACGAACTCCTGGCATCGGCCTCCCGCTCATCACTGCAATTGTTGGAGCAGTCCTCTATTTTGCTCCTGCCTATATGGGGCATCTTGCAGAACATTGGGAGATACTCCTGTTCGTGATAGGATTGGTATTGGTGGCTGTGGAGATATTTGTGATTCCGGGATTCGGTGTATGCGGTATTGCAGGAATCATTCTTATCATAGCTTCTCTTGCGCTTGCCATGGTAGACAACGGAGTGTTCCGCGAATGGGACGGAAGCATGAACCTTCAGCCTCTGATCAAGCCTTTGGCCATAGTCGTCACTTCATTTGCTGCAGCTATCGGAGGATCCATGTGGCTTGTGTCTAAGCTATTTGCCAGCAGATCATTTGATTATATCGCTCTCAGGCAGGAGATGAAGAAGGATGAAGGCTTTACAGGTGTCGTATCCGGACTTGAAGGACTTGTAGGACACACAGTGACCGTTTTTTCTGATATGCGTCCAGGCGGCAAGGTCCAGTCCGAGGATGGAAGGATTCACGAGGCCACTCTCAAGTTTGGCGGTTTTGCTGCAAAAGGAACTCGTCTGAAAGTCATGTCGACCGAGCAGGGTAGACTTTATTGCGCAGAAGAATAGTTATGGGAGGTTTCTGGTCATTCTTTGCTTTTCCTCTGAATCTGTTGCTTGCACTTTTGTGGCTTGTCGGCTGGGGGTGGCTGTGGAAGAACCGTCCGCAGTCGGCTGCTGTACGTTTCCTGATGTCACCATCGGCAACCGTTTCGTCGATTGTCCTGCTTCTGGCTTCATGCCTGTGGATAGGGTTCAGCGGTGAGCGTGCCTTCGTGGAGTCTGTGATATTTGTGCTTGTACTGCTTTATGTTCAGACAGTACTTCTGTTGGTGACTATGCGAGGATGGAGACGGCCGCAGGGACAGGTCAGATGGCGCTTCCTTCTGCTTCATGCCGGTCTGCTGCTGGCTGTTGGAGCCGGTTTCTGGGGAGCACCCGATTCGTCCGAACTGAGGCTTGCGCTTAGCCGTGGTGAAGAATCAGAAACAGCATATCATATGAACGGCAACGTCACAGGATTGGGATATAGGATAAAGCTGCATGATTATAATGTAGAGTATGCTGTGTCCGGGGCACCTTCTGCATATGAAGCTCAACTGGTTATTGATGACGCGGAGCCTGTCAGGCTTGCTGTAAATGACCCATATGGAGTCAGCATCGGTGAGGATATATACCTTGCCAGTGTTTCCGATAATTATTGTGTACTTCAGATAGTCAGGGAACCTTGGCGGTATTTTGCCCTGGCCGGCATCTTGATGCTTCTTGCCGGAGCTTTCATGTTGTTCATTAAAGGACCTAGAAGATGATGGGTTGGGAGATATTCATATATTTT
>JAEIGA010017090.1_pt1 | contig 11046 bp, 8 predicted proteins | sample 9270691 | NCBI WGS metagenome assembly JAEIGA01 (sample SAMN17057246, study PRJNA624740) | gut metagenome | biome: biome; isolation source: fecal sample | host: Bos grunniens | place: China: Xizang | collected 2019 | reverse complement strand
TTAAAATCTCGATGGAGGAGATAAGTGCCGACCTTAACGGCAAGTGCGTTTTGGTTACAGGTGCTGCCGGCTCGATAGGTTCGGAGATTTGTCGCCAACTTGCGACACTCGGCATCAAGGAGCTTGTACTCTTCGACAACGCCGAAACCCCAATGCACAACATACGCTTGGAGTTGGAGGAGTCCTTCCCCAATCTAAAATTCCACCCCATAATTGGCGATGTACGCAACACCGTACGCTTAGACTACACGTTCAACACCTTTAAGCCAGATGTTGTATTCCACGCTGCGGCCTACAAGCATGTTCCATTGATGGAGGAGAACCCTTGCGAGGCGGTATATGTCAACGTATGTGGTTCGCGCAATGTAGCCGACTACTCTCTTAAGCATGGCGTTAAGAAGATGGTTATGATTTCGACCGACAAGGCGGTCAACCCAACGAATATTATGGGAGCTACGAAACGCATGGCCGAGATTTATGTGCAATCGTTGGGCTTGGCGATTGCCAATGGCACTATCGAGGGTTCTACGCAATTCATAACCACCCGCTTTGGCAATGTTTTAGGGTCGAACGGCTCTGTTATACCGCGCTTCAGGGCGCAAATTGCAAAGGGCGGCCCCGTCACTGTCACCCACCCCGATATAACACGCTTCTTTATGACCATACCCGAAGCGTGCCGATTGGTGTTGGAGGCAGCCCACATGAGTTCGGGTAACGACATCTTCGTCTTCGACATGGGCGAGCCTGTGCGAATCACCGATCTTGCCTACCACATGATTGAACTTGCGGGATATACCCCCAACAAGGATATAAAGATTGAGTATACGGGTCTTCGTCCAGGCGAAAAACTCTACGAGGAGGTATTGGCCAACGAGGAGAACACCTGCCCTACGTCGCACGGCCGTATTCGCATCGCCAAGGTGCGCGACATGGCCTACGACAAGACGTGCAACATCGTATCGCACCTCGAAGAGATGGCACTAAATGTCGACATCGACAACATGGTGCGCCTTATTAAGCAGAGCATCCCAGAATACAAGTCCGAAAATTCGAAGTTCAAGGCACTCGATTAACACCTCGACAAAAGAGCAAATAGCAATAGTATGAATGTACATTCACTTATAACCCGTCTTCGACAGAGTCGACTATTTGCCGACTCTTTGTGGGCATTGCTCGGTAGTGCAATGGGTAAGGGGTTGTCGTTGCTTGCAGGTATTGCTATTGCTCGACTACTTGGTAGTGAGCTTTATGGCGAGTATGGCACGGTTAAGAGTACGCTACTTATGATTGCCGTATTCTCCTCGCTCGGATTGGGCTACTCGGCAACGAAGTTTATTGCCGAGAGTCGCACCAACGGCAATGACCACCGCATAGTCGACACCCATCGCGTGGCCACGATTGTCACACTCATTACAAGCAGCATAATCGCCCTTGCAATCTTGCTGTTAGCCGATAAGGTTGCCGCACTACTCGATGCGCCACACCTTGCTCACACGCTGCGCATATCCTCTGTCGCCATTGTTTTCAATGCCATTAACACAACGCAAACTGGTGAGCTTGCCGGCTTTGGCGCATACCGACAACTTGCCGCGAATAACACCTGGAGTGGCATATTTACCTTCGCTACGAGCATCGGTCTGACGCTCCTTTACGGCTTCGACGGAGCTATTATCGCGCTGATACTATCGCTACTCTTTAACGCAATCCTCAACCACCGCACGCTACGTCGCCTTTTAGCCAATTATGCGGAGTCGCAACATATAAATCGTGCATACATGGGGGAGGTAGTGCGCTTCTCAATACCCATTGCTCTGCAAGAGAGTCTGTATACAATAACCAATTGGGGCCAGATATATATCCTCGTTACGTTGGCCGATTTTTCGGAGTATGGCATATCGTCAGCAGCCCATCAATGGATGTCGGTGTTGCTCTTTATTCCGGGGGCATTGCGCAATGTCGCCCTTTCGCACCTCTCGGCAACCAACAACGATGGAGAGCGCAATCGTGCAATACTGAGACGCTTGATGCTTGTAAACTTCTGCTCGACGTTTGCACCATTTGTCGTTATCTTCCTACTTTCGGGATGGATAGCCTCATGGTATGGAGCAAGCTTCGAGGGGCTACAGCCGGTACTCAACGTATGCGTACTTACGGCAGTTGTAAGCAGTCTAAGCAACGTGCTTACTCAGGAGTTTATGGCTCATGGGCGCAATTGGTTTCTGTTCTGGTCGCGTCTGCTTAGAGACATCGGCGCGCTAACCACAACCTATATCGCCATCTGCTGTTTCGGTCACGCGGCACTTGCGGCTGCCATATCGGTACTTGTATGGCAATCGGGCTATTTGATAGTCCTACTATTTGCACAAACAACAAAGTTGTGTGGGCCACGACAAAATAAATCGGACAATTAACCCTCAACACGACAATGGCAATCATTAGATTTCTGCAAATAGTAGCTCTGTCTATTATCATTTTAATTATCGGATATAACTACAATCCGAGTAATTTCAATACGTATGGAGAGTTAATCAATGGCCACACAATGCCTATCATGGCATTGTTAGTGTTCTTGCTCGCAACATCCGCAAATAAGATTCCAGCAGCCTTAAGAATACCTGAGATACGCAAATATATACTTCTATACATCGGAATAATAGTATTAGTGCTAACATTCTACGGTGCCGGCTTAATAGCCGAAACATCCGACATAAGAACCATGTTTATCCCGCTTATCGGCTTAATCATTGGTAGTTGTATGGAGTTGGGTGGACGAAGAATGAGTTCTGCTATATGGTGTTATATCGCTATTATTGGCGTTGTTCTGATGCAACAAATCATGGTCAACATTGGCGGTTTCGAGATTTTGGACTACTACCTAACAAACGCCAAGAATGCCTTTGGTCCGATGGTTTGCATGGCCGCGTTAGCTTCGTTCACAATGGCCCTATACCCCAAAACAGGCCCATTGATGAGCATCGTATATATTCTCGCGACTATAGCATTATGCGTAGGACTACTCACCATTAGAGCGCGCTTTGCAACAGTTGTTCTGTTTGTGTTGGCCCTTATCATATTCATTCGATACTTAAGAGGAGCAGGTAAGAGTCCTAAGAAGAGTATAGTTAGCTTTACAATAATTGGTGTCGTTGTGGTCCTATTACTCAACGAGACAGCCCGAACATACATCATAAACAGCCTATTCCAAAATCGTGAAACTGATATCACATCGGGACGAACCGAGGCATATACCGAGGCTATTAACGTCTTTTTAGACAACCCCTGGTTTGGTAATATCGACCTACAGCAGAGTATCGGATGGGCCCACAACTACCTACTACTACAGCTATCAAACTACGGCATTATCGGAGGACTGCCCTGGATTATCCTATACATCTATCTGGGCATCAAGGTCATCGTCGGTATTCTTAAAAGCGACTTATTCAAAATCGAAAATATTGGTTGGATATTTGCATCAGTATCCTTTTTTGTAAGTTTGGCCGAGCCGACTTATCCCTATGGTCCAGGTACGACAAACCTGATTCCATTCATACTACTTGGCATGGCCCTAAGAGAAAAGCATAATAACATAACACAATAACAGAAATGGCTCTTCGTTCAAAACGTCTATTCCTCGCTTCGCTGATATTCAAGCTGCTCCCACCAACACGATGTCATAAGTTTAAGGCATCGATGCTTAGATGGTGTGGTGCCCATATCGGCAAAGGCGTAGAGATTACAAGTAGCGTCAAAATCTACGGGGGTATGAACCTCCACATTGGAGATAACTGCTTTATTGGTCACGAGGCCCTTATCTTTGGAGCTTCGGGCAGCACCATAACGATTGAGGATTACGCCAAATTGGGTAGTCGTACGATTGTTGTAACCGGTACCCACCGATTCTCGCCCGATGGTGATTGCATCGAAAAAGAGGGCATCTTCAAGGATGTTCGTATCGAGCGTGGAGCAGTTGTTTCGACAGGGTCGATAGTCCTTCCAGGTATCACCGTCGGCAGCATGGCGCACGTTGCAGCAGGCAGTGTGGTAACAAAAGACGTAGAGCCATACGTTCGCGTTGCTGGCAATCCAGCTCGACCAATTAGAAATCTTAAGACCAACGAGCGTCTATGATTGAGAAGATTGTAATAACAAACCTACCGTCGTTTTACAAGATAAATCTCTACAACGAGATTAACCGACGATGCCCCCTCTTGGTCATCTTTACGGGTGACCACGCCCAAGGTCGCAATAAGGATTTCTACCACGGTAGGATGGAGTTTAAGCATATCTTCTTGCGTAGCAACAGCATACTTAGGATATTTCAACTATTAGGGGTTTTACGAAAGCATAAGCATCGCGAGTTAATACTAAGTGGCTGGGACTCCCTACCGCTATGGGTAGCGGCATTGTTTTCGCCCAAGCGTCGTAACGCCGTAGTCGTAGAGTCGAGCTATCACGAGTCGACAACATCGGGGCTAAAGGGCTTTATTAAGCGTCGTTTCATCGGTCGCGTATCGAAGGTATACGCATCGGGCAGAGCGCAACGAAAGATTACCGACAACTTAGGCTTCAAGGGCAATACTATTATAACCAAGGGCGTAGGAGTCTTTAACTACATCGCACAACCCGCTTACGTTCCACGCACAGAGGTTCGAAACTTCCTCTATGTAGGTCGCCTAATAGGCGTAAAAAACCTCGAATACCTAATCGATAAGTTCAACTGCCACCCCGAACTACGACTCCAAATCATTGGCTTTGGCGAGTTGGAGGAGAGGCTTAAACAGATGGCTAACGACAACATCGAATTTCTTGGGGCTGTCGACAACAAGGAGCTTAGCAGCTACTATCAGGCATGCGACGTACTTGTGCTACCTTCGCTATCCGAAGCTTGGGGCTTAGTCGTCGAGGAGGCACTAAACAATGGAATCCCTGTAATGGTTAGCGATAAGGTTGGATGCGCCGAGGAGATTGTAACGGCAGATCGTGGCGTGGTGTTTACGCTCTCGCCCGACGGCTTCGAGGAGCAACTTAGAAAGATATGCGACATTGAGACATACAACAACATGCGCCAAGCGATAGCCTCAATGGATTTTGAAGCCATCGCCCAACATCAGGTAGATTGCTATTTATAGTATTAGACAACCATAATTCATCTATGCCACGACTTTTACAGATAAACTCAACAGCAAATTGGGGTTCTACCGGCAAGATTGCCGAGCAGATAGGTCAGCGTGCCATGGCGTGTGGCTGGGAGAGCTACATTGCATACGGTCGTTACACCAACCCAAGTAGCTCGAAGCTTATTAAGATAGGCTCAAGGGTGGGTCAGATGTGGCATTTTGTGTTATCGCGCCTTTTCGATCGCCACGGCTTAGCCTCAACTATCGCAACAAGGCAACTAATAGGTGAGATTAAGCGCATCAAGCCCGACATCATACACCTCCACAATATTCATGGCTACTACCTCAACTACGAGGTGCTATTCTCGTTCCTAAACTCGACGAACATACCCGTGGTGTGGACCTTGCACGACTGTTGGGCATTTACGGGTCACTGCGCCCACTTTGTCGACATTGGGTGCGATAAGTGGATTAAGGGTTGCTCTGAGTGCAAGAAGCACAATTGCTATCCAAGGTCGATGGTCGATTGCTCCAGCAGAAACTACGACATTAAGAAGAGGCTTTTTGGTAGTAACCGAGGGCTTCGTATTGTGGCTGTATCGAACTGGCTAAAGTCGCTTGTCGAGAAGTCGTTCTTGGGGGAGAAGCCAATCGAGGTGATACATAATGGCATAAACATCGACACCTTCAAACCCTCAGATAGTATCACCGACGATACTATCCGAATAGTCGGCGTATCGAATGTGTGGAGTGCCTCGAAAGGGCTATACGACTTCTACGAGTTGCGCAAAAAACTAAGCCCCGACAAGTATGCGATTACGTTGGTTGGTGTGAGCCAGGAGCAAAAGGATGCCCTGCCCGATGGTATAAATGGCATACTACGGACCAATTCGGCAGCCGATTTAGCCGAGCTATATAGCCGTGCCGATCTCTTTGTTAACCCAACCTATGCGGATACTTTTCCGACAACCAATATCGAGGCTTTGGCTTGTGGCACCCCTGTTGTAACATACCGCACGGGAGGAAGCCCTGAGGCTGTAACCAACGAGACCGGATTTGTGGTTGAACAAGGCGACATCGATGGGTTGGTTAGGGCAGTCAAGGAGATTGAACAACGAGGCAAGCAACACTATCGTAAGGCGTGTCGAGAGCATGCCGAGGAGCATTTCGATAAGGATAAGTGCTTCGACCGCTACATAGAACTATACAACGAATTATTAACAAACAACAGATAACCATGTCACTTTTTACAGGTAAAACACTTCTAATCACTGGAGGTACGGGGTCATTTGGCAATGCCGTACTACGTCGTTTTCTCTCCACCGACATAAGCGAGATTCGCATCTTCTCGCGTGACGAGAAGAAACAGGACGATATGCGCCACGAGGTTCAGGCATCGATGCCAGATGTAGCCGATAAGGTATCGTTCTACATCGGCGATGTACGCGACTTAGCCTCGGTGAAGAATGCGATGCATGGCGTAGATTATATCTTCCATGCAGCAGCTCTAAAGCAGGTTCCATCGTGCGAGTTCTTCCCAATGGAGGCGGTTAAGACAAACGTCATAGGTACCGACAATGTTCTTACAGCGGCTATCGAGGAGGGCGTAAAGAGTGTCATCTGCCTATCGACCGATAAGGCGGCCTATCCGGTAAATGCAATGGGTACGTCGAAGGCTATGATGGAGAAGGTTATCGTGGCCAAGAGCCGCACGGTAAGCCCCGAACGCACGAAGATATGCTGCACGCGCTATGGTAATGTGATGTGCTCGCGAGGCTCGGTAATACCTCTATGGATTGAGCAGATACGCAACCATAAGCCTATAACCATAACAGATGCCGATATGACTCGCTTCATAATGTCGCTCGACGAGGCTGTCGACCTCGTTCTCTTTGCCTTTGAACATGGGCAGAGTGGCGACATCTTGGTACAGAAGGCTCCAGCATGCACCATTGCAACTCAGGCAGAGGCCGTGTGTGAGCTTTTTGGCGGTAGCAAGGAGGATATCAAGATTATAGGCATCCGCCACGGCGAGAAGATGTACGAGACGCTTCTTACAAACGAGGAGTGTGCCGGAGCAATCGACATGGGTAACTTCTATCGTGTACCTGCCGACAAGCGAGGCTTGAACTACGACAAATATTTCAACCTCGGAGACACACAACGCAACAAGCTATCGGAGTTTAACTCCAACAATACCGAGCTACTCAACGTCGAGCAGGTAAAGCAAAAGCTCCTCGAACTCGACTATATACAACACGAGCTAAACGCAAAATAGAGCAACAATGAGAGTGCTTGTAACCGGAGCCCGCGGATTTGTTGGGCGCAACCTAACGGCAGAACTACGCAACATTGCCGAGGGAAAGTGTAGGCGATACCCAAACCTAAAAATCGATGAGGTTATGACCTACGACATCGACTCGACTGCCGAGGAACTCGATGACTACTGTCGTCGTGCCGACTTCGTATTCAATCTTGCAGGGGTGAATCGTCCAACCGACAACACGGAGTTTATGGCTGGCAACTACGGCTTTGCATCGCAGTTACTCGAACGGTTAGAGCATCACAACAATCGAGCTACGGTAATGCTCGCTTCGTCGATACAGGCCTCGCTCATGGGTCGTTATGCCGATGGAGAGTATGGCAAGAGTAAGCGTGCAGGCGAAGAGCTATTCTTTGACTATGGCGAACGCCTCGGTGTCAAAGTATTGGTCTACCGCTTCCCGAACCTCTTTGGTAAATGGTGTCGCCCGAACTACAATTCGGTAGTGGCAACATTCTGCCATAATATTGCCCACGAGCTACCCATCACCGTGAACGACCCCAATACTACGTTGGAACTGCTCTACATCGACGACCTTGTCGAGGAGATGATTGCAGCACTCCATGGTCGTGAACATCGTTGCAACTACGATGGGATAACAGCCCTTCCCTCGCCACAAGGTCGCTATTCAGTAGTCCCGACGACTCACACTGCTACACTCGGTGAAATTGTCGAGCTACTAAACAAATTCCACGCTCAACCGACAACACTACTAATGCCGCACATTGGCGACAATAGCTTTGCTAAAAAGCTATACTCTACATATTTATCGTATCTACCGGCCGAAAAAATAAGTTTTCCGCTTACGATGAATTGCGATAGTAGAGGTAGCTTTACAGAGATTATGCGCACCATCGACTCAGGACAGATAAGCGTCAACATCTCGAACCCAGGCATTACAAAGGGGGAGCATTGGCACCACTCGAAGTGGGAGCAGTTTATAGTCGTTAGCGGCGAGGCTCGCATCGAGTTACGCGCAATCGATAGCGACGAGGTAGTAACCCGCGAAGTATCGGGACGAAAGATTGAAGTTGTGCAGATGCTACCTGGCTACACCCACAACATTACAAATCTTTCCGATACAGAACCGCTTGTAACGCTAATGTGGGCAAACGAGCCATTCGACGCAAATCGACCCGACACATTCTTTGAGCCAGTTAACAGAATCGACAAATAGTAAACCTCAAAAGTAGATACAACCATGAACAGAAGAACGGATTTCCGAGATGTTGCCTTTCGCAACGATGGACGACTTAAGTTGCTCATTATCGTTGGTACGCGCCCTGAGATTATACGTCTTGCGGCAGTTATCAATAAGTGTCGTCGCTACTTCGATACCCTACTTGCACATACAGGTCAAAACTACGACTATAACCTCAACGGCATCTTCTTCCGCGACCTTAAGTTGGCCGACCCCGATGTCTACTTGGATGCCGTAGGCGATGACCTCGGAGCGACAATGGGTAATATTATAGACTCGTCGTACAAGTTGATGGTTGCTACACGCCCCGATGCAGTACTTGTGTTGGGCGACACAAACTCATGCCTTTCGGTTATCGGGGCCAAGCGTCTACATATACCTATCTTCCACATGGAGGCGGGCAACAGATGCTTTGACGAGTGTCTGCCTGAGGAGACCAACCGACGCATTGTCGATGTTATCTCGGATGTCAACATCTGCTACTCGGAGCATGCTCGTCGCTATCTTAACGCTTCGGGCGTGGCTAAAGAGCGCACCTTCGTATCGGGTTCACCAATGGCCGAGGTGTTACACGCCAACTTGGCCGACATCGAGGCCTCGGATATTCTATCGCGCTTAGGTCTGACCAAGGGGCAATACATCCTTCTTTCGGCTCACCGAGAGGAGAACATCGACACGGCCGAAAATTTCACATCGCTCTTTACGGCCATCAACCTTATGGCCGAGAAGTACGCATTGCCTATACTCTACTCGTGCCACCCGCGCTCGCGCAAGCGTCTTGAGGCGAGTGGGTTCAAACTTCACCCCAATGTCATAGCCCACGAGCCATTGGGATTTCACGACTATAATGCCTTGCAGATGAACGCATTTGCCGTAGTTAGCGATAGTGGCACACTGCCCGAGGAGAGTTCGTTCTTCACATCAATAGGTCGCCCCATTGCTGCTGTATCAATACGCACCTCGACCGAGCGTCCGGAGGCGATGGATAAGGGCTGTTTTATACTTGCGGGCATAGACTCGAAGTCACTGCTTCAGGCTGTCGATACAGCTATTGAGATGGTGCGTGAAGGCGATAACGGACTCCCCGTACCCACCTACGTCGATACCAACGTATCAACAAAGATTGTACGCTTAATTCAGTCGTACACGGGTATCGTTGACAAGATGGTTTGGCGTAAAAAGTAACTGCACAACAGCCTCATTATGAATGTACTATTTCTAACCATATCTCGATTAACCGATATCGAAACGCGCGGTATATACACCGACCTTATGCGTAAATTTCGCGACGAGGGTCATAACGTCTATATTGCATCGCCTCGCGAGCGTCGCTTTAAGTCGGCAACAGGAGTGACTCAACAGGAGGGGGTGTCGATTCTTGGCGTGAAAACACTAAACCTACAAAAGACAAACGTCATCGAGAAGGGCATTGCAACCATTCTACTCGAAGGGGCATTTAAGCGAGCCATAAAGCGTTACTGGGGAGATGTGAAGTTCGACTTGGTACTATACTCTACACCTCCGATAACCTTTACAAGTGTTGTGCGATTTATCAAGCGCCGCAATCCCAATGCAATCAGTTATCTGCTGCTAAAGGATATTTTTCCGCAGAATGCTGTAGACCTCGGCATGTTCTCACGCCGCTCTCTGTTCTATGCCTATTTCCGTCGCAAGGAGCGTCTTATGTATGGCGTAAGCGACTATATTGGTTGTATGAGTCCAGCAAACGTGCGCTACGTCATCGAGCATAACGCGGATGTGGACCCAGCAATCGTGGAGCTTGCGCCGAACTCCTACGACCTCCCAGCTGAGCAGAGTAGTGTGGCTGATCATAATGCCATACGCCAACGCTACTCTCTACCCACCGACAAACCGATATTTATCTATGGTGGTAACATGGGAAAACCTCAGGGTATTCCATTCCTCATAGAGTGCCTAAAGGCTGTAGCCGATAGGGAGGATTGCCACTTTGTGGTCGTTGGCGATGGAACTGAATACCCAAAACTACAGTCATGGGTTGAAAGTGCCAAGCCCAAGGCCATAACGCTCCTTAGAACGCTTCCGAAGGATGATTACGATGCACTCACGGCATCGTGCGACGTTGGGTTGATATTCTTAGACTATCGATTTACCATACCAAACTATCCGAGCCGTCTGCTTCCATATCTTATGGAGCGAAAGCCTATAATTGCTGCAACCGACCGTAGTTGCGACACCGGCACACTGGCCGAGAAGCATGGCTATGGCTATTGGTGTCCAAGTAATTCGGTTGAGCATTTCGAGGAGTGTGTCGAACGTATGCTTAAGGCCGATCGCAAGGAGATGGGCGAACGCGGCTATCAGTTCTACCTGAATAACTATACCACGGAGCATACCTACCAAGCCATAGTTAAACACTGCAACTG
>JAEIGA010017089.1_pt1 | contig 11046 bp, 8 predicted proteins | sample 9270691 | NCBI WGS metagenome assembly JAEIGA01 (sample SAMN17057246, study PRJNA624740) | gut metagenome | biome: biome; isolation source: fecal sample | host: Bos grunniens | place: China: Xizang | collected 2019 | reverse complement strand
TGGGTGCCGGTGGCGATATGGGAGGAGTCCAGGCGCTGCAGGGCCAGCTTATTGTCGGGAGAGAAGTCGATCCACATATAGTGGCAATGCTCGCCCTCCTTGATATCCACGCCGTGGATGGAGCCGAGGGGGATGTACATCAGCATGCAGCCGTCCATGTGATAGGGGACGTAGTCGATGAGCACGTCCATCTGGTTCTCCGGGAAGGAGAAGAAGAACTGATCGAGCATGGGGTGGTCATGGCTCTTGACGGCGTCGATGTTGTATGTCTCCACGGAACCCATGGCAAAGCGCGGGATCCGGCGCTGGTCGATGGTGGAGCGGGAGATGGTCTTTTCGCTCTTGTTCCTGTCGCGGTACTGCTTGGAGTTGCGGTAGATCTGGATGACCGGATACTGGGTCTTGTATTCAGCCATAAGCTCATCGTCCTCCGGCAGGCGCTTGTGCCAGCGGACCTCCAGGATCTGCAGGTCGGTGAGGGCCTTTATGGTGACGGGCTTGTCCGGATGGGGGATGAAGCAGACGCGCTCGTGGAAGATGTACTCGTTGCCGTCCGTCTCGAACTGCGCTTCGCCCACCACGGTCTGCAGGATATGATGGAGGGGACCCGGCTCCAGGGTGAGCTCTGAGCCCTTCAGCAGGGTGTGCTGCCAGGGAACGGCGCCGGGGATGCAGTCTTCCAGCAGGGAGATGCTCTTGTTTTTATCAAAGGTCAGATCGACTTTTACGAGGGGCGGTACTTCTTGCTTCATGGTAAACCTCCTTAGCATTCTGTATGGACAGGCTCCGCGTTTTCACACGCATCGCCGTTGACGGCCCGGACCCGCTCCACCACCAGCTCCCTAAACCGCTCCGAAAGCATGGCGAAGAAGGCGGTGAAGCCGGTGACGCGCACCACAAGATCCGGATACTTATAGGGGTCTTTGTGGGCTTCGAGTATCTTTTTAGCGTCGATGATGTTGATGTTCAGCAGGGTGTTGCCGCTGTTGATGATGCCCCGGACCATGGCGCACATCTTGTCCACGCCCTCCGGGTCGTTCATGATCTGGGGGTCCACCTCCAGCTGGACCGGGGCGGTGTTGCCGTAATAGGGCTGCACGGCCGCGATGGAGTTGCACATGCTGGTCACCGCGCCGTCCTTGCGGAATCCGGCGTTGGGGTTGGCGCCGTGGTTGATGGGTTCCCCCTGCTTGCGGCCGTTGGGCGTCGCTTTCAGGATGGAGCCCAGCAAGATGGTGTTGGACCAGGAGAAGAAGCCGGGAATGAAGTTGACATGCTTGGGGTTGTCCTTATGCCGTTCCACCTGGTCCCGGACGTCACGCGTCCACTCGTCCTTGATCCGCACGGCCCATCGATCGCCCAGGGTCTCGCCACCGCCGTAGCGCTCGCTGTGGAGCATCATCTGGCGAACATACTCGCCGTCCTCGTCCTCGTAGTTGGCGGCCAAATGGGCCGCCAGCTCTTTATACGTGAGGCGGTGCTCCCGATCGATGCGCTGCTCCAGGGCGGCGAAGCTGTCCGCAGCCACGGCAAGGCCCGCGGCGTCCATGCACATGTTGTAGTAATTGGCGCCGCCGTCGGTGATGTTGACGCCCTTTTCAATCAGACCGTGCTGGAAGAGGTTGAGGATCAGCTCCGGCTGGCTCTTGGTCTGATACGTGAGGTGATGGATGATGCCGTCGCCGGTGGCGTCGGTGGCGATCTTCAGGTGCTTCTGATAATACCGCCACAGGATCTCGGCGCTGGGCGCCGCCTCGTGAGCCATCATATCCTCGAAGGCCACCTGGAAGACCATGGCAATGTTTACCTTGACGGTGTCGTTCATGGTGTATTCCATGCCGGGGATGCACATCCAGTGGCACCCCGCGGCCACCCGCTGCCGGGCCAGCTCCTTGGGATAGCCGCAGCGCATGAAGCCCTCCATGAGCGCCTTATCGCCGGAATAGCGGGGCCAGCCCTGCTTGTGTTGGAAAAGGAGCTCTACGGACTTCTTGAAGAAGACGGGGTCGATCCTGTCGTGGACCCGGATGGTCAGGTTGATGGCAATGTTGATCTTGTCCGCCGCGTCCAGAGCGAGGTAGCTGAGGTGGCAGGTGGTGTCGTTGTCGTTTTCGTCGGGACCGGAGAGCTGCCAGTAGCGGCTGTCCTGAAGGAACATGCAGGCCAGATAGAAGACCGCTTCCTCGTCCGTCAGGATGCCAGCGGCCACGTCCCGCTCATAGAAATCGTTGAACAGGTCCTCCAGCTGGCCGCCGGAGGAGCCCCGGTTGTAGGTGCGTGAGAGCATGCTGAACCAGTTGGCCCACTGGATCGCTTCCCGGACGGTCCTGGGCGCGCCGGCGCTGATGCGGTGGTCGATGGCCGCCATCTCGTGGAGGTTGGCGGCAAGCTGCTGGTTCTGCTCCTTCTCGGCCACGGCCTCGATCTCGTCCCCCGCCCGATCGATGAAAGCGATGATGGCCTCCACCACGGCGATCTCGGCGTCGTAGAATTCGTAATGGGTCTCATCGTTTTTGGCGCGGCCGGCTTTGAGCTGGTCCAGGATCCCGCCCCAGCCGATGGAGAGGCCTATCTTAAGGTCCGGCGTGAAATGATGACAGTTGTCGATGCCGGAGATGACCTGATACCGGTCAAAGATGGCCTGCAGCTCCGGGTAGGCATAGTCGGGATTCCACTTCTTATCCTTCGGACGCAGCCGCTCGAGGAACAGGAACCCCTTGGCGCTGAACGCGTCCAGGGCATCCACATAGATGGGATGCTCCTTCAGGATGGCGCAATAGTTTTCCTTCCATGCTTCGTACCCGTAGATGGAGCCGTTGGGGTGGTTGGGCTTGAGCTTGTAGCTCCAATCCTGCACGATGAGGCCGTAATCATCCTCGTCGGCGCCGCCGGCCCGGGCCTTTTCCTCCGTCTGGGCGATCTTGCGCGCCCGAAGCAGCGCGATCCGCTCGTCGTAGGTAAAGGTCCTGTCCGGCTCGAATTCATTGTAAAACTGGATCTTGCTCATGTATGGTCCCTTCAGCTTATCTTGACCTTGATGTTGACGTCCTTCAGCGCGTCCCTGATCTCCTCCAGCTTCTGGTTGGCGAAGGGCCTGGCGTCGGCAAAATCATCCTGGGCGTCCAGGGCCTCCCGCTTGGAGCTGCCCAGGGGATTGAAGTTGAGGAGCTCATAATACAGGATGTTGTCCATCTTGGACATATACTCCGCGATGGGCTTGATGTTCTCGATGGAATCGGTGACGCCGGGGATGAGGGGCGTGCGGACGATCACCGGCATCCCGAGGAGGCTGGCGCGGCCGATGTTGTTGAAGATCATGCAGTTGTCTTCGTTGGTGTATTTTCTATGCTCGGTGCAGATGTTGAGCTTCATATCGCACATGATGAGATCCATCTTCTTCAATGTGCTTTCGACATGATGCCAGGGCAGGCTCATGTTGGTCTCCACGGCGATGGGGATGCCTTCGGCGTGGCAGGCGTCCGCAAGCTCGCTCACGAACGCGCTGTGGAGCAGGGGTTCGCCGCCGGAAACGGTGACGCCGCCGCCGGATTCCATATAATACTGCTTATCCTGACGGATCTCGGCCATGACCTCCTCCACGCTCATGGGTTTGGAGGACATCACCAGGGCCTCCGCAAAACAGACCTCGGCGCACTTGCCGCAGCTGACGCAGAGGGAGCGGTCAATGATATGCTTTTTCGTTTCGGGGTCCAGCTTGTGGGCCTTCTGGGGGCAGGTCTCGAAGCACTTGCCGCAGCCGATGCACTTGTTGGGGTAGTGCATCAGCACGGGGTGGGCGCTGATAGTCTCAGGGTTGTGGCACCAGGTGCAGCGCATGTTGCAGCCCTGCAGGAACACGGTCGTCCGGATCCCGGGACCGTCATTCAGGGAAAAACGCTGGATATTGGTCACATTGGCAGTCATCATACGTTCGTCTCTCCTTAAGCGCATTTCTATAGAGTAATGATAAATTGACCGGCAGGGCGGCACAATACAAAAAACGTTTATATTTTGCTGTTTCTTTTTTGACGCGGCTGTTGTATACTCATCCTATGAGCCACAAGGAAGCCGACGCGGCGGTGATCCGCGTCATCGTTGAAAACAACTACATCACGCCCGTATGGTTCGCCAACAGCCTCAAGGGGCTGGAGGAGACGGCCAGGAGCCACAAGATGAGCCTGGCGTTCATCGACGACATACGGGAGATCCCCGCGGGCGAACGGGCGGTGGTCGTGGTCGGTTCCAGCAAAAGCTGGGTGCGCACGGTGCTGGACGGCGCGCGCCGAAATCATCTGCGGCCGATCCTCATCGGCGCTGTGCCCGGCAGCTACGGGGAGGACGTGTCTGGCACCATGTACGGCAGCCGTTCCACCATCGAGGAGCTGGTCCGGTATTTCCACCACTACAACCGGCGCTCCATCGCCCTGGTGGACATCAATCTCAACAGCAGCAACGACTGCGCCAAGTATGAGTCCTTCCTGAACGTCATCAAGACCCTGGACATGCAGGCCGGCTACAACGATGTGTTTTTCAAGGACCCGGATTCCCATAACCCCACCGCACTGTTTTTGAACCGTATCCGGGCCTATGACGGCGTGATCTGCTCCAACGACTATTCCGCGGGCTTCATCCTCACCTATTGCCGCGAGAACGGCATCCGCGTCCCGGAGGACCTGTTCGTGGCCGGGCTCGGCGACATGAGCATCTGCCGGTATACCCAGCCCTCCCTCACCTCAGCCACCCGGTCCTACTATCAGGCGGGCGTACAGGTGTACCATATCTTCAGGACCCTCTCCCAGAACCCGGAGGTGGAGTCTATCGTCACCACCATGAAGAGCAGCATCAAGCCTCGCGGCAGCACGGCGTATCTCCCCGTGCCCAGGGATCTGGAGAGCGAACCGCTGCAAAAAACGGAGCCCAATACCCTGCCGAAGCTGATCGCCGTCAACGGCGCCAGCCGGCTCCGGGGGCTGGAGGCGTGCCTGAACCAGTGCGACGGGCGGGATCTGAAGATCATCGCCGGCATCCTCAACGGCACCAGCAACGAGGCCCTTGCCGAGGCGCTCAACTGCTCCGTGGGGACCGTCAACTACCGACTCAAAAACCTCTATAAGACCGCCGGGGTCTCCACCAAAACGGAGCTGCAGGAGCTCATACGCGGCAACTTGAACGTGGAAGCGCTCCTGCAGGACGCGGACCTGCCCCAATGGGACTGACCGCAGACCGGAATATACTTTTATAAGGTATGCACGGGGATCCGCCCGTGCTTTTTTCGGTCAAAAAACAAATTCCAAAATTTTATTATTTTTTGTATTTCCTCCGCACATCGCCTCTGCTATTATTGTATTGTGTTGAAGAGGCAGCCCATGCCTTTTCCAAATTAAAACAGGAGGAATGATCCACATGAAGAAAACACTATCCACCCTGCTGGCCGTCGTTCTCATTCTGTCGATGGTCCTTGTCTGCGGCACGAGCGCGAAGGCGGATGGCGAGCGCACCAAGAAGCTCGTCCTCACCATGCCCGAGATCAACGCCGAAACGGACAACGCCTGTCTGTTCCTGAAAGAGTTCGCCCGCCTCGTCGGTGAGCGCACCAACGGCATGATCGAGATCAACGTGGCCGGCGGCGGCCAGCTGGGCAACGAAGCTGAGTGCATCGAAGGCCTGGCTCTTGGCACCTATGCCTTCTTCCGCATCAATCCCGCCAACCTGAAGAACCGCGGTATCGACATCCCCGAATACACGGCTCTCGGCCTCCCGTTCCTGGTACAGAGCGTCCAGGGCGGCCTCGACTTCCTCTACAGCGACTACGGCCGTGCCCTGGGCGATCAGATCCTGGAGAAGTCCGGCGGCACCATCCGTTCCCTGTACAACTACATCTGCACCCCCGCCCGGAACATGTTGACCAAGGTCCAGTGCAACTCCCTGGAGGACTTCAAGAAGCTGAAGATCCGTTCCGAGACCTCCGATATCAAGATCGACATGATCAACTGCTGGGCCAGCGCCACCCCGCTCGCCATGGCTGAGATCTACACCGGCCTCTCCACCGGCGTTCTGGACGGCTGCGAGAACACCTTCGCCGGCATGCTGAACAACAACTGGTATGAGCAGGCCAAATACGTCTACCAGACTGAGCACGTCATCGGCACCTCCGTCATCCTCGTTTCCGAGGTCGTCTGGCAGGAGCTCTCCCCCGAGGAGCAGGAGATCGTAACGCAGAGCATGAAGGAAGCCTGCGAATGGTTCCAGGCCAAGACCGCCGAGGATCAGGAAGGCATCAAGGCCAAGCTCATCGAGAACGGCGTCACCATCACGCCCTGCACCGATAAGCAGGCCTGGCTGGACAGCTGCACCGAACTGTATGCCAAGTATGCTTCCGATGTAGCAGAAGACTTCATCCCCACCATCCAGAGCTACAAGTAATCTCCTAAAAGTACACCGTCGTGTTTGGAAGGGGGGTCAAAATCCCCCCTTCTTTACAAAATGTCGTTTATCGGAGGTTCTGCTCATGGTTGAGAAAGCCAGAAAGATCATGCTGGGCATTGCGGACGGGATCTGCGTCGTTGCTCAGGCATCCATCGTCATCATTCTGCTGATCGTGGTCATCAGCCGCTACTTCTTTAACTTCACTCCGTCCTGGACGGAGGAGACCGCCCTGTTCATGCTGACCTGGATCGGCCTCTTCTCCTCCAGCATCGCGGAATGTTACGGCACCCATGTGCGCGTTACCGCCATCGATAATGCCTTCCCGCCTGTCGTACTGCGCGTTTTCGGTATCATCCGCTATTTCCTGAAGCTGGCGTTCTTCACACTCTTCACCTACTACGCCTGCCGGATCTTCAGTACGACAAGACAACGGTTCGGTGCTTTGCCTCTCTCCTATAAGTGGCAGGTGCTTCCCGCCATCTGCACGGGCGTGTTCAGCCTGATCTTCCTGGTGCTCAAGACCAAGGAGATATTCACGGACAAGCACGAGCATGACAAAGAAAAAGATTTGGAGATGCTGAAAAATGAGTAGTATGACACAAGGGATCATCGTTCTGGTAGGCTCCTTTGCCCTGCTGCTCATCATGGGTGTGGAGATATCCTACACGCTGGGCATCTCGGCGGTGCTGACCTGCCTTTACATGGGCGTCAATTTGCAGACCGTCTTTCAAACCATCTTCTACAAGATGTCCAATTACTCCCTGCTGGCCGTCCCCTGCTTCATGCTGATGGGCGAATTCATGAGCATCGGTTCCATGGCGGACAGCATAGAAGAGTTGGCAACCTGTTTGGTCGGCTGGATGCCCGGCGGCCTCGCCATGGTCAACGTGGTGGACTCCATGTTCTTCGGCGGCGTCTCCGGCTCCTCCGTGGCGGACGTCAGCTCCTTGGGGCCCATCACCATCAAGCTCATGACCGACGCGGGCTACGACAGGGACTTCTCCGTGGCCCTCACCTGCACCTCCGCCATCCAGGGCATCATCATCCCGCCCAGCCACAACCTGGTCATCTACGCGGTCACCGCCGGCGGCGTTTCCGTGGCGGCGCTGTACATGGGCGGCTACCTCTCCGGTATCGTGCTGGGGCTGTGCCTCGCCATCTACTGCTTCTTCGTCTCCAAGAAGCGCCATTACCCAGTGGTCAAGGGTATCACCCTCAGGCGCGTTCTGCACGCGTTCTGGATCTCGCTCCCCATGGTGGTCACCATCGTCATCGTGGTGGGCGGCGTGCTCTTTGGCTGGATGACCGCTACAGAAAGCGCGGCGGCCGCGGCTGTGATCACCTTTCTTTACACCTTCGTCATTGAGCGCAAGGGCTCCTGGAGGGCGCTGCTCAACGCCTTCAAGAAGGTCAGCAAGACCATCGGCTCCGTGCTGATCCTGGCTGCCTGCGCCACGGCCTTCAGTTGGGTGATCACCTATCTGCGTATCCCTCAGATGGTCACCAAGGGACTCTTTTCCATCACGAGCAGCAAGTTTTTGATGCTGCTCATCATCAACGTGGTGCTGCTCATCATGGGCTGCTTCATGAACATGCTCTCCATCGTCTATATCATGGTCCCCATCCTGTTGCCGGTGGTCAAGGCCCTGGGCATGCATGAGGTCCAGTTCGGCATCATGATGATCATGAACCTGGGCCTGGGGCTCCTGACGCCGCCCGTGGGCCAGGTGCTGTTCGTGGGCTGCTCCGTGGGAGAGATACCCATGGAAAGGCTTACCAAGGCGCTGCTGCCTCAGATGGCGTTTATGGTGCTCGCTCTGATCCTCATCACCTACGTCCCCGCCATCACCATGTGGCTGCCCAAACTCTTCGGATATATCAAGTGAGGTAAACGAATATGCGTTTCGGAATGTGTACGGATATCGCGACGTCCACCCGTGACAGAGTGGAATATGCGCTGCTGGAGCGGATCAAGGAGGCCGGTTTCGACTACGTTGAGTTCCCGCTGATGATGATCGAGACCCTTTCAGATGAGGACTTTGAGTTTCTGCTCTCAGAGCTCAAGCGCCTCGATCTTGCCTGCGATTGCTCCTGCAACTACTTCCCCGGCCGCATCAAGGTCACCGGCCCCGACGCCGACAAGGCCGTGATCGATGCGTACCTCGATAAGGCCATGGGCCGCGCCAGGCGCATGGGCGTCAGGAAGATCGTCTTCGGCAGCAACAATTCGAGGAACCTGCCCGAGGGCTATCCCCTGGAGAAGGGCTACGACGATTTCTGCCGCACCCTGGTTGAGAGCTGCATCCCCTACTGCCAGAAATACGGCATCTACGTGGTGCTGGAGCCCATCCGGCATACCTCCACCAACATCATGATCACCCTTAAGGACGGCCTGTACGTGCAGCGCCGCGTCAACAAGCCCGAGGTCATGCTGCTGGCGGACCTGATGCACATGATGTGCAACGACGAGGATATGAACGATCTAAGGGAAGCGTTCCCCGTGCTGAAGCATGTGCATGTGTGCGAAAAGGACAGGATCCTGCCCGAGGACGGCTATTCCGAGTACCTGCTCCAGGGGCTCGAGATCCTCAAGGAGCTGGGCTACGACGAGACCATCTCCTTTGAAGCCAAGGGCGGCGTCGGTCCCGACAGCCTTAAGAAGGCGCTGGACCTCATCAAAAAACAGTTTGCTTGAGTAAAGGAGAACGTACAATGGCAGAAAGAATCAAGACAGCCATCATCGGCTGCGGCAAGAACGCGAACGAGCTCCACACCCCGATCCTGCTGCGGCACCCCGATTTCGAGGTGGTGGGCACCTATGATATCGTGGCAGACAGAGCCGAAAAGCTCGCCAAGGTCTTCTATCTCAACGGCCACAATAACTGCAGGGCCTATGCCTCCCGGGAGGAATTGCTCGCCTCCGACGTGCAGTACTGCGTCGTCCTCACCGACAGCCATATGCACACCGAGGTGGCGGCTGCCTGCCTGCGCGCCGGCAAGAACGTGCTCATCACCAAGCCCTGGGCCAAGAACTCCGAGGACGCCGCGTTCATCATCGACGAGGCCAAGAAGGCCAAGGAGAAGTACGGCGTCAGCCTGATGCCCTTCCTGCCCCAGAACTGGGGCACCGACCTTGCGGCGGTCCGAAAGTTCGTCGCGGACGGGGAGGACGGCGAGATCGGCAAGGTCTACATGATCACCAGAAGGGCCGGCACCTTCGGAAAGCGGTACGACTGGCAGCTGTACAAAAAGTTCGCCGGCGGGTATCTCAACAACTGGGGCCCCCACCTGCTGGGCCAGCTGATGGCGGCCATCGATGAGCCCATCGTGAAGGTCTGCGCCGAGAAGCGCCAGGTCATCATGGACGGCGACTGCGAGGACACCTTCGTGGCGAACATGAAGAGCGAGAGCGGCATCATCCTTCGCTGCGAGCACTGCATCATGGTGGACAAGCTCCCCCACTGGATCGTCCAGGGCAGCAAGGGCACCGCGTTCATCACGGACGGCACCATCGACGTGCACCGGATCTCCTATCCCGGCCCCATCGATCCTACGGCGTATCGGAGCAAGACCAACGACGACAACACCTGCGGGCCCCTCCCCGGCCAGTACAACGGCGATAGGTACGGGATCTACACCCATATCGCCGACGTCATCCGCGGCAAGTGCGAGTACGCTGTCCCGCTCACCTTTACGAGAAACCTCACCACGGTCTGCGACGCCATCCACGCTTCCGCGGACACGGATGAGATCGTGCGCATCTCCCCCGAGGACTGGAACAAGGCCCTCTGATCGGTTCTCCTCCTTTGACTGCCCGCTTCACGGCGGGCAGTTTCCTACAATGAGGGCGTTGTATGATTCGATTAAGCTGTTTTGCAGATGAGATCGCCCCCGGCCTGGGGGATCAGATGCGGGTGCTCCATGAGCTCGGTTTGAGGTTTCTTGAGATCCGCACGGTGGACGATGTCAATGTGATGGATCTTTCCCCGGAGGCGCTCCGCACCGTCCGGCGCACCTGCGACGGCAACGGGCTCACTATCACCTGCGTCTCCTCGCCCATCGGCAAGGATCGGGCGGACCTTCCCGCAGCCAAGGCTGTGGATGACGTGGAACACGCGGCGGATATCGCCGACGTCTTCGGCTGCCGCCATATCCGGGTGTTCTCCTTTTTCCGCCGGGAATTGCCCGGAGAGGAGGCGTACCGGATGAGCCTCGAAAGGCTTCGCGCCATGGCAGCGGCTGCCGAAGAGCGCGGCAAGGTGCTGGTGATGGAAAGCGGGGCGGATACCGTAGGCGCCCGGAGCGCCGACATGTTGCGTCTGCTGCAGGAAACAGATTCGCCCGCCTTGGCCTGCGCCTTCGACCCGGTCGCCTTCTTTGCCGCCGGGGACGAGCCGTTTGTGGAGAGTCTGCCGACCCTGGAGAGCTACATCCAGTATGTGCACGTCAAGGACGTCCGACGGGGGCAGCCCGGGCGCGTTCCTGCCGGGGAAGGCGACACCCGCATCCGCAAGATCGTATCTGCCCTGAAGGATCGTGGCCTGACCTTCTCGCTGAAGCCCCATCTATCCTACGCGGGGGAGCGGCGCGGCTTTTCCGGAGAGGACGGCTTTAGGAGAG
>JAEIGA010017088.1_pt1 | contig 11046 bp, 10 predicted proteins | sample 9270691 | NCBI WGS metagenome assembly JAEIGA01 (sample SAMN17057246, study PRJNA624740) | gut metagenome | biome: biome; isolation source: fecal sample | host: Bos grunniens | place: China: Xizang | collected 2019 | reverse complement strand
TCCAGCCTTATTCCCTCAATCACTATAGGGTCCTTGACGTATTTACGGAACATCTTTTCCGTGTTGGCACGACGTCTCTCATTAATCCACATCTTCAGATGCTTTCTATAGTGTTCAGATGCCTGCCTGCGTGTCACCCCGAAAAGGTTTTCCGCCACTGACTCTGACACGACGGACGAATCAGTCTTCATTGCATATGTATCCGGAAAATGTCTTTGGAGAAACACTTCCAGCTGCCCGATTCTCACAAAATCCGTCGAATCCGTGATAATGCTTGCAAGGAAGGCACGGTACCGCTCGTATCCCCTCAACTGGGCCGCCCTGTAAGCCGCACCGGTTATATAGACCGGATCCAGATGCACAGTATCCTGCTGGATGTACATGTCCGGACAGATCTTAAGCTGCCACTGGGAGTCAGACATGCCCGCAGGCACAGACACATCAAATGAAATGGATACATATCCGGCTCTTTCAGCTACATTCCTGAATCGGGCAGTTACCTTGGAGGCAGAAATGACGTCGGTGGCCACCATCTCCCCCGTCTCAGAATCCCTGATAGCATTCATGATGACAGGCCCGTCAGACAAGGAGCCTCTGATGCTGTCCACCTGCAGGCCTGCATCTTCCTCATCCTCAAGGGGCTTCTCATCCGGCACAGACAGCCCCATGGCCAATTCCCCGGAAGCAATCTTCCGGATGCGGGTATACGGGGTGCAGGAGACTGCAAGAAACATGATCAGCAGAACTACTCTAAAACACATAAGCAAACGAGATAATCACATCATCCGGAAGAAGAAACCACTTTCTTCCATCATCTACAGTCAGTCCGCATGATGGGCAGGAATACCTTCTATACCACGACTTTCCGCTCCATGCTCCAAGGCCGAATTCCATATTGAAATGCTTGGAAATCATATAAGTATATCCGGCAGAGAGTCCTGCACCCACTCTGTCACCTTCTTCGGCCTCACGGGAGAGAATTCCTCCGTAGTTATACTCTTGCCAGCGCAGTTTTGCGGCTATCCACCATCCGGACAACGAATGCCATGGCCAAAAACGGGCACCAAGCGAATATGACTGCTGTCTGTACTGGAACTGCCTACGGGAATCACCCTCGCGAAAAGTGAAGGGATTATATTTCATTCCGGCTGTAACGCTCCAATGCCTCGACACAGAAAAGGAGGTCTCAGCATTCAGAGTTCCGAGTAAAGCATAGTCGACGAGGTTGGTGGACAGGGAATATTTTTGAGCTGCAGACTGAAAAGCGGCCATGCACAGAATAAAGACCGATAGCAATAAACCCCTCATATCATCAATATCTGTTGAAGACCTGTTCTATGGCATCTCTTTTCTCCGGATAGGTCAGCATCAGGTTATCCTTCAGAGACTCCCTGGACGTGACTGATGCATCCATGACACTGAAAATATGTGACGGTCCGAGGCCTCGTTCATCCAGATATCTGAATATCTGAGGATAGAACCAGAATGAGGTGCCGAATGCTGGGAATGACCCGCCATACCTTTCCTTATACAGCCTGCTCTCCATGTAGTAGGCCCACATTTCCCCAATTTCACAATATCCCGAACCAGTCTGCTGACTGTCTCCATAGGTCATGCCTCCCGACTTTATGTACGATCTGATGATATACTCAATATACTTGTTCCAGAATCCGGTCCCCACTTTTACAAAGTGGCTTGCATGGGCGAGTTCGTGATTTGTCGCAGTGTATATCTGCCGGTACTGATTTTTTCCCTCAACACCCAGAGTTATGTCCGGAGCAAAATACTCCACAAGGTCAGCAAAGGATCCGAGGAATGACTTGACCAAGTCATTCTGCAAGACCGCTCCATGATGCAGCATGACGGCACTGCTGGAACCAAGATTATGGAACAGCCACATGCGTAGATCTGACGGAGGAGGAGCTATATCAAGGTCATCAGCTGCACAACGCTCATAATAGTCATAGGCAGCATTATTAACCACACAGCGGCGGAAAAGCTTGTCTTCGGAGTCCGAGGTCACTGTCATGTTGATTCCTTCCGGACCTGCCTTTCCTAAAGTAGAGACTGACGCAGGCAGAAGTACAAGATTGACCCCTATAGAAAATCCTTTCACATTGGTGAATATCAGACGATAACGAAGGTCTGCGGAGAAGGTCTTCTCCATGGCATAATATCCGTCCCTATCAGTAAAGCAATGGTCAAATTTCACAAAAGAATTGCATGAAATGCGAACACCGGCCACTCCGAATGCCTTGCCGCCATTGGCATGCTGGTCTACAATGGTTATGCGTCCGGCCGGAGAGACCTTTCCTCCAGCTTTAGTAGACGGACTCTCGGAAAGTCTGTCTGCATTGCCAGTGATCACATAGGCCTCCCTTTCTACCGCATCCCAATCTATACCGTCATCAGCCCTTGTACCTGCATCATGTTCGGAGATATAGCATTCATCTATGATCTCATACCTGACATCAGGAAACTCAAATCCCCTGTCCACGACAGTATACTGCCATGTCATCTCTGTCTGGGGAACTTCAGGATCATGATACCAGTCTCCCTCAACGAGGATATCATAATCCAGAGGATGGTCTACAAGATCCAGTCCCATAGACTCCAGAATATCATACTCCACCTCGTCTGCGGGCAGGAACCTCACATAAAGATCGGTGGACTTCAGGTCGACTCTGTCTGCCTTGGTCGGATACAAGGCTACCAATGCCTTCCTGATGTTTTCTGTCTTGTAGGGATTTTCAAGACGGTCTCCAAGGACAATCATCTCGTGGGTCAGGTCTTTTCCATAGGAATAATTTACATCCCGCTCAGAAAAGACTTCATCTTTGCTGCACGACATCAGCGCAAATGCCATCGCAAGCATAATAAATCTACCTCTCATAACAATAACTTTTAATTACGGAGGCAAAGTTCATAAGACTTATCCGTGTAACAAAAAAGTACCCGTTTAATGCAAAAAATCGCCCTCTGACGTGTGTCAGAGGGCGATTTTTATGTAAAATTTTGTTTGATTTTTATAAAAAATCAAACAAAATTTCAGGATGAATACACCTGATTTCTAGAAGTAAGACACTGTCTTCTGCTCAACAGCAGCAAGAATGTTGTTTGCCACACGGCTCACTCCGAAGCGGAAGAGCTCCTTGTTCAGCCACTCCTTGCCAAGGATGCTGGAAACAATAGAATAGTAGCAGAGAGCGTCAGCAGCTGTAGAGATGCCGCCTGCAGGCTTGAAGCCGATCTTCTTGCCTGTTGCCTTATAGTACTTGGCGATGCACTCACACATCACGAACGCTGCAGCTGGTGTCGCATTTACATCAACCTTACCTGTTGAAGTCTTGATGAAGTCTGCACCAGCCTCCATAGCGAGGAATGATGCAGTCGCGATCTTCTCAGGGGTACGGAGAAGGCCTGTCTCAAGAATGACCTTGAGATGAACGTTTCTGCCCTGCTTCTGTGCCACTGCATCAATGCAGGCACGCACCTGACGGATCTCCTCGGCAGCTGTTTCATAATCTTCTGCGAGGAACGAGTTGAGTGCAAGCACGATATCCACCTCGTCAGCACCCTGCTCAACAGCCATCTCACATTCCTTAAGCTTTACTTCAAGGAAGCTCTGTGATGATGGGAAGCAAGCTGATACGACAGTGATGTTGAAGTCACATTTTCTTTCCTTGTCTACAACTGCAGCAAAGTTTGGATATACACAGATTGATGCAGGCAGAGGCCATTCAGGATAGCTCTGCTGGAAAGCATTCACCTTGCTGACAAGCTTTGTCACAGATGCAGGAGTGTCGTCTGTCTTCAATGTTGTAAGGTCCATCATTGAAAAACAGTCCTTGTAAACCTGCTCGGATGCAACGCCATCAAGACTTGCAGCGATCAGGTCAAGAGCTCTGCCCATGGCCTCCGGATTTGGAGTGTAGCCATATTTTGTCAAAAAATCCATATGAATAAAGTATAAATTAAAATTTCAGTTTTGAGTCCACAACGATGGTCACAGGGCCGTCGTTGACGAGCGACACCTTCATGTCAGCTCCGAATATTCCTTTCCCGACCTTCTTTCCCAGCTGCTGCTCCACGATTGAGATAAACTTCTCATATAGAGGTATCGCAACATCCGGCTTGGCGGCCTTGATATATGAAGGCCTGTTTCCTTTCACAGTGGAGGCATAAAGTGTGAACTGGCTCACTATGAGCAGATCTCCCTTAACATCCTGCACCGAGAGGTTCATGACGCCGTCTGCGTCGTCAAATATCCTCATAGCCACAAGCTTGCGCGCTGTCCAGAGCAGGTCTTCCTCTGTGTCCTCATCGATGAAGGCAGCCAGAACAAGAAGTCCGCCTCCGATCTTTGATTCATAGTCTTCTGCAGGTACACTGACCGAGGCCTGCGAAACTCTCTGTATTACCAGTCTCATCCTCTCACCTGTATATCAAATCCTTCATCCAGAAGAGGCTGCACCATCGCAGTCATCTCCTCTACCGTATATTTCTCAAGACTCTTGTCCGGCGTCTCACGGTCTATCGTGTAGACCATCACCTGACGAGGTCTCAACATCCTGACGATATTCATCCAGGCCTCCAGAGCTCCTGAAGCTACAGTATCAAACTCCTTTGACTTCAGAAACATAGTCTGAAGAATGAAGTTTCCTTCAAACTTCTTCATGTTTTCAAGCACTTCGGCAAGCCTGTATGTGCCCACCGGCTTGTTTATCTTCTGCACAAGCTCCTGAGTGGAGGCATCAATCTTCAGAATCGGGTTGTCCACCTTCCTCAACGCCTGCGACACGTCTTCCCTGCCAAGAAGCGTTGCATTTGAAAGCACCGACACCTTCGCCTGAGGAAAGAACTCGTCTCTCAGCCGCAATGTGATGTCAATGATCTTCGCAAAGTCGGGATGCATTGTCGGCTCTCCGTTTCCAGAAAATGTGATCGAATCTACGGGAACTCCTTCCGAGGCAGCCTTCTGCATCTTTTCTCTTAGGGCAAGTTCCACGTCCTGAAGTTCAGGAAAACGCCTTCCCTGCACAGCCCCGTCCTTATTCCATCCGCACTCGCAATATACGCAGTCGAAATTACAGAGCTTACCCACGGAAGGCAGGAGGTTGACTCCCAAGGAAGAACCCAACCTTCGGCTGAATATCGGCCCGAATACTATTTCGTCAAAATGCAACATCACGCAATCCTCTTCGAGCAGCTGTCAGCTGTAAGATTTCCTTCTGCATCCACATTGCTTATAAGCACAATGCCCGGCTTCTTGCCTGCTGTCAGGCTGCCAAGTACGTCCTCCTTCTTTAAGAATTTTGCTCCATTGAGGCAAGCCCACTCCAAAAGCTGCACCATAGGCACCTCCGGGAAATTTGCATGCAGGCAGCACAGCTCCTTGACAACATCAAGGTCGTCATTGCTTGAAAGAGAATCTGTGCCCACGATCACTGCAAGGCCGTTTTCACGCATGAGCGGGATCGGTGGCAAAGCATTGTGTATAAATATGTTCGATAATGGACAAACAGCCCAATATACATTCTTCATTACTTTTCTTGCCGCATCGATGTCGTCCTGTGAAAGACATACGTTGTGTACAAGAAGTATGTGCTCGTCGTATGGCGCCGGCTTGGCATCAGCAAGTCTGTCAATGAAATATTTTAAGGATGACTCCCCTGTCACCGGAGGCGTGCTCATACCTGAGCGCTTTCTGTTTTCATACATCGCACCTGTGCCTGACAGAAGCAGATCTTCCTCCTCCTGGCTTTCCTGTGAATGATAAGAAAGGAAGCCCTCGGCGAGTCCTGCTGCAGCAGAGGCACTGAGAAGCTGCGGGCTCATGGTGTAGCAAGAGTGTGGGGTCGGAGCGGCATCAATGCCTGCCTTATCGGCCTCAGCCTTGAGCTCGGTCACATCCTTCATCACTCCATCACACATATGTGGCTCACTTCCGAACACTTCAAGGAATGTGCGTGTGTACATCTTGTGATTCTTCTTCACAAGGAATGAAGAGCTGTCGTTGCTGATGTCGGCCATTGCAGACACTCCGTCATTCCACATCTTGTCCATCCACTCCTGGACCAGTCTTGCCTTGACATCGTTTCCGGCCCAATCTCTCAGTTCGTTGATCTGATCGATGAATCCGGCCATACCTGTGCCTTTGCGGAATTTCTTATGCAGATGCGAGAGCTCCACATGACAATGGCCGTTCACAAATCCAGGAACTATCGCTCCCGGCATGATCTCCTCTCCTTCCGCACATTCTCCAGTACCTATGATTGTTCCGTCTACATCGTCATACTCAACGAAACCGTTTCTGATCGGTTCTTTTGCATCCAATGTATAAACAAACTCCGCTGCTATCCTTTTTACTGCCATACTGATCACTTATTTAAAAAAGTCTCGCTCAACTTCTTGATGTTCTTATGAAATGCCCTTAAGCTGGCCTTGATACCAAGTCTGTCCAAAGATGGGACACTGTCCACTGGCGGAAGGCTGTCCAGAGATGGAAGGCTGTCCAAAGGCGGGAGGCTGTCCAAAGCAGCCAGGCTATCCGCAACCTGAAGAGTATCAACCCTTTCAGACCAAGGCAGCGATACCATTCTATAGTAATATGCCAATGTGTCCCACTCCATGGAAAGTGAATCGATCATGCCGTATCTTTCATCCTCAAGACGAGCGACATAGTCCCAGGCCTTGTCCATACTTATGTCACGCGCAACCTTCTTCACGAAATTCTGAAGTTCCTTCTCTTCCTGAAGAAGAGACTTTTGTTCCCTCAGAGATGCAAGCCTCCTGTCAAGAATATCAACGGTCATCGCCATGATATCTGCATATTCATCAGGATCCTCCAGATAATACTCCACACTGTTGCGATACTCTGCAGAGGTATATCCATACTTCTTGAGAATAGGCTCATACACGAGAGAGGTGTCCGCAATCATTCTTACTCCAGGGGTTGAGTTGATCCACTGGTCGGTCATCAGCATTTCAGCATATATTTGTGCCAGATGCTCCTCCTCGATGACATCTTCTCTACCGCAACTCTGCATGGAGAAAGACACCACCGACAAGGACATCGCCAACATCATATACTGAAAAATACGTCTCATACTATCTCAATGTAGCACCAAATTCGTTCTGGAATGTAGAGAGGAGCTTGCTCATCACTCTTTCTACATCATTGTCTGTCAAGGTCTTGTCAAGATCCTGAAGCACGAAGCTTAGAGCATACTGTTTCTTACCCTCTGCTATCTTATCGCCTCTGTATACATCGAACAGACCTACCTGCTTGAGGAGTTTCTTTCCTACGCGGAACGCACTCTTGCGAAGGTCAGCATAGCTTACAGACTCATCAAGGAGAATAGCAAGGTCGCGTCTTACCTCAGGGAACTTAGGAAGCTCCTTGTATTTGATCTTGTTTCTCTTCACGAGTTCGAAAAGCGCAGGCCAGCTGATCTCGGCAGCAAACACAGGCTGCTTGATGCCGAACTGCTTGAGTCTCGCAGGAGAGATCGTACCCATTACAGCGAGAGGCTGGCGTGAGCCAGGGAGGATGTATGAAAGTCCTTCAGAGAACAGATCTGCAGGAGCAGCCTCTGTATCAAGAGAATAAATATCGCATCCGAAACGCTTGAGAAGAAGCTCCAGGTAGCCCTTGAGCTGGAAATAGCTGCCCTTTCCAGGATCCACTCTCCATGACTTGTCAGGCTGACCGCTCATGAAGAGAGCGTAGCATGTATGCTCCTCGTATGACTCAAGAGTTTTTCCGTCTGTCTCAGGCTTGAATGAATATACCGAACCGTACTCAAATGTCTTGACGTTTGTGATCTGACGGTTGATGTTGTATGCGATCACCTCAAGGCCATTGAGCAGAAGAGTCTGTCTCATTACATTGAGGTCAGAGCTGAGAGGATTGAGAATGCGTACGCACTTATCCTCAGGGAAGGTCTTGAGCTTAGAATAATACTCAGACTTTGTGAGTGAGTTGTTCATTGTCTCCACAAAACCGTTTGCAGCAAGGAAATCTGCGATAGACTTTCTAACCTGCTCTGGCTCAGGCTTCTGAGGGGCATTAACTGACATTCTCATTGCCTGTGGGAGTTCGATATTGTTGTAGCCGTAGACGCGGAGAATCTCCTCCACCACATCACACTCACGGTATACATCGATCATATATGAAGGGACAGCAACCTTTGCTCCTGTCTCGTTCTTCTCAAGGAACTCATACGCAAGACCTTCAAGAATGCCCTCGATCACGTCATGACCGATATTCTTGCCCACGAATGCCTCAATGCGGTTATAGTCAAGGTCCACAACCTTCTTCTCGATCTTTTCAGGATAGAACTCCTGCATTCTGCCGACGATCTGGCCTCCCGCAAGCTCCTGGATAAGAAGAGCAGCACGCTTTGCTGCATACTCCACAACGAGAGGATCTGCTCCACGCTCGTAACGGAACGATGCGTCTGTCTTGAGACCATGTCTCTTCGAGCTCTTTCTGATAGATACAGGGTTGAAGTATGCGCTCTCGAGGAATACGTCAACTGTGTTCTCTGTCACACCTGACTCCTCACCGCCGAACACTCCGGCAAGACACATAGGCTTGCTGGCATTTGCAATCATGAGGTCAGCTGCACTCAAAGTACGCTCCACTCCGTCGAGAGTAACGAACTTTTCTCCTTCCTCTGCTCTGCGGACAACCACCTTGCCTCCCTCGATCTTGGCGAGGTCGAAGGCATGAAGAGGCTGGCCTACCTCATGAAGAACGAAGTTTGTGATATCGACGATATTATTGATAGGGCGAAGACCGATTGCAAGGAGCTTCTTCTGGAGCCACTCCGGTGATGGAGCCACCTTTACACCCTTGATTGTTGTTCCTGTATATCTTGGAGCGCCGTCGGCAGCAAGGACCTCTACTGGCACAGCGCCTTCAGCATCATTGTCTGCCCATGCAGAAACATCAGGCATCTTGAACTCGCATGGGATGTTGTTGTGCTTGAGATAAGCATAAAGATCACGTGCCACACCGATGTGTGAAGCCGCATCCACGCGGTTTGCAGTAAGACCGATTTCGATAAGCGCATCAGTTGCGAGGCCGAGATAATCCTTCGCAGGAGTGCCAGGGACAGCCTCAGGATCGAGGACCATGATGCCCTCATGAGACTCTCCGATGCCGAGCTCATCCTCAGCGCAGATCATACCGAACGACTCAACGCCACGTATCTTCGACTTCTTGATCTTGAAATCCTCTCCAAGTACTGTTCCTACAGTTGCAAGGAGAACCTTCTGTCCTGCCGCCACATTAGGAGCACCGCAAACTACCTGAAGGAGATCACCCTCACCTGTGTTAAGCTTTGTTATATGCAGGTGATCTGAATCCGGATGGTCTACACACTCAACGACCTCTGCCACTATTACACCAGCCAGGCCGCCTGGAATCTCTTCAATCTGCTCCAGTGAATCGACTTCAAGTCCGATTGAAGTAAGTGCCTGGGCTACGGCCTCTGGAGCGAGGTCACACTCAAGATAATCCTTGAGCCAATTGTACGAAATCTTCATATATGTAATTTTTTATTTTTTTCTTTTTATAGATCCTTCACTTTGTTCAGGATGACAGCGATATAATTGTTCAGGATGACAGCGATATAATTGTTCAGGATGACAGCGATATAATCGTTCAGGATGACGATTATGAAAGGTCTGCTTTTGAGAAAAGAGAACCGACAAATTCCCTCTTGTTGAATACCTTGAGGTCATCGATGCCCTCACCAATGCCGACAAACTTAATCGGGATACGGAACTGGTCCACGATACCGACTACCACACCACCCTTAGCCGAACCGTCGAGTTTTGTGACTGCAAGTGCCGTGATGTCAGTTGCACGCATGAACTCCTTCGCCTGCTGGAAGGCATTCTGTCCTGTGGAACCATCGAGCACAAGAAGCACTTCGTGCGGAGCATCCGGCACAACCTTTCTCATGACATTTCGGATCTTGGTCAGCTCATTCATGAGGTCAATGCGGTTATGAAGACGTCCTGCAGTGTCTATGATCACCACGTCGGCGTCCTTTGCAACAGCTGACTTGACTGTGTCGAAAGCCACAGACGCAGGATCTGCGCCCATTCCCTGCTTCACGATGTCTACATCAGCGCGGTCCGACCATATCGTGAGCTGATCTACGGCAGCAGCACGGAATGTGTCTGCTGCACCAAGAACCACCTTCTTGCCCTGCGCCTTGAGATGGCTCGCAAGTTTTCCGATTGTTGTGGTCTTTCCTACTCCATTCACACCGACAACCATGATGACATAAGGCTTCTTGCTGAAATCAAACGGAATGACGACATCGTCAGATGTCTCGCCATCCTTGAGGTTCAGCAGATCAGCAATTTCATCTCTGAGGATGTCCACCAGTTCGTCAAGAGACACATACTTGTCTCTACGTACTCTCTCCTCAAGATTCTCAATAATCTTCATGGTGGTGTCCACACCCATATCAGTCGCCAACAGAGCCTCCTCGATAGCATCAAGCAAATCGTCAGACACTTCTGTCTTACCTATAATCGCTCTTGAGAGCCTTTCAAAAAAGCCTCTGTTTGTCTTCTTTACTCCTTTATCAAAAATACCCATATTTCTTGAGTTTAACTCACAAATATACTGCTTTTTGTACGAATAAAAAAGCAGTGCACATACAAAAAAAAGGCACGATCAAATTGATCATGACTTTTCATATGCTCTAGCGAAGAATTATTTCTTTGCGAAGAATTCCTTAGCCTCAGACTCCTCAACGAGAAGCTCGTTGAATACGTAAGCACCAGTCTTTGGAGACTTATCCATGCGGATACACTTAACCATCTTCTTGAGTGTACCAGCCTTGAAGGTTGCGACTGCTTTCTTTGCCATTTTCTATTCCTCCTTAATTATTTGATCTCGCGGTGAAGAGTTACCTTCTTGAGGAACGGATTGTACTTCTTACGCTCCAAACGCTGAGTTGTGTTCTTCTTGTTCTTTGTAGTGATGTATCTTGAGATACCTGGTACACCGCTCTCTCT
>JAEIGA010017087.1_pt1 | contig 11046 bp, 19 predicted proteins | sample 9270691 | NCBI WGS metagenome assembly JAEIGA01 (sample SAMN17057246, study PRJNA624740) | gut metagenome | biome: biome; isolation source: fecal sample | host: Bos grunniens | place: China: Xizang | collected 2019 | reverse complement strand
TCCATAAGCTCAGCGTTCTTAGAGCCACCCTTTTCACCGCACATCTTAACGATTGCTGTCTGTAACTCTGTGAACTCATCATCATTATTTATTTGTTCTTCCTCAGCAGTTATACGACTTGACGGAGTATAACCGTCTCCTTCATTAGCCCACTGAATAATCTTCTTGCCGTGTTGCTCTGTTAATAAGATTGAATTCTCATTCTCGAATATATGGGTATTATCCTTTGATACCTCAGCGGTATTAGTCTTTTGGTCTAACATAAAGGTACAAGTAAACTCATATTCAAAACCATCTCTCTGCTTAGCACCTAAACCAAGCTTCTTAACAGTGGTCTTACCTCTCTCATCTTTCTCCATCTCATACTGATCCTTGCCACGCATTGTAGCGATAATATGGATTGGAGAGTCTGCAATAGCGTTAATAAACTTATTATGACGGGGGGTTATACGTGACCATGCTTGGTAAGTGCCACCAGCCTGTTGTTGTAATTCCAAGCAACCGCCCTTACCTTCCCATTCGTGAGAAGAGCTGTCGATAATAAGAATGTCATAACCCTCAGATACCGCAAAATCAATCAACTCCACATACTTCTCTGGATTATGAGGTGCTTCAACATCAACAATGTCATAGTCAAACTCATTTGCGTAATAGTACCCTCTTTTTTGCTCGGTGTTAGCAAGTAAAATCTTTGCTTCCTTACCAGTAGTCTTCTTAATCTCTTCTGCCATACCAGTAGCAAGTCTAAGACTACCATAAGTCTTACCACCTCCGCTTGGTGCCATTAATGCTACCTTTACATACACGTTTTCACGCTTTGCTTTTTTAATTGTAAAAGCCATTTGATTACCTCCTTTTAAATATTAATTATTTTGTATGTTGTATACTAATAATAACACTTGCATTTCTAAAAGTCAAGCGTTTTATTTGTATGTTCTTAAAATATTTTATATTGAATTGATCCAATGCCAAAACCATATTGCAAATGTAATTCCGACACCTACACCTATACCGTATAAAAAGAATATCCATCTCCAAAGCAACTTTTGTTTAAGGTATTCTATTTCATCTTTTAACCGCTCGTTCTTCTCTTGTAGTGTCAATGCTTATGCCACCAGCCTTTCTTTTTCTTAGCCTTGCTAAGCAACTCAGCCTTGCGCTCACTCTCTATCATATTATTAATAAATGTTGTGCTAAATTCATCCCCACATTTATCAGATATTTCATAAGCGATAAATTCCATAACCGCACTTATACCATACATATAATCCTCAGAATCCTTACCTCTAGCATCGTAAATGCCATTGAATAATTTGCACTCTCGCATTTTATTAAATAATTTAACTACATTATCTTTGTCTTTAGGGTTATTAGCTTTAGTTTGACACTCGGTTATTAAATCACCATAAGGCAATCCCTCTATCCACTTACAAAAGATTTTCCACTCATCTAATTTATGAGTTCTTCTGCTTTTATAGATATTAGCTAATACTTCATAATTCATCTGAATTGTTCTTTTTTGATTGTAACTTGAAGGTAACAGTTGAATCATTTGCCACCAATCTTCTTTTGACTTGCTTTTTAAATAGCTTCCTCTGCAATAGTTAAGTTCTTCTATCAAATCTTTCAACTTTTGTTTAGACACATCATACAAATGCTCACAACTAAAATCATCAAGTGTAAACTTTGCCTTGTGTATAGTGTGCATTGTGCTACATGAGTTACAAACTGTTCCAACCTTATAAGTTTCAAATTCTTTCCACCAATAGAGAGGTGCAGTTATATCCACCGTCACATTTATCATTCGCATAAACTTGCGGTGATCCGTTCCAGCTTTTGCTAACTTCATAGCGAGTTTATAATCATTCTCTCCTAAAGTGTCAGTTCCAAAGTCACTATCTGATTTATCCCAACTGTTCTTTGCATTTCTTGCTGAATAAACCGCTCTTGTTATACCTGTTACTTCTACATTTTCTATCTTAATCATATTGAATCTCCTTTTCTAAAAAGCAAATACTATCTCCAACACCTTTTATAAAACTATTAAAGTCTTTATACTCGGCTTCATCTTCAAAGAAAATCTTATACCCATTCCTTAAAGCATACTCAAACTCAATATTAGCACCTTTAGATTTAGACCATCCCTTAAGCATATAAATACTATCGCAAAGGCTTAATGCAGCTAACGATATAGTCATATAGTCGCCATGCTCTGCATTAGGTGGTAATATATCATTACACCTACAAGGATTTAATACGTTGAAGCCATACTTAATCAAGAACTCTTCTGCTAATCTAAACTTGGTGGGATAGTTTGGAACATTAGTAATTCCACCACTAATGTAGATCGTCTTATCCATATCCAGTCCTCCTATATTATTGTAGCCATTATCGTACAACAAGGTGCCATAAGTTCACTTCCAATGTTTATCCATATATCGTCAATAAACATTTCAGTTCCTTGTTCCAGTTCGTAGTGTTCTATATTTTTGAAGTCTGGTAATTCACATTGAAGCTCATTATCCTTTATAAAAATAAGGGTCTTTAGGTACTCAGAATAATTATTAACATAGAAAGCATACAAAAATGTATAATCACCCTCTTCTGAGAGCTTTGCTTCTACCCTAATCAACATTCCGTCTCTAAAATTGCTTGTCAACATAGCCCTACCATCCTCTCTAATAAAACGCTGATTTTAGTCATCAAATCATCATAAGTTCCATCGTTTTCTACTGTATAATCAAAGCTATAATTGTCTAGGGCTGTTTCAGACGGATGAGATAACTGCTCATCCGTCAGCCCAGAATCATAGTTAAGGCGTATCACTTTTAATGAGACACAATCAAACTCAGATTTCATCTCTTCGATCTCGTTTGGAAACCTTGTGTCTGGTATTAAGACATAATCCCATTCATCTGGAAACATTCTTAACACACTCTTAACAAACTCAATCCAATAGTTCTCGTTTTTCTCACGAACCACATCAGTTCCTACATACTGCAACAGAGTCCTACCTTCTAAATCCTTATTACCATCCCATCCAAAGAATGTCTTACAGATATATTTAAGTAAGTCTGCATAATGACATATAAGAACTGTATTACCTCTTTCATTAAGTTGTTTCTTAAGTAACTTAGCAACGGTATCTTTACCGTGTCTTGCTTTACCGCTAATAGTTATTACTTTCAATTTCTACGCTTCCTTTCTATCCAAACCTCGACACATCTATCTTTCTTAATGTATCTTGACTGTAAGTCTGGAAAGAATCTCAATACATCCCAGACTTGACTACGAGAAAAACATATATCTCTATTGCCTGTTCTAACCTCGCTACATACAGAAGTTAGAAACCCAACATAATCACCGAAATTAACTTCCTTTCGGCTATAGCCATATTCATTTTCTAGCCAATCTATGCTGGGTTTCTTTGTTAAGGGAGGTTCTAACAAGCTAACTCTGTATTTCATATTTTTAAAATCGTTATCCCATTCCTCAGAAGTATAATCATCCGAGAACATAGCAAAAGTATCTATTCCTTTAATCAATTAACATCATCCTCTTCCTCAAACTTCATATTCTCAAATACTCCATCTACGAAATCAGAATACTTATCAAATGTGTATAATTTTCTTCTCTCAATTAAGTCCATATCAAAGACCGTTAATTGAGCTTCAATGTTATCTAACTTAATAGAGTTCTGTTCTATCTTCATCCATACAAAACAGATCCAAAACAATACAACAAAATGTCGCATATCATTTGTTTCTCCGTTCTTTAATGCTATAACCATAGCAATCAAAGCTAATACTTGTACTATTATTGATGTTGCTAATCCTAATGATAAAAATTTCTTTGGCATTTTAAACCCTCCTATTAATACATTATTTATATGTTTCTATAGCTTAAAGCTAAACAAGGGTAGTAGGGTTCGAACCTACTCGTCTGGAGTCAAAGTCCAGTGCGCTACCAATTACGCTATACCCTCAGATGCCAACGATATGAAGACGTTTCTTTGGTGTTTGCTGTTACCATAAGTATTGATGAAGTGTTATTAATATCGTTGACAGTCTCTATATTAACACAATCAAGTGTTATTGTCAATAATTTGTATGTTGTAAAAATAAAATTATCTACACATCTTTTCTATCTTCTCCATTTGTATCAAATCAGAATAAAACGGATTGGTAACAAATTTCTTAACATCAAATCCATTCTGCTCTAAGAATCTAAACTTAGGTAAGAACTCAATTAACAAGGCGAAGTATAGAGACATTGTGTTATTTTCATCATTATCAAAGTCTACAAAGTAAAATAAAGACTCATAAGCAGATCTATTCTCATAATTAGGATAATAAACACTACCATCCTCATTATGCACTGGCTCACAATATAGTTTACCTATATCATGTAACAATAAAGGTACTGAAGCACTAGGAATACCCATACTATTGCCTGCTACTGCACACTTATGTAAATGTTCTCCTAGAGAGAATTGCGTTTCATTATCAAGAGGATACACATCATTACAACTCTTAATGAGATTATCCACATCATACAATTCCTTTTTATTATCAGAGCAATATCTCTGTATCTCTATCTTATTCCAACCCTCAGTATACCAAGGCGTTTCAAAATTATTTATTGCCTTTATTAACCAGCTACTTGTCATAAGGTTACTTCCATAGACAAACAATAAACATTTCTTAAACAATTTAACATTATGTGCGGTTTCATAGCGTTTCAAATCGTATATAATCTTAGTTCTTGTATCTCTCTTATACACATCAGCACTGTCTACGCTATTAAATAGAAGAATATGCTCTTCATCTTTTAAATTCTTGGTTATAAATCCATCTAAAATATCATAATCAACGAACGGAGCATAGTCTAAGATGTTATTATCAACAAACTCATCTCCGTATATATCAACTAAATACCTAGCGTGGTTTAATGCGACATCAAGTACCACAATCACAGTTCCGTCATATCCGTCACAACTCAAATTAATCCCTTCTTTCTGTTGACAATATGTCAACTAATTTGTTATAGTTTCTAAGATAGTTGAAGTATAGGTGGCTTCATAACACGGCAATAAACACAAGCCACCTATATTCCAACAATCTACAACTAGATGAATGTAACTACTGTTCCCTTATTTAAGTACACATTTCCAGTCCTTGCATTTACTCTTGACACCTTATCAACATTAAATGCAATGATTTCTCCATCTCCGTCAAACACCTTTATGACATTATCGTCAACGCCAACAGTTTCATATGAACCACTAAGTACACATTCAACTCCATCACACGTTTCGCCTTCGATAATATAGTGATGTATAGGTGCGTTCTTACCAAGATTAACAATAGCTTCAATCGTATCAGTCATATAAAAACTCCTTTCTGTCGAATGATTGTTCGTTTCTGTTTCTATTATACAACTTTGACATCCTCAATACAAGGCAAAGTTCCGAACAAGTTTTCGACATTTTATCAACAGGTTGCGTTTATCTCACCGTTATTTATTCGGTGTTAAATCTATATATAAGCTGAGCGAACCCAGCTTATTAACATTGTTAACTTACATCTTCTGGTCTATAGTATTTAAGTATATCAAACTTAAGAGCATTTCTAGGTTTATCGTAAGAATACTCGGATAATAACTTCTTATTATCATATAACCTTGATACAACACTATTAAGACCTCTATCAAAATCCTCTCCAGAAAGATTAAACATACCAGACATCTTTAAAGAAGAAGCATTACCTTGATATTCAAGTAACAATTTAATCCTTTTAAACTGAGCAACTAATCTCCGTCTACCTCTTGTTACATCATCTGGATCTTTAGCGTTCTTAAGTGGTCTAAGTATCTTGTCTGATTCATAATACTGATTGTTTCTTGATCCGCTATTCTCCATAATATCTTCGCTAAAGGCTTTTCTTGCTAATGTACATAACTTAGAGTCGGTTATGGTCTTACCAGATATAGTTAATGTATCTCCGTCAATATCGTTTATACTTAGAGTCACCAACTCTTCATAATCTAAACCACGATATACTCCATACCATAGAAACTGGTCACAACCAGTCTGTATTCTAGACAATTGTTCGTCTAGCTTATATGGAGACACATAAATATCCTTCTTTATTATACATTTCTCTAGTTCAAATCTTCTCATAAGACCATAACGGTCTATATTATCAATACTTAATCCTTTACTTATACAGAGATTAGTATACCTCGATAACATTGATTTTACTACTATTAAAGTATCTACAGATGAATGAAACAATCCTAAGAAACATTCATAAATTTCGTTATCGTTAAAGTTACAGCAGTCCTTTTCAAATCTTTCTTCAAAAAATCCCACCTTGTTAAAGACATTCTGTACATATCCCTCGCTTATTATAGAACTACTTTCTACACTTGATATAAACTCCTTTTTAACCGCCTCATTATACATAAGCTCACCACCTTTCTACATTATGATGTATACCAATCGGCTTTTTTAATCATCTCCGTTGTAATATTAGTTCTTTTTGATGAGAATAATTTACAGCCAGAATCAAATCCAATCTTATTATAATTAATAGTTCTACCATTTTTAGCCGCATAACATATAGTTAATAAGTCCATTATATTGTAGTAATCAAGTCTTCTACGATCATAGTAATCATTTATTACTGGTGCTAATTCCTTTACGACTTTAGTTATATCGCTTCTTGACTCAATCTTACCATATGTTTTATTAATAGCAGAATATAGAAGAGTCCTATTAAATGCACCATCATTTCTAATATTACCAAATGTGGCGCAATATGACGTTTCATTTAATCTATCTATTAATACATTAATTAAATCAGAACCATCTAATGTTTTAATATATTGCTTATTAATCTTATTCTTCTTGTCTTCTTGTATTATATATCTCCTTGCTTTATCAGTAGGGAATGAGACTATATGTACACCAGTAATGTAGTTGATATTCGGATTATTAGTATAAGCCTGTTTCATAGCTAAGAATCTATGAAATCCGTCTATAATATCAAAATATCCTTTCTTTAATACGAAGCATCTCTCTTCCGTATCATAAACAAAATCGTTATCGACATCTTCGTTTACATTAAGAGTAATAAAGTTACTTATGAATAACCCTCGCTCTATCAACTCCTCTATTTCTTTAACTGACTTATGATTAACAGTTATTTTTCTATGTATTTCATTGTTACTACCTCTAACTATAGTTTGTTGTCTTTGTGTTTCTGGATTATAATGTATTAGCTGACTAGTAAATAAATCAACAACTGATTTTAAGTCAAGCGCACAAACCCATTGACTTGAATTAATCTGTAATACATTATCAAACTTATACGGTAATATCTCTGGTTTATCTTTAGAAACGAAATAATCAATCTTTTTCTGATTGTCTTCATAACAAGTATCTAAAATTGTTTGAGACGCTTGCTTTAACTCAACATCAATCAGACACCCCTCTAAGAATATAAGTGCTTCATCTCTGTTTACCTCAGTAAAATCTTTTTTAATTAGCCTTGGGATATTAATTCCAGCATTATAATGTTCGTAAATATCATCATTAATTCTCTTTAACCTATCTTGACCTCTATTGTCTTTAAGTAAAGAATTTCTAATTGCGTTCCATTGTGCTTCACATTTCTCCCTATTATCCATAAGTCATCACCTCCATGTTTATGGTAAAGACAATTATATCACAATAGATCAAACTAAGTCAAGTTTTTTGCTTGTTCTAAACTAAATTATATTCTTTAATTAATCTCTTTAAAACCATTCTGTTTGGCTTTAGATTTACTACTATTGTATCTTTACCATTATCATACTTCATATGCGAACCATTTGCTCCTTTATACTTATATCCATTCTTATTTAATAACTTCTGAAATTCTCTTAAATTTAATACTTTTTCTTTCATTCGCTCACCTTCTTTTTACCCTTTAAAATAATTCTTTTATCCCTCGCTTTCTTCCTTGCGTTCATATTCTATTCTGTCATAACATTCTTCCAGAATAGGCATACATACATCATACAAATCTGAATATGCTTTATAATCAATCATTCCAACACTATTTAAACCTTTAAAATAATCGTTTACCTCTGCTTTTAATTTTTCTTTTTCACTTGCATTTGGACTAATTCCCCAACTCATTCCTTACCCTCACTTTCTGACAACTTTCCTTACATGACTAACTTTGAAAGAAATATGTCCGTTATAAAAATAATCAGGTTTGCGATAATCGTGTTTTTCCGAAAATTCATCGGCATATCCAAGCGTTCCATATATCCATTTTCCTCCACCCTTGAAATATACCGTAACATTTTTACCGACTAATCCCATTGGCTCTGACTTAGTCATACTTCATCACTCCTATCTTCTTCTACGATTGTTGGTGCTTCGGCTAAGCGATTACACGCTTTCTGTAACCAATTAAACCATTTATCATTATTTCTCATAGGCATATCTTCAAGTATATGATGAAATTCGTCAGCATCAATCAATCTTCCATGTCCTTTAGGAAGTGGTGTGCCGTTTTTAATAACATCCAACATATTAAACGGTATGTGACCATCTTTTAACGACTGATAATCTTTTTCGTCTATTTTAATTAGTATCTCCATTGTTCTCACCCCTCCTAAAATAATATTTAATAATTCGTTCTTCTCCTACTGCTTCAATAGCACTTAACGCTTGCTCTTTAGTTTTAAAATACAAATCAGAAGATTGGTGCAAAGCGTAAAAACCCACCTTTACTTCGTCTGATTCTAAAAGAATCATATACTTTTTATCATAACAGTCATCCCAGTTGAATTCACTAGGCAGTGTAGCCCAATCTCGAAGTTCAGCAATTACTTTCAGCCTTTCGATTTCAAACTCTGCTTCTTCTTCTGTCTTAAAATAATTACCAATATCATAATGCAAACCATCAATAGCCGCTTCATTTTCCTTATCGTAGCGTATTGAGCCTACTGCACTAATAAGATAGTAGCCATCACCTTGCTTGGCTCTCCACCTCTTGTTAGGTGGGTTAAAGGAATCGTACTTCTTTTCAAGACTATCCAACCTTTCTTTAAGTTCTGCAATCTCTTCTAAAATCTCTTGTCTGTTCATATTATTCCTCCTTTCTTAATACCTCTTCTAATAAAGCCGCTTCTCTGCCTTTCTCAAAGCCAACTAAATATCCATCTTTATATCCTTTATCATAAAACAATTGACTATGTTGTTCCTCAGATAACTCTAAATATGTCTCAAAGAGTTCTCCACACTTTTGCATCCTTAATAATTTACCTATCATCTTTGACATATCACCATAATACTTAATAAGAGTTTCCTTATCGAACTTTTTACCCTTAAGACGCTCTACTTCCATCTTACATACTTCGCTATAAGTCATTGCTAATGCTCGTAACATCATATCAGCTCCATGTGTCATTTTATACATCTCCTTATTATTCCTCCAGCTCATCAATATAATTGTACTCAAAAGCATTATCAATAATACCCCAAACATCATCTATATTATAATAATACTCTCCGTCTAAATGTGTCTTTTGAAGATAATCCATATTCTCTTTAATATAAAACAATGCTTCTTTATAATGCCTTAATTTATCTTCTAACTCATCTATTATAAATTCTGTATCATCCTCTTCTACCATATCAGTATTATCTGGTGTTTCAATTGCCATTTAACCATCCCCTTCCTCACTTTCTTCATATGTGTATGTTTCCGTACCATCCCACTCATTATATACAGTTATTACAGCGTTTCGTACCCATAATAATTTACATTTTTCTTTAAACCATTCAATGATATCAGAAGTGCTATGATGATCTCGTAAATCTCCAAATATAGAGATTGTGTATGAATCTAAACAATCTTTTTTAGGATTTTCCCATATACTTTTTTGAAGGCTTCCTTCACTACCCATAGGTAAATATTTATTAGGATTTTTGACTGCATCCTTCCACACTTCTTTAGGTGATCCCCATAAACATTCTTTACCTATAATTTTATCAAAATCTATTCCTTCTACATCATCCATTCTTATACCATCAACTCTTATAATTCCCGCTACGTGTGTCCAATTACTCATTTTTACCACTCTCCTTCTTTATTTAAAAACTCAAATTTATACCATAGTCTGTTTATGTCTTCGCTACAAACAAGAGATATTATATAATCATCAACCCTCTCTAAATACGCCATAGGATGACTAACCAATATATTTCCCCTTTCTGTAACACTACACACCTCTCTAAACGGTTTAATCCAAGTGTCATAAGAAACATAATCAACTAAGTCTTTGCCTATCATAGCCCTCAATAATTTGCTCGCTTTATTATAGAACTCTTCTGATGTTGTACCAATACTACTGTCTATATATTCAATTTTATTCATATTATTCCTCCTTTTAAAAAAATACATCACTAGGTACAAATTCAATTTCAAATATCAATATATCATACTTTTCTTTCAATTTATTTATACACGCTTCTAAATCATCTTTGTCATAATTATGTTCTGTATTATATTTATAACAAACTCTTTTAATATCATCAGCAGTTACAAAATGATTTCTGTTAAAATCATCAGCCCAAGGATAACAATAACAACTATTATCCCAGTTTACATAGTATTTACATCCATCTGTTATGTTTATAGATGAAGCTTGGTATCTGAGGCTTCGAGCCAAAAAAGAATCGGTTGCAAACTCTATCGCTGTAAAGTATTCGATATTAATATCCCATTCAAATTTCTCTTTCAAAAGAGATAACACTTCGTTGCAATGACAAGAACTTGTTGTCATATTGATATATAAAACTTCATTCATAGTTAAACAACATCCGTTTATCATTTCATCATAGTGTATACTAGTTCCAAGATATTCTTCCAGACAAGGTTTATCCTCTCTAGCTATTTCTTCAAAAAATTCTTTTACATTATATACATCCTCACCAGTTATTTTATAATCAGTATGACACCAACTCATTGATTTCATTAACTCACT
>JAEIGA010017086.1_pt1 | contig 11046 bp, 13 predicted proteins | sample 9270691 | NCBI WGS metagenome assembly JAEIGA01 (sample SAMN17057246, study PRJNA624740) | gut metagenome | biome: biome; isolation source: fecal sample | host: Bos grunniens | place: China: Xizang | collected 2019 | reverse complement strand
AAGAAAATATCAAGGAGTATTTTAAGCACAAGGCCGAAAATACTTATCCTTGGAATGGCACTTATGAATCCTGGTACAACGTTCGTATTGGCAACAACCTGTATAAGGTAACTTGCTATCATGAGTGGACTACTGATGAAGACGGCGAGGGCTATTACACCGACACTGTTGAGTATGTCGAGTTTGAGAAGAGAGAAATCACCGTCGAGGAAAGAGGCACTGTTGAGCTGCTGATGGAAGTTTTCGGCTATACCATCAATTCCAAGGGCTACAAGGTTCTGCCTCCCTATATTGGCGCTATCTACGGCGACAGCATCACCCTGGATAGACTGAAGGAAATTTATCGTCGTCTGGATGATAAGAAGATTGCTGTTTCCAACGTTACTCTGGGTATCGGTTCTTACACCTATCAGTATGTTACCAGAGACACTCTAGGATTTGCCCTTAAGGCTACTCACAGCATCGTCAATGGAGAAGAGCGTCAGATTTTCAAGGACCCCATTACCGACAAGGTGGCAGGTAATAACTTTAAGAAGTCCCAGAAGGGCCTATGCTACGTCTATCGCGAGGGCGATGATATCCTGTATAAGGATGAACTGAGCTTCGCTGATATGGAAAAGCCTGAATATGCTGACAATCTGCTGAGACCTGTCTTCCGTGATGGTGAGCTGCTGATTGATGAAGACCTGCAGACTATTCGTCAGAGACTGCACAATAACAACTTCTAAAAACAATAAAAGGGCGGTCATTATGGCCGCCCTCTAAGGAGATAATGATTATGGAATATAAGTTCAATGCACAAGAAACAGCGGATAAGCTGGTTGAATGGTTGAGAGAGTATTTTAATAACAACGGTAAGCCTATCAACGCCGTGGTGGGTTGTTCTGGCGGTAAAGATTCTACTGTTGTTCTGGCTGCTCTGGTTAAGGCGATTGGCCCTGAAAGAGTTTACGCTATTCTTATGCCTAACGACGAACAGGCAGATATCGATGATTCTTATAAGGTTTGTCAGTATCTCCATCTCGAGCCCCATGTATGTAATATCGCACCTGCTTACGTTGGTGTATTGCATTCTATTATGAAAGATTTTCAACCTTCTGAACAGGCTATGATTAATGCTGCTCCTGTTATTAGAATGGCAACCTTAAAGGCCATTGCACAATCAGTGAATGGTAGATTTACTTGCAACGGAAATTTGTCGGAAAAATACATTGGTTGGTTTACAATAAATGGTGATGACCAGGGAGCGCTGAAACCTCTTATCAATCTGACGGTTACTGAAATTATTCAAGTTGGACTTGCTCTGGGTTTGCCTGAATGGATGGTAAAGAAGACTCCGTCTGATGGTCTGTGTGGCTCTACTGATGAAGATAAGTTTGGTTTTACTTATGAAGTGCTGGATAGATATATTCGCACTGGCGAATGTGAAGACGCAGCAGCAAAACAGAAGATTATTTCTATGCATAATAAGAATAAATTCAAACTGGAACCCATGCCCGAATTCAATCCGTTTGAAGAGGAATACAACCCTACGGACTTTGCGTCTTGAAAAGAGCTTTGTTCATAAGCCTATTGCCATTACGTGAATTAAGGCTCGCACTCTATGTGCGAGCCAATTATTCTATAATACCAGTAGAAAATTATATAAAAGAGGTGTGTTAATAGAAATGTTGTTATTTATTGCTTTGGGATTGCTGATTTGGTCCATTGTCCTATCTATTAAAATCCCACGTACATTCCACAAATGGAATCAAGTTCGTGCTCTCTCAGGAATTACAGGAGCAGAGGCAGCGAGACGTATCCTTAATGCTAATGGAATTTACGATGTTGCCATTAATACAATTTCTGGGAGTCTTAGTGACCACTATGACCCAAGAAGCAAAACATTAAATCTGTCCATAGATGTCGCAAATAACGCCTCAGTTGGCGCGTTGGCTGTTGCAGCCCATGAATGTGGCCATGCAATTCAGCATCATGAAGGTTATTCTCTACTCAAATTCAGAAATTCTTTGGTGCCTGTTGCTAACATCGGCTCTAATCTAGGAATTTGGCTGTGTATCTTAGGATTTGCTTTTAGTTTTGTTGCCTTTTTAATTCCTATTGGCATCTTACTATTTGCTTTTGCCGTTATCTTTCATGTTGTCACGCTCCCTGTTGAGTTAAACGCCTCTAAGAGAGCGATGACTTTATTGGAAAATGGGTACATGCTGCAAACATATGAAGAAACACAGGGAGCAAAAAAGATGCTGTCTGCCGCTGCTATGACATATGTTGCTGCCGCTCTTGCATCTGTTATCCAACTGCTTCGTTTGATTGGTGGCAGTCGAAACTGATAACTAATGAACATAGGCTCGCACGTTTAGTGCGGGTCTATTATTCTACAATAAATACAATAATATTTTGAAGAGGTGATTTTTTATGGAAAGAGTGGAAGTAGGTGAAATATTGTATGTGTGGGCAGCATATATTGCCGCCATAGTTGCAGTCATCGTGTCTACCTGTTTGTCCACGGCTATAAAACGCACCTTTAATGAATATCGCAATGACAACATATCTTCAGGTCTGTCAGGAGGAGATATCGCACAACAAATTCTTGCAGCAGCAGGAATTCATAATGTTTTGGTGATGGTTGCGCCAAAAGCAGCACCAGACTATTATGACCTCCAACGAAGAGTTTTATGGTTATCTGAGCCAGTGGCATACGGACATTCAATTAGCGATATTGCCACAGCTGCTTACGAATGCGGATACGCTATACAACATCATGAAGGATATCGTTTATTCAGTTTCAGAAATACTATGGCACCCGTTGCAAAGTATTGCTTGCTGGGAGGTATTATGCTGTGTTTTTTCGGGTTTGTTCTGTATGGGCTCTGGATACTTGGAACTATTTTGATTAGTGCGGCGCTGTTATTTTATATTGTTACATCACCTGTAGCTTTTGACGCTTCCAAGAGAGCGCTAGCCATTTTAGAGAACAGAAGGCTGATTAGATACGATGAAGTTCAAAAAACTAAAATAGTTCTTAGAGCGGCTGCTTTAGCTTACTCAACTACCACTCTCGAATCCATACTCGACTCTTTGAGTAAGGTTAGCTATGGAGATACTGATTGAGATACGAATCCTTTTATATAGACATGAGAAATGGGCTCGATAAAACTCGAGCCCATTAAATTTTTAATTTTCCAAATCCAATTCGTCTTCAAATGCCCACTTGGAATACTCCTTGGGAGTCATTCCCAGGAATTCGTGCAGTTCGTTGTCAGTTTCATGATTGTGCCAGTATTCAACATAATCATGGATATCCTCTGCGGACACCTCTCCTGCCAAATAAGCTTCTTTGAAAGTCTTACCCAAGAAGTTGATAACCTTTTTGGGCTCAGGATAATGAGTCTTTACGTACTCACGAGCCTGCTCTTCGGACATAACGTTGACACACTTGCCTTCATCGTCTATGGCATAGCCCATATCACGCATGGTCTGAATGTTGTGAGCAACTCTCATATTACCAGCCTCTTCGGCCTCCTTAGAGGTGCGGAAATAGAACACATTCCAGCCATCCAAAATGGTTTTCAGGTTGTCATAATTCAGCTCGACGGGAGTGATGGACTTTTTACGAGTATGACAGGGAGACTCGCGAGAACAAACGATAGTCTTGTCTTTGCGCTTCTGCAGATAACATGCATCGCAGCAATCTGTCCAAAAGGAGTACACAGTAGTACCCAAGGGAACGGGAATGGGGATATTGAATTCAAAATGGAATTTTTTGTTTGACATAAAATCGTCCTTTCATATTGTTGTTCGCCAGGTCTATTAGTATAATAGATGTGTCGCCAGCAAAAAGGCAGGAAACAAACTGTTTTTGTATATTGAAAGCAAACTCTCCCATATTAAAAATGATATCAGGAGAATACACATGAAAGGATGTTTGAAATGAAAACATTAACTGAAAAAATCCTGAAAGTTTCTGTCGATTGGATGAGAAATCACCCTGAGGACTACAAGCTTGATGAAGATGTTCTCGATACTATTGAGAATAATCCAAAGTTTGCGGCTTTCGCACAACGAAGAGTCAGCACTATTCAAGCTAACAGTTGGGTAGCTCTCCAACACGAAGAAGATGTCCTGAGCGGATATGTATACGCTATGTATCTGCAATGGTCTGGCAACTAACAATCAAATATCTAATGAAAGGTGAACATTAAAAATGAAGAAACAGAAGCAAAGAAGATTTTTGGCACTGCTCCTTGTTATTGCTTTGGCAATTTCCTTTATGGTTCCTGTAATTGCTCATGCAGCAGAAGAGGACAATGGGTACGGCAATGAATGGGTATATGACGAAGCCCGTGTTGTTAGCCCCGAAACTGAGGATTATATTAAGTCTCTTAATGAAGAGATTTTTGCACACTATGCTAATAAGCCTCAGTTAGCTTTTATCGTACTTGACAACCTGCCCTACAATATGGACGACTACAAGTTGGACATGTTTAATGAGTATGGAGTAGGCACGAAAGTTGAGAACCATGGTATGCTGTTTGTCTTTGCTATTAACGACCGAGAATACGGTTTGGAAATTGGCGATGGCTTTACCAAGGGCTCTATTCTGAGAAAAGACCTGGAAACAGACTTCATCACAGAAGATATGAAGAACTCTTTACGAGCAGGCGATTACGACACTGTTGTATATCAGGTCGCCGAACATCTTGCTGGGCTAATGGCAGATGAAGAAAATCTGGTGTATGCTCAGAAAGAAGAAGCAGCGGCCGCCAAGCGCGCCGAAGAAGAAGCGGCTGCGGCTATCAGACATGCTCAATTCGAAGCAGCAACCCCTTGGATTATTGGTGGTGGATTAGGTCTGCTTGCTCTGGGCAGCGTGGCTTATGTTATTGCGCAGATTCTTGCTGCTCGCAAGAAAGAACGGCAGTATGAAGAACTGGAACAGAGGTATTTTCTGCATTTTAAGGTTTTCCGAGACAAAGAATCTGAGGCTAAGGCCGCAGTAAGGGAAAAACTTCTGAACACAGAATATGGCTGTGATGATATTTTTTGTTTTGAAGCTGAATTTACTCGTTATCTGTATGAACTTTACTTGAAGTACAGCAGAACGCTGCTGGAAGAAATGGGTAAAGCAGAATATTTGGGTAAATATCTGCGTCAATTAGAGATTCGCAATAGCTATAATGCTTTTGTAGACTTGAAGCTTGCTTCCCTGGATAATATTGTGAAAACCATTGACCAGGAAGAAGAAGACAAGAAAATCACATACACTGAAAACACAAAGCGTGTTCAGGAATTCTGGGACGCCAATAAAGCCCGAGTGGAAAACAAAGTTATTCTCTCTAAGCTGGAGCTCTTTATGCAGAGGTTCCGTATGGACCATAGACTGGTATCCAAAGCAGAATTAGAAAGAAGCTTTGTGGGCGAAATGCAGCGCTTAAATTTTGAATATGAGTGCGATAGATTCTGCAAAGAAAATGCAGACCTGATTAAGTCTCGGGACTTTAACCGTTCTCAGTTCTACCGTGAGCTAGCATGTTCTTCTAATGGTTCTCAGTACCGTTATTCTCCCACCTACAACAATTTCTGGATGCGTCATTATCTGATTTCTCATATGAGCTCTCAGAGAAAGCTGCGTGAACAGAGAGAAGCTGAGGAAAGAAGAAAGGCACAGCGCCGCAGAGCAGAAGCTCAGAGACAGGCACAGAGAAGAAACAATGCTTCTTTCGGTACCAGTTTCCGTGGCGGTTTTTCTTCTGGTGGTGGCTTTAAGGGCGGCTGGTAAACAGCCGCCAGAAAGGACAACAATATGCTGACAACTTATGAACAAGTAAGACAAAAAGTCCGAAAAGAATATTTTTCTGAGGATACTGCACTCAACAGCGAGTACTTTAACTTTGAAGTTAGGATGAGCCAAGGCGAGCTGATGAGGGTGTATGCTGACTTACAAGAAGAAATCAATGGAGACATCGTCACCCTTATTGACAAGCCAATTATGGTAGGTCAGTTTAATGGAGACATTACTATCTTTGGTTTTGAAAAAGAAATCGATGATGATTTTATGCATGAATTCTATGAAGGCAATATGAAAGAGTTCCTGGAGTCTTTTAATGGTAAAGAGCAGGAAACTGGATGGTGCCGAATTATGGATTTCGATGATAATTATCATGGAACGGGTATGGTCGGTGGCACCAGGCTACTCTTCATTTGTTAAGAAAGGAAACTTCATTATGATTGTTATTGGCTATCAGGGAATAGGCAAGTCTACAATTGCGGGCTCCGACAATTATATCGATTTGGAGTCGGGCAATTTTTGGGTAGACGGCCACCGAGACCCTGAATGGTACAAACCTTATTGCCAGATTGCTTTGCATCTCCATAAGCAGGGATATACTGTACTTCTTTCCTCTCATGAAGTTGTACGCGAATATCTTAAACAAATTGAGTCTTATGAAGATAGAATGGCGACTTTCGTATGCTATCCCGATACTTGGCTAAAAAATGCATGGATTAACAAGCTGAGAGAGCGATATGTTGAAACTCAACTCGACAAAGATTACAAAGCTTGGCAAAATGCAGAAGCCCGATTCGCGGAAAATATTGACGAGCTGGCTCACAGCGGATTTAAGAAGATTATTCTCGAAACTATGAGATATTCTCTAAAAGAAGAGCTGGCAGCCGCAAAAGAAAGAATACACGTGTAGAAAGGAACTTTTATGACAGAAAGACTGTATGTAGTAAACACTACCGTTGCCGTGCCTGTGAAAACTGAAAAGGTTTTTCATGAGTCTGCAACCATGTATTTGCTTGCAAATAAAATTTTAGTTAATAAGCAGCGTATGGGTACTGCCAATTATTTGTATTTTACAGATAAGGCATTGGCCGAAACAGTTGCTTCTTATATTAAAATGAGTCTCTGTGAAAAGCCCATGGTGACCAATAGTCAGGCTATCAAAAATTGTACCAACACTACGTCGTTAGCTATCATTTTATTCGGTATGATTCAAACTCTGTGCGAAGACGGTATGCCTTCTCATGAGGCGATTGAAGAATGGCTGAATACCCCTGTGGAAGATATCAATCAGCAGGGTGAAACCGATACCTATGGCCTGGAAGACTACGACGAATTGAAGTCTGGCGCAATTGTGTATTACCTGGACGGAAAGAATGTTGTGAAGGGCCAAGTCTTTGACGTACGTAAAGACAAAAATGGACGTACCACTTTTGCCTCTGTCGAAATCCCCAACGATTTCGCAGGCGTTGCTGGAAGTCAATTTGGCAAGACTCTGTTTATGCAGAAACACCTTGCAGAATTCTTTGCTACAAATTAAAAATCAAGAGCCAAACCTACTATGGTTTGGCTCTTTTCCATTTTTTTTACAAGTGGCAAAAAATAAGATGCGCTCATCTATATTAATGTAAATGGCGTTTTTTCTACGCCAAAAAATAATACAGGGGCATATTTTTAACAAGAAATATGCAACGGAAAGGATGATATTTATGTCCCTGATTAGACCTCCCACTAAGGATGAGATTTTTATCCAGACGGATGATATCTTTGTCCCTCGTATCCCAGGATTTTGCGCCCATCAGAGCGACCCCGACAACTTGTTATTTGCTGAAAATAACGACCATAATGTTGTTATAAAACGAGTCGGCAAAAAGACTACAGGTAATATGGGTTATTTCGCAATGCAAAGCAACAAGGCTTATGGCGAATATGTTAAGACACATAATGCCGAATTAAAGCACGTAAACTTTATTCAGACTCAATGGAATGCTGATAGAGATATTCAATTTTATGAATATTTAGGACGCATTGACAAGAAAGCGGATAATGAAGTACAAACAATGCACGTGTTTATTATTTACTTCGCAAGTGTAAATGACGACATTTATCGCATTATCGTCGGGTCTCCTCTTGTTAAAAACGATAGGCCAGATGACGCGATTTCTGTATACGACCAAGCCATTGTAGATATCGTACGTATTGCTGAAAGATTTATTTTGCCCCTTAAGAAATTAACTCCTTCTGAGGTATAAAAAGAGAACCAATCCATTTTTTGGATTGGTTCTTATTTTTTACTCGATAGGGTTTTGTAAATTGTACGCTTGCAGAGTGTTTTGTAAAAGCATGGCTCTGGTTAATAAACCAACTCCACCAGGAACTGATGTATACGTAATGTTGCGATTAGCATCAGGAGTAAAGTCTCCACACAACTTACCGTCGTCTTTTTTATTGATACCAACATCAATAACAATCGCGCCATCCTTTACATTGTCCGCAAAGAATAAATCTTTTTTACCAACAGCAGAAATAATCACATCTGCCTTTTGGAGTAGTTCGTCACGTAAAATGAGAGGAGTTCTACTGTGGCAAATAGCCAAAGTCGCATTTTTATTTAATAGCAAATCAAAGGCCTTTTTGCCAATATATTCTGAACGACCCAAAATGACGACTAGTTTGCCCTCGACAGAAATCTCTAATTCATCCAACAAACGCGAAACTCCCAGAGGAGTACAAGGGGTAAAGGGGGACCCAACTCTAAAACCATCTACATCCTTTTCGATTGCTACCAAGTTAACAATTTTATCTGCATTTAAATGGACAGGCAAAGGCAATTGAACAATGATACCGTTTACGTTTACATCACTGTTCAGGCGAGCAATACATGTTTCCAAATCCTCTTCTGTGACATCTTCGGGAAAACGATGTAAAGAGAAGCTAAAACCGACCTCTTCACAATCCCTTATCTTCCCTTTAATATAAGCGTTACTTGCAGGATTATCTCCGACTTGGACAATAGCTAAACGAGCATGAACACCCTTACATTCTTCTTTCCATTTTTGTGCGATTTGTTTGCAATCAATAATCATTTTTTCATCTCCAATAGTTAAAATTGCACGCTATTATTATAGCTTACGACAATTGTCACCGCAGGAAAACACTTATTGAAAAATATAATATATCTATTATGTTTTTTGAATTTTTGGCTTCAGTAACTGCCACGTTGTTTCTGCCAGAGCCACTCCACCGATAATATCAATAAAGAAATGTTGCTTTACAGTAACAGTAGATACGCATACAACAATAGCAAAAACAAAAGAGAAGATTTGATACCACACGGGAACATTCTTACAATTTCTCACTGCAATCCAACTAAACCAACTCAAAAGGCAATGCATAGAAGGAAATAGATTCACAGGAGTATCTAATCCAAAAATCATTTTTAACAAAAATCCAACAAGCCCATTATACAAAGAAACGTCAGGTCTTACAATAGTTGTAGGAAACAATAAGAAAATAATTCCACATATAATTTGGCTTAACATTACAGCTGTTGCAAATTTAGAAAAACGTTCTTTCCCTGTATGAGCACTTAAAATAAAATTTAGCACCCAATGAGCATAGCAAATAACATAAGGAAGAATAAAAGCAGGAATAAAAGGAATATATTCATCAATTACTATGGACGGCATATGATGCTGCCAATTTGCAGATAAAAGCTTGGTTCCGCCATATGCAATAGATTGTATAACCACTATACCAGCTAAGGGAAACCAAGAATGTTTTGGAAAAATCTTACGCAAAAAACATTGTATTCTATTCATTTTTGAAAATCCTTTTCATCATATTAGACACTGAGTATATTATAGCTGATGACATGTTTCTTTGCAGGGAGGCCCTATTCTTCTCCAAAAAGGTGACTATAATATTTATAACTGAAATTTTTTGAAAGGTTTGATAACCATGATTAAATTGTATGAAAAAGCAAGTGAACTTTATAAAAATAAAAATAAAGATATTGACAATCAACTAATTGAGTTGCACAAGATTCAACATGTATATAAAACTCATAGACCAGAATATTGGGCTACTACTATGTTGGTCTGTTGTTTAATGCCATGTTTTACCTCCTTGTTGATGGGAATTGTGTTTTGTACAGGCGATATGGCTATGCATCCGTATGGAATTCGTTGGCTCTTCTTGGGAGTTGCCGCTTTTTGTTGTTGCTGCGTCGCTCCCTTCGTGGTTAAGCATCAACAGGATTCCGTCAAAGAATACAACCATCTTTTAAACAACCAAAATGAAACACAGAGGAAAATAAGTGATTTTAAAAATTACCTAACTCGTGTGTGCCTATATACAGAACATACTTTGAACAACAAAATTATTTGTCGCATTGAGGATGAGATTACAACTCAAAAGGATAAGGAAGCATTGCTCGCCAGCCTACAGTCCGAATATGACATTTTGCGCAAAAACAATAAAACTTCTGCACAAGATATCGAAGACTATGTCGCTTTAAATAATACATACCAGACAGAGTTGCAAAATAAAAATATCCAGTTGGCTATGACGCATTTCTTCCAGGAAGAGTTTAAACACGATTGGATGTCTGACTTGATGACAGGAATGATGATGTCTCTGCTATTCATCATGCTGTGGGATATGCCTTTGCTCGTTCTTGCTCTCCAAACAGTAAGACCTGAAACTACTTTTTCTGTCTGGACACTTGTACATAGTGTTATTTTGCCTGCAGGACTTGGCCTGAGTAGCCCATTTATTGTAAGAGCGTGCCGTAAGAAAAATAGACATTCCGCGTTTGAAGTTCTAATGAAAGAATTCCAAAATCCAATTGATATTAATCAGGATTTCGCGGATGCGCAGTCCAATGTGACAGACGCTATTTCTGAATTGCAAGAGAAAATCAGTTTAACAACTGTGAAAACCATATCCGATAATACAATTTAAAATGTCTAATATTGAAACACCCCAAACCAATGGGGTGTTTTTGTTATGCTATTTTTCGTTATCCCCCAATCTGGTATATTGAAATTACAGTTTATTTTAGGAGAAAAATATGAAGATAAGTCACCCTACTTACACTATAAATGGCCAGGAAGCTTTGTGGATAAATAAAAATCTACGCAGAGATGCTTTTGGTTGGATAGCTATTACGACCATATGGAGCACAGTGCTGTATTTTGCTATACAGACAATTTGGCCTGCTGAACCAGAACGTTATACAATTATTATGAACATTT
>JAEIGA010017085.1_pt1 | contig 11047 bp, 8 predicted proteins | sample 9270691 | NCBI WGS metagenome assembly JAEIGA01 (sample SAMN17057246, study PRJNA624740) | gut metagenome | biome: biome; isolation source: fecal sample | host: Bos grunniens | place: China: Xizang | collected 2019 | reverse complement strand
GTATTTTTAACACTTTCAGCAATTCGTACTTCTTCATCAGTTGCTGCACACTCATTTACTATTGCATCCAAATAACTTATAGTATTTAATGCACCTGTAGCAATATTAGAACTTGCTCCACCACCAACTCTATATTTAACAAACATAGTCCAACTATCACCTTGTCCATATGGAGGTAATTTACCAGTTGAATTATTTCTTATCATCTTACTTATTTGATACTTAGTAAAATCACTTGCATCTGCTATACTCGATTCATCAACAACTGACTCACCCCCACCAAAAATAATTTTTAAATATCCTCTTTCATCATATTCAGTTATGAATTTCTGTGTAAGTGGATGCCACTGCCCCTTAGTTATTGAATAAGTAGGAATTGTACCGCCATTATCACCATAATACCCATACTCATATTTAACGCTTGGTGCTACAGATTGATTACCTTCAGCATTATTATCAATGTCATCACCCCATCTGTATTGCTCTAAAAGAGAATTAACTTCAAAAAAACGATAAGTATCCACCCCATATGGTGATTCTTCAGCTGAAACAAATTCCCTATTTATGTAAAATTCATTATTTTCAGGTGAATACTTGTAATTCTCACCAGCCTTAAAGATAATACTCTCTACATTCATAACATTACTATCTGGTATAATCACCTCCATAAATGGTTTTACATCACTTCCTCTCACAATACGCTTAAATATTCTACTTTCACCTGCTACCACTACAGCACTTTTTCTTAAAACATATGATGTTATTAAACCGTTTGCATCAGTAACTGGGCGTATTTCTCTATTACTAAACCCATTATTATCAAATTGCTCTTTGAAGTCAATATCTTCCATAACTTCAAATACTTGTGATACACTTGTTAATTTAGTACCCTGTTTAATAAGTGGGGCATAATTCATATTTGGGAAGTTTACATCTGAATTTGGATTTTTTCCAGTTGGAACTCTACACTCAAAAACAACTTCTGTCATCGCCCCTTTCGGACCTGGTATTTTAAAACCATTACTTCTTGCTAATGCATATACAGAACTTGCTTGCTGTGCGCTATCTATATTAGTCTCATTATATACCTTATCTATATGATAACTCAAATTATCACCAATCGCAGATACTAAGTCTATCATCCATGACCCAATAGAGGCATCATTAAAATCTTTGGAAATTTCAGGATAATATTTTTCTGAAAGTTCTATCAAACTTTTTCTGTAATCACTAAAATTCCTATTTAAGTATGAAATTTTCTTTTCTGACATAAAACTATATTATTTTCAATGCTATTTTATTATTCGTATTTACACTTCCAACTAAAAGACTATAATCCACATTCACATAAACTGAATTATCATCTTCTTTCATAACAACTTCAACATCATTTATTGTAACCCCTTCAACATATTTTTTCACGTTAGTTTTAATTTCATCTTTCACTAATTCCCACATATTTTCGTCATTATCTTCAAAAATATATTTTATTAAATCAGTCCCAAAATCAGGCATTCTAATACGTGTATTTTTAGGTGTTAGTATAACGTGTGCAATTTCACTCACAACTTTATCATTTAAATCTTCGTTTAAATCTAAAAAAAGACACTCATCGTTTATATTTGTAAACGGAAACTTTATTCCATAGTAAGATGTTTTAATCGCCATATACCATTTTTCTTTTTCTATAAATAGTTATCACACATATTTTTATACACTTAAAATATACATATAATAAAAATAAAAGGCAAGTATTAATACTCGCCTTTCATTATTACATATTAATTTGCACCACACTTGGACCATCCACAATCAATACATTGAATACAACCTGATTCTCGCCTTAGTCTTCCACCACACTTAGGACATGGTTCATGTAAATCTTCATCTTTTGTAAACGTCTTGAGTGCTCGTATAACACCATTTTTCCAACTGTTAATTCCATCATTCTTGAAGTCCATAGAAGAAACTACCTTAACAACATAATTAACAGGCATTCCATGACGTAGAACCGCAGAAATCAATTTTCCATAATTCCAATATTCCTCATTAAAAATAGTTGAAAGTCCTTGAATTGTTTTCGTTTCACCATTCTGCGTATATTCAATATCATAACGAGAAACCTTTACTGTTTCAATCATTCCACTATCTTCATTTAATACCTCCTTCGGTACTTTATTTCGAATAATGAAACCATTCTCAATACCATTTGGAATATTCAACTTCTCAGCTAATCCTGTAAAAATCTCATATGGTCTACCTTCGTAAAGACCCACAGCTGCAATCCACCTCACTCCCTTGTTAGAGAACTTTATAATCTTACACGGTAATTTCTTAGGGCGCTTAGGTGTTGTTGTATCAATAAATTCAGAACATTCGCACTTCTTTTTCTCTTCCTTATTAATAAGTACACCGTCACGACATCCATCAACATAAATTGTACTACCTTTACATCCAGACTCCCACGCTGTTCTATAAACATCTTCAACAGTTTCTTCAGAAGTACCCTTAGGTAAGTTTACTGTTACCGAAATAGAGTGGTCAACATACTTCTGAATTTTACCCTGCATATTTACTCGTTCATGCCAATCACAATCCATTGCTGTTGCATTAAAATATGGTGATAATTTAATTACATCATTAATTTCATTGTCACTCATCTTCTCCAAGGCAAGTTTTGCTTCATTAAACGTAATGTTCTTATAAACCGAATACCACACAATAAATTTATTATGAACAACATTAAACTCAATAAAATAATCACCAGTCTTATCAATAAAATGAGGTTTGATACCACTATTCTTATCAATCTTACGTCTTCTACGATAAGAAATCATAAATACAGGTTCAATACCCGATGTTGTTTGTGTTTGAGTTGAAAGACTACCTGTTGGTGCAATAGTTAAACATGCAATATTACGCCTTCCCAAATTGTTTCTCCACTTCTCCTCAAATTCTCTCGCCAAATTGTTTGGGTAATCAAAATATCTATTACCACTATGTGAATCATCAAATATGGTAGTCAATCGATTCAAAAACGGATTATCTTTTTCAAGATTATAATCAAAACATCCAAATGCAGGGCGCCCATCAACTTGAACTAAATCACAACTTCCAACATACACTGAGGTTGCCAATACTTTTTGAATATATGCAGTAAACTCTGTTGCCTCCTCGGTACCATACTTACAACCGAGAGCAGCAAGCATATCACCCATCGCTGTAATACCAATACCTGAACGTCTGCCCTCCTTACACTTCTTACGGATTCGTGTCCAAAGATTCTTCTCTATCATCTTGATATCATCGCTCTCAGGGTCACTCTCCACCTTTGCGAGAATAGAATCAATCTTTTCCAACTCTAACTCAATCATATTATCCATTATCTTCATTGTTTTCTTACAATGGTCAATGAATTTTTCAATATCAAAATATGCATCATTACTAAATGGATTAACAACATATGAATAAAGATTTAGTGCCATCAATCTACAAGAATCTTCAGGACATAATGGCAATTCACCACATGGATTTGTACTAGTAGTCTTATAACCAAACTCCTTATAACAATCCGCTACTGAATCATTTATAATATTATCCCAAAAGAGAATACCTGGTTCTGCTTTTGTGGTTGCATTGTGTACAATTTTCTTCCAAAGGCGATTTTTCTCCTTATCCATTTCACAATCAATACCAAGTGCTGACTTCATCCAATCATCATAAAGTTTAATTGAAATGTTTGCACCAGTAATCTTACCATCCTCCATTTTTGCATCCATAAACTCCTCTGCAGACGGATGATTAATATCCATTGAAAGCATGAGTGCACCTCTTCGCCCATTCTGCCCAACCTCTCTAATTGTATTTGAAAAACGGGTAGCGCAAATCTCTACAGGACCACTTGATGTTTTAGCAGCATTATGTACCTTTGCACCATTTGGTCTATAATCTGAAAGGTCCGTTCCTACACCACCTCCTCGTTTTGATAACTGCATAATCTCCTGGTCGACGGTAGCAATAGTACCATATGAATCCATACCAGGTTTTCCAACAACGAAACAATTGGATATTGAAACAGCGTCATCTACACCGATACCCGCCATTGGTCTTCCTGCAAACAAAATATATTTATATTCCTTAATTAATTCATATACTTCATTCTCTGTAAGTGGATTATTGTACTTCATACCAGCTCTTGATATCTCTCTTGCAATGCGATGAAACATATCATCAGGCGTTTTTTCATGGTATACAGTCTCACCATCATTTGTTAATTCTGTACGACAATACTTACTAATCCAAACATTTGTTGCTAAATCATCACCATTGAAATATTCAAGTGTTGACTTATAAACCTCATCGTAACTATATGTCAAATTATTACTCTTCATATATATTATAATTTATATTAAAATTAAAACTTTTTTTTAATTTATCAATAGATAGGAAATTCATCTTGATTAGCATTCTGCAAATTATTTCTTTCACGAATAGCTTTCAATGCTTGTTTCTTAAATTCATCTTCCTGCTCATCTTTTACTGCTTCAGCATATGCCTCATAACTAAGTGCACTATCAAAATCAATAACCTCATCACAAGAAATGGTGCAAGTACCATTATTAAATTTAATACCATTAAACACCTCACCTGCCATACCACTTCTATTCTTAAGAATTGCCAATGTTGCTTTTTGATTCTTGGTATCATCAAGACTTCGTGCGATACTTATAATAACCTGCGCAGCATGTGCTTTCATCATAGAACCGCCCATTTTATCAGCAGTAATAAGTTCAGAACTAATACTCTCTCTATTTCCCTGTGTTGGTAACCATATAGCAATATCCATTTCTTTTGCCATATTTTCCAACTTTCGCATAGTTTTACCTTCCTGTTCCCACTTTGTGAGTGAAGCAGTACCTCTTTCAGGTGCTAAACAGTCAAAATAGTCAATAATAACCAAATCAGGTTTAAATCCCTCATTTATTTTTCGTTTGATTTTCTCCTTAATTTCAGTTGCAGTAACCTCACCAGTTGCCAATCTAATAATTTTAACATTGTTAAGCATCATTTCAGCATCCTCATACTCCTTAAGTGCCGTTGTTACATTTTGTGCAGTCTCCTCATTCTGATTAAGAAGGCGTGTTTCAATCTGTGTTACTCTTGAATAATATTTACGACTAATTTGTCTTACAGTATCCTCGAAAACAATGTGTAATACCTTAAAACCCTTATAATCATTATCATAACACTTACATGTTGCTGCTGCATGTGCCATTGCTGTTGTCATACTTGTTTTTCCAAATCCCAAACCAGCAATCAATAGCCCGACATCACCTTTATATAGTCCTCCACCAAGTGTATTATCTAATTTTGATATACCTGTTGTAATTGGTACTACATTTTCTTGAGACATGTTTGCATCAATATTCTCCCATGGCGATTCGCCAACCTCATATTTTCTTCCAACGGACATTGCTTCCTCCATTAAACGCTGACAATCATCATATTTAGATATATCACCATCACCCGCAATGCGTTTAATTTCATTGGCTACCCTCACCCAATTCTGTTGTTTGAAGAATTTTTCTGCCATATCCTCAATCTCATCAATACCTTCAGTGGTTTGTGATTTCAATTTATCAATTGTTTCGGTACAATACTGCACATCATCATCAGTTTTAGCATTTTCCTGAAGTTTGAGGAGGATAATATCATATCTTGGTACCGACCCTCTCTTATTATAATAATCTTTCATAATACCAACAATTTTCTTTAAATATTGTTCAGTAAACATGTTTTGATCAATTATACTTGATAGGTCGACAAAGAAAGAAGGGTCGTTTATGAAGGAACTGACTAATTTATATTGATAGTCAGTTCCCAAGAAACCCAAATTTGTTTTATTTATTAATTTACTCATTTATATTTTTTTATTATCGTACATTTGTAGAATAAACCTTGTCACCATATGTAAGTGTTGTTGTGTACTTAATACTTTCATCTGAACACACATCACATATTTCGTCAATAATTCTTGAAACCAAATCCTCTCGCCCCTTATTAAACAAATTTACTAAAACAGCATCAAATGGTCTCAATTCCATATTAAATTTATTCTTACTATTAGATAGGTCTATATTACCACGAATAAATTTAGGGTAATCAGTACCATCCCATACACGACTATATATAGGACTCTTATTTTCCTTCGTCATATAATCTTTACCATTATCAATGAAAGTAAAACAAAGAGTGTAAGGCGCACCTTCAATTTCATCACGTTTTTCAATATAATCTGATGTATTAAAACGTTTATCAAATAATTCTAGTTTTTCACCACTCCACACGAATACCTCCTCAGTATCCTTAATAAGAACAAATGTCACTGGTTCTAATTTATTTCTACTCATCCATTCATCACACTCCTCTCGATTATTAAAAATTTGAGGGGCTGTATAAATGTTATATAAATTAGATTTATTACGCAAATCACGTTGAATAAGATTTACACAATAATTTAATGTATCAATCAATTCAGTTGAAATAAGCGCATTTTTTCGCAACTTATTAATTTTAAAATAACGCTGACATACAATTGAATTGTTAATTGTTAGAACGAATTCAAATCGTTCTCTTCTTAATTCACCCTTAGGGGGCGTTACATTGTTAGTATTTACCATTTTTTTATTTTTTAAAAAGTTAAACAATATGTTAATTATAATTTTTTACAAATATACAAACATTTTTTTACAATTTCAACCAAAAAATTAACTTTTTTTATTAATATATTCATTGTAAAAACGCAATTCACTATCTGTTAGTTGTTTAAATGTACTAAAAAATGACGCAAATTTAGTATCACCCATTAACTCCTCAATTTTATCCTCAACAATATACTTATATAGATTCTTGAAACTTCTATCATCAGGGTCTTGAGGTGTATGTATCATACTATCCATTTCGTCTCTCGCTGTTTCTGTAAGGAGTGGATGCTTTAAATCGATTATTTTTTTATTTATATCATAAAAATCCCCATCATACTCTTTATTGCTAACTCCATTGATAATATTTTCATGCACTTTTAGTGGTTTTTTCTTATTTTTTACCCTTTCTTCAATTAGTAATTGTGTTTTTTCTTTAACAACATCTATTGAGATAGGTTTTTCCTTTATTTCAGGCACAATTTCCATTAAAATACGCTCAGATAATCCCTTTATATTACCTATATTGTCGCTGTTATCTCCACAAAATATTTTTTTTATAACAATATTCTCAGGTATTACGTCAAAATAATCCCTAAAATTCTTATTACTAATAAATTTCTTCAATTGTTGATTATATATTGCAATATCATCACTTAAAAGTTGTGATAAGTCCATATCACTAGATATAATATATATTTTTTCATTTGGTTCCTTATTTTGACAATAATAAGCAATTAAATCATCACCCTCAACTACATCATCAATGTACCACCTAATAAACAACTCATTAAAATACCTACAAAGAATATCTCTCTCTCTATCAAAATTCTCATCAACGAATTTCTCCCACCCACTTTTTTCTTTTGTGTTAATAATTTCATCCTTCTTCTTATTTTTATTAAAAATATAATTCTGCATATTACGCAAATTCTCATTATAAGTCTTCATATATTCAGACATACCATATTGTTCATAATGTTTATCCCTATTGGACTTATAATGTTTATATAAATTCCATCTCATCCACCCAGAGTATTCATTATCAAAAAAAACATATACATATTTAAATGTTCTCTTCTGCATAATCATTTTTAACTGTAGTAGAAACTGAAAAACACCCCCATAATGTTCTCCATTTGAATTTACCTTAGTATCTGCCATACAACTAAATAAAAGTGAATTACCATCAACTAACAGTGTGTAGTATGTTTCATCTTTTATTAAATCAGAATGTGTATCTTGAATTATTCTTCTTACTGGTTGTGCCATATAATATATAATTTTTACAAATATACTAAAATAAAAATAAAAAAACAAGCATACTAACTTGTTTTTACATAAAACAAGTCCATACACTTGTAATTAAACAAAAAATGGGGTATTTCTACCCCATTAACTATTCTACATCACCCTCTTCAGAGAAAACAATATCATTAACACCACCATCAACTACTTTATTTGATGCTTGTTTAATACGCTCTAAAATAAGTGGTAAATGTTCCTTCTTGTATTTATCAATATCATCCTCACTAATAATACCATTGTGTACACAACACATTGTTCCACTATATGTTACATTGTAAGGGGTTGGTAATTGATTTTTAAATACTGAAATCTTAGTAATATTACCATACTGATATTCATCACCCTTTAATGTCGCCTTCAATTTCTTGGTTCCTGCTCTAGCTACGCCACCAACATGCACACCGAGTCTTATACCATATTGGAATGTGTCACCACCAGTATTTGCAATTGCAACAGCACCACCTGTACTATTTGCATTATCAGTCCAAATCTTATTTACAACGATAAACGTATTTGTATATGGCATGCCTACTTCTTTTGAATTTGAAATTCTTGGGAAAATAGGTTTAAATACCGTACTAATTGCTCCTGCATCAAACATATTATTACCCACCTTAGAAGTATAACTCTTCCATGACTGAATAGAACCCACTGAATCCCATACGAAGAGTAATGGCATTGGTAATTCTCCACTTTCCTGTTGTTCCATAAACGTATTCATAATGAAACCAATATCTTCAATTACAGGAACTGACCTCTTTTTACTCTTTCGTTTTCCATCACTATAATCCATGTCACCACAAAACTCACAAATCTTGTTATTGGTAAATAAAATATAATCTCCATCCCAATCAACAATTTCATCTCTCATGATAATCTCACCAGTCTCCTCATCAACGTGTTCCACCTTTTCATAAATAGGTTCAATTGCCATGCCACAATCCTTTGCATATTGAAAATCAAAATTACCTTCAGTTTCAAAAATAATTGGTAATATTCCTTGTCTCATTGCAGAGGCAATAGCGCAATTCTTTAAAGTTGATTTACCTGTATCTGACCTTCCTCGAATCATTGAAGTTCTACCCATTGGGAAACCTGGTAATTTCAAGGATTCCTGAAATGCCTTAGGCATTACAATCCACTCCATTTCCTTGTCTGCAGTTTTAGATTGTTCACCCAATACATTTTTCTTAAAATCCTTTACACTAAATCTTTTAACTTCCTTTTTCTTTAACGGTTGATTTGCCATAATTGTAAATTTTAATTATTTAAATTTTGTTATTCATTTTTTATTTTCAATTAATCATTCTTGTGTTTTGTAGACTTCTTATATGGTTTTCTTGTTCTACGTTTTGGGGTGTACTTCTTTGTTTCCTCGCTTTTTTCTTCAGTTATACTCTCACTCTCTACAACCACTTCTGTTTCAACAACAGTTTCATCCTTTTCATCTTCTACATTAAGAATAACTTCACTTTCAAGTGTATCTTCCTCTTCCTCCTCAAACTTCTGATAAATATCTCTTTGTCTTTTCCACCCCCAAAGTCCTGCAATAAGGAGGATAACTAAAATAGTTACTGCACCAAATAAATTTTCCGTCATAATTTTTAATTTTTTATAATTTTTTTATTTTTATAACATTTTCTACACATTGACATGTACTTGTCTTCACCACTGACCTCAACTTGCTTTCCTTCAAGAACAATATCACCATACATATCAATTCTCGCATTATATATATTTTTTGCTCCACAGGAACATGTTGACTTTAATTCCTCAATTGTATCTGCAACTTCAAATAAACGTTTTGAACCTGGAAATAAATGAGTTTTAAAATCAGTCCTTAACCCATAACACATTACATTAATATTATGTTTATCAACAATCTCAGTTAACTCATCCACTTGTTTCTCAGTGAGAAACTGTGCTTCATCAACTAATACCCACTTAAAGTTTTTCTGCTGTTGAAGCATTTCAGTTTCTACCGCTTTGAGAACATTATCCTTAGGGTCTACACCAACACACTCTCTGTCTCCTAAAGAACGACTATGTATTGTGTCTTTTCCATCTCTTGTATCAATTCTACTTTTAATGATTAAAAATGGAATATCACGTTCTTGAAAGTTATATGCCTTAGCTAAAAGAATCATGGATTTTCCACAATTCATTGTACCGTAAAAATAATAAAGTTTAGCACTCATAATTAAAAAGGTAAATCATTATTATCCGTCTGAGGTACACCGTTTATAACCTCAATATTTATTTCTCCTACAACGGGTCTTGCAATAATTTGCGTTTCATATTCAGCAATTAAACCATTATATGTTTCAACCTCTGACTCTTTATCATCATTATACTTTTGTCTTGATACCCATTTATTAACGTTTTTATCATAATATGGTACATCACCATCAAGAATAATCTTCAAGTAGTCATACGGTTTAATTGTAAAAACATCTGACCACTTCTTAGGGTCGTTTACCCACGCTGCAATCTGTGCTTCATCAACTGAAATAGGTTTATTCTTACCATAATCAACTACCTTTACTGAAGTTCTAGTTGCACCCGACTTATTATCTGCAGCCTGTGAAATTGTTACCTTAAGGTCCTTACCAGTTCTAAGGTCTAGGATATTCTCTTCTGTATCACCCTCTTCTCTACTCTCCTGAAGACGAGTCTTGTAAAGTTCCATAATCTGTCCCTTAGGGTCTGTCTTATCCTTGCGGTTGTTAAACTTCCAAAACTTTGGTCCATCTTCCTCAGCACCACGCTCAATACAACGTGTAATTGTTGATTCCTTAGGAATGTTGTCAAGTGAAATCTTCTTCCATCGTTCCTTTGTAATTTCATCCTTTGCCTCAGTAAAGTTTTTGTAAGCCTCACGATTTAACTCGCAGAAAGGACATTTGTGCCCATACTTCTCTTTGTCAATACCTTCAGTCTTCTCAAGACAAATGTATGATTTCCAAGGGTTTGCAGAAACATCCTTAGATACCTTTATCTGGTGCACATAAATACGTTTAAATGGAGTTTGCGATTCG
>JAEIGA010017084.1_pt1 | contig 11047 bp, 5 predicted proteins | sample 9270691 | NCBI WGS metagenome assembly JAEIGA01 (sample SAMN17057246, study PRJNA624740) | gut metagenome | biome: biome; isolation source: fecal sample | host: Bos grunniens | place: China: Xizang | collected 2019 | reverse complement strand
TAGAAGGGATGGAAGAATCTCCTTTACACATATAAGGAAATTCATCGATTACTATGATTGGTTTTAATGTAAAATCAAAGGCAGCTAATGATTGAAACAAAGATTCCCAATCAGAAAATTGCTTCATAAATTTAGAAAAAGGGTGGATTTTTAAAATTTCCTCTGAAAAAGATCTTAATTGTTTACTATTTGTTGTCTCTGTACAAGAAAAGAATATATGTTGTTTATTTTCACAAAATTTTTTCAAAAGCTCAGTTTTTCCAACTCTTCTTCTTCCATACATGACAATCAGCTCACCTTGATTACTTTGATATCTTGATTCTAGAAATTTTAATTCTTGTTCTCTTCCGATAAACATAATTATTCCCTCCTTTAGTTAAATCTAAAAGATTAAATCTAGATTTAGTTAAATCTAGATTTAACTAAATCTATTATATATTATCTAACTTAAATTCTCAACTATTTCTCTATTATCTTTTGATATGCAAAAAAGCTCACGAATTAAAAACTCGTGAGCTTATTATTATTTTTTACGACTAGCGATTTTAATCAACGTTATATGCATCGCACCTAATCCAATGATACATCCACCGACAACACCTAATGCTACCGAAGCTTTCATAATGGCTTTGATGATAAAGAAAATACCGACGATAACCACTAATAAATAGGGTGCATATAATTTCATTAAGGTTGATTTATCCATTAGCTAACTTTAGTTCCGTTTGGAAGATCTTTTAGGATTGTTACAATATCAAGATCTTTTTTCGTAGAAGCACATAAAATCATACCTTGGCTTTCTACTCCACGTAAGTTTACTGGTTTTAAGTTTGTTACTACAACTACTTTTTTACCAATCACTTCTTCTGGTTTGAAGCTTCCTGCAATACCAGACACAACTTGACGTGTTTCATCCCCTAAATCGATTTGTTCTACTAATAAACGATCTGCTTTCGGGTGTTTTTCCGCAGAAACGATGGTACCTACTTTAAGTTCTAATTTCATGAAGTCTTCAATTGTAATTTCTTCTTTTGCAGGTTCTGCAGCTTTTTCTGCTTTTTTCGCTTCTTTTGCTTTTTCTTTTTCTAGGTTTTCCATAAATTCTTTCACATCAATACGTGCAAATAAAATTTCTGGTTTGTTATCTACTGTGTGTCCACATTCTAAGTATCCAAATTCAGCTAAAGAGTTGAAATCACGTTGGTTTGTGCTAATTTCATCTAAGATTTTTTCTGCTGTTTCTGGCATGAAGCTAGATAATAATACGGCACATACACGAATTGATTCTAAGATGTTGTATAAAACTGTTGCCAAACGATCTTTTTTACTTTCATCTTTTCCAAGTGCCCATGGCATTGTTTCATCGATGTATTTGTTGGTACGTTTTAATGTTACGAAAATTTCTTCGATTGCATCTCCAACTTGTAGAGCTTCCATTTTCTTTTCAACACGACTTGCTGTACTCATTACAGTGTTAATGAAATCTTCATCTAACGCTTCTCTTTCATTTGGATTAGAAATCACACCGTTAAAGTATTTGTTTAACATTGAAATAGAACGGTTTACTAAGTTTCCTAATACGTTAGCTAAATCTGAGTTTACACGTTCACACATTAATTCCCAAGTAATTGTTCCATCTTGAGCAAATGGCATTTCGTGTAATACGAAGTAACGAACGGCATCGACACCAAAGTGTTTTACTAATTCATCGGCATAGATTGCATTTCCTTTTGATTTTGACATTTTTCCATCCCCTACTAATAACCAAGGGTGTCCAAATACTTGTCTTGGTAAAGGTTGACCTAATGCCATTAACATAATTGGCCAGTAAATTGTGTGGAAACGTAAAATATCTTTCCCGATAATGTGTACATCTGCAGGCCAGTATTTTTTGTAGTTTTCTCCATGGTTTCCATCCGCATCAAATCCAAGTGATGTAATGTAGTTACTTAACGCATCAATCCATACATATACTACATGGTCTGGGTCAAAGTCTACAGGAATTCCCCATTTGAATGTTGAACGAGATACACATAAGTCTTGAAGACCTTTTTTAATGAAGTTGTTTAACATTTCATTTTTACGTGATTCTGGTTGAATAAATTCTGGGTGTTCTTCGATGTGTTTAATTAGTGCAGGTGCATATTTTTGTAAGTTAAAGAAGTAAGCTTCTTCATATGCAGTTTGTACTTCACGTCCACAGTCAGGACATTTTCCATCAACTAATTGACTTGGTGTCCAGAATGATTCACATGGTGTACAGTACATTCCTTCATAACGAGATTTGTAAATATCTCCTTGTTCGTAAAGTTTTTTGAAAATCTTTTGAACTTGTTTTTCGTGGTAGTCATCTGTTGTACGTACAAAGTAATCATATGATGTATTCATCATATCGAAGTTGTTTCTTACAATTCCGGCAACACGATCAACGAATGCTTTTGGAGAAATTCCTTCTTCCATTGCTTTTTGTTCAATTTTTTGTCCGTGTTCATCTGTTCCTGTTTGGAAGAACACATCATATCCTTGAGCGCGTTTGTAGCGTGCAATTGCATCTGTTAAAACGATTTCATATGTGTTTCCAATATGAGGACGTCCAGATGTATATGCAATTGCAGTAGTGATATAGTACTTTCCTTTGTTACATGCATTACACATAATAATTCTCCTCCCTTTAAATAAAAAGAGCTCTCGCTAAAGGACGAAAGCTCGTGGTACCACCTTAATTTATGTATCCTTAGATACACCTCATGTCTTTAACGCAAGACTTACGTTTTTTCTAACGATTCAAAAAAAATGCTCCTGGGCCATCTTCAAATAAGCTTTACGATGGATTTACACCAACCATCCACTCTCTTTGCGTATTACTTACTCTACTCTTCCATTCTTCGCAAATATCGATACCATTATATAGAAAAAATCTCCTTTACGCAAGGAGATTTTTATTATTCGTTTGTTTCTTGATTTACACTTTCGCCGTTAATACGAAAGAATGACGCAACATAAGCTTCATCTTGAGGTGTCATTTTACCACACTCACCAATCGCTCTACCTTTTCCTGAACCATAGAAATCACTTCCACAAAGTACCATTAAGCCTTTATCTTTGGCAATTTTTAATACTTCTTTTTGAAGGTCTTGATTTAACACATCAGGACGGAAAATTTCTAATCCATCAATTCCTTCTTTAATTACTTCATATAGTAATAAATCATCTTCTTCATATAATGAACAAGCATCTGCTAGAATACATACCCCTTTGTTTTCTTTAATCAATTGTACTACATCGCTTAATTGAGGGTATTTCTCTTCTACATAACAGCTTCCTTTAATACTATGACCTTTTTCATTTTTTCTTACATAGAAATAGTTTAACGCTAATTTTTTATATGCATATGCTTCATCCATTTCACGATATTTCGCTAATAGTGGGCAATCTTTAAAATCTTCATGCTCTAATACATATTTCGCAATCGTTTCTCCACTTACTTTTGGGAAACGTTGTGTTTTCATAAGTTCATCCGCATTAATTTTTTTACCTAATACACTTGAGAACGCATCAATACGCATTAGACTAGCATTTTTCTCGGCGATGATACATTTATTTTCAAGTTCTTTAAATTTATCATTGCGATAATCGAATCCATATCCTAAAACACTTACAATACATTCTTGCACAACTGCTTTCATTTCAATTCCAGTCAAATAGTGAACTCCATATTTTTCTGCTAATGAATGAGCCAAAAAGTTATGTTGAACAATATTGACATCGGTAATTGAAATTAACTTCATTTCATTTTCTTTGGCATATTTTAAAATTTCTTCAATTCCTTTTTCACCATTACGACTAAAGCTTGAATGAATATGGAAATCATAAGGACATTTTGGTTCAGCTTCTACTTGACCCTCGCCTGTTCCACCAATTTTCATCATACATGTTTGTAGTAAGAAATCAAAAGGAACACGATGTTTCTTATCAACGATACATACTACAGCACATAATGCATAATATCCAATTATTAATAATGGTTGTTTAAAAACTAACGCAATACATAACGGAATAGAGTTTCCCAAGAATTCACGTAAACGTACCACATGCATATTACTACGACGACCACTAACATGCATCACTTGAAAACCATATAAACTCATTCCTAAAGTTTTTCCACGTGTATAAGAACTAATCAGTGGATTTAATAGTAAGCTTGAAATCACAAGTAATACAAATGTGATACCATTTACCATATTTAAACCACTTATCGATAATACACTTCCAAAGATTCCAATCATCACCGCATCCCATATAGCGATTGGTAATAACATCACCATTAAATCTGTCATAAAAGATAAAAACATATTTCCTAAATCTTTGTATGTCACATAAGTATACGTATACTTGCGTAATTTAGCTTTTTTTACGTTCGTTTCCATATTTTCACCTATCTCTACATTAAATATCAGTATAATTATACTACATATTTGTCATTTGTATATGCTAATTTTTTTTATTCATGATATTTCATCTTTTTTATTGCATTTTTTGCATTATTTCGATATGATATCGAAATGTATGAAAGGAGGATCAAAATGCATTTACTTAAATTCGGTTATTATCTATTATATGCTTTTATTCCTGCTTTTTTCATATATCTTTTATTTACATTGATATTTATTGTCCCATTATCCTTTCAATCGTTCTTATATATATTAATTCTAGGTTTTATTTTATATCTCTTATTTATTCAATTTGGAAAATTTAAACGAAAAGGTATAAAGAAAGCAAGTATTGTTTTTTATTTTTTATTCTTTATCTATTTTTTCTTTATGATTCATGTTTTATTTTTATCGAGTGATTTTGCTCGTGATCCTTCTTTAATTATGCATAGTGATTATCGTAGTGCTTTAGCTTTACAAATAGAAAATGGTACCAACCTTACTCCTTTTGTAACGATCAAACGAATGCTATTAATTTTTGATTTAGATTATATTGAAAATAAAATTGCGATTACTAATCTTGTAGGAAACTTTATTATTTTTATGCCATTTAGTTTCTTTGCCTTAAAGATTTTTTATAAAAAGTTTAAAAATCCCCTTCGTTTTATGTTTTGGACAGCTTTCATTATCATTTTAGTGGAAGTCTTACAGCTTCTAACCTTAACTGGTTCTTGTGATATCGATGATTTTATTTTAAACTTCTCTGGAGCTTTGATTGCTTATATAATTTTAAGAATTTTTCAAGCTTTTTAAAGCATAAAAAGAGGAAATACTCATTATTGAATATTTCCTCTTTTTTTATTTTGCTGTCGCACCTTTAGCACTTGAGTAATCTGTGTATACATTATATTTAATATCATCACCTGATTTGTATAACTTGTATCCACGTACTTTAAAGTAATATTTTTTACCTTTTGTTAGTGATTTTGCTGTATAGCTTGTCGCAGTAGTTGTTTTTATTTTAGTATATTTGCCACTTGTTGCACGATATACTTCATAATTTGTAACACCTTCTAGTTTTTCCCAGCTCACTTTTACTTGTTTTGTTCCTGCCGATAATTTTACCGATGGTTTTACTTTTGCTACACTTCCCATTACGGTATTAGATGCTTTCGTCATCACGCGATCAATGGAATCGTAACGTCCTGCTTTTAATACGAATTGGTATTCTCCATTTGGCATTTCTGCTGTTGTGTATTCTAATTTATCGGCACCTAATGTAAGTACTTTTTTTAGTTTGTCATCGTTACGTTTACGATAAACAATATAACGTGTTGCTCCATCAATTTTATTCCAACTTAATTTAAATTTAGATGCTGATACCTGTTCTATTTCTAATTTCACTTCACCTTCTAGTGCAGTCGCAACACTCACTGTTTCACTTGCTTTCGTAGCTACAACGCTATTTTTAGCTACTACGTAGAAAGAATAAGTTTTTCCTGTCATTAGTCCTGATACTGCTAATGTAGTATCTTCAACCGTTTTGTAAAGTTTGAATTCTTCGTCATCCCACACTTTACGATATACTTCATAGACGCTCGCTCCCTCTACAGCATCCCAAGTTAGTGTTGCAGTTTTGTAATCTGTCGCAGTTGCAACTAAATTTTCTACTGATTTCATTTCCTTCATCGGAATTTCTTCATAAGTTGTATATTCACATTTACTACAATATTCATATGCATTCCATCCAGCATCTTCATAAGTTGCTTCTTGTGTGTCTACCTGTACAAGATACTCACCATGGTTGTTTGTATCAATTGGTGCAAATTCTTTTTCACATGCTCTACATATTGATGCGTGTTGACATGTTGCATCTTCCACGAGATGTTCTTTACATTCAAATATCATAAAGAACTCAGATTCTTGGGTATATTCATATAATTGAAAGTAGTATGTTTTTCCTTGTTCAAATGTATATTCCACTCTGAAATCTTTTTTGTTTTCTTCGCGATAGTTACTATCATTTTCAGATTTAAGTGTTCTGTAGTTTTCATCATAAATGACAATCGTTGGATCACAAGAAGATTCTGAACGAATAATAAACCCATTTGTTGCTTTAGGTACAAATTTAAATAACTTATCACCTGCCACTGTATAAGTATTATCTGGATGGATTTCTTCTCCTACAAACAAACCACATAATCTACATACTCCTACTCCTAGATAACCTTCGTGAGTACATTGGGTTTCACAATCTTCACAGACACCATTCACCCATTTATGTACATTTAAGGCAAATTCTCCATAAGAAGTACCACATGCTTCACATACTTTCAAATGACTACAATCTGCAGTTCCCCCAATATGTGTTACACCATCACCTTCACCATAATATGCAAGACAGTTTTCACATTGATATCCCGAACAAATAAGTTCTCCCCCTGTATGACCTGAACAAACGAAGGTTCTTGAAGCTTCATCCCAAAGTAAATTCTTGAAATTATAATGTGCTGTTTTAAAATTCATAATAGAATTTTCATCATAAGAAATTTCTTTCATGAATATATCATAAGGGTTTCCTGTAGCATTTACCACAGCATTGTTTAAAATGATTTTTTCACTTGTAAAAAGTCCGTAACATTCTTGTGCATTTTCACCACACATTACGCTTACCGTTGCAGAATCGATAGTTAAGTCCCCATCATCTGCAACAATCAATCTACCTGATGTACTTGTTTCATTTAATATATACGCTAATACAACCGCACCATCTTTAATGGTAATACTTTCAAAAGAATAAATAACTTCAGCATAGGAATATTCTGCAGTTGCTTTCGCCTCAAGATTACATCCTGAAATAACAATATCATTATATGTATATAGGGCATTTATACTAGCACATACAATCAAACTATCTTCACTTGTACCTGAAATATCTAAATTACCTTCTACATAAATCGCACTAGATTTCTCTTCATTATGACTTTGATCAATTGTATTCGTTCCTTTTACGACAATATTCAAATCACCAGAGCAGTAAAGATGAGCTTTATTGTTTTCATCACTAATTAAATTCAAACTATCTAATGTTAAAGTATTACTTAGCGAATCATAGCTCCAATTTTCACCTGAAGTCGTTCGAACATACCCTTCCCTCACGATATAAGTATTACCAAGACTCAATTCTTTAACTAGTGCTTCCTCTAAACATACAGCACTTGACGTAATTTCTATCGGACCAGTGATAGCCTGCGCATCAATTAATAATTGCGCTACTACTGCTGAATCAAAATAATAATCATAATTATCCTCATCTATCACTTCACCATTGATTTTGATACTTATTTCTTCTGGCAGTACATAACCTTCATCTGCATATAATTCGACATAATACCATTCACCAGGTGTTGTTGTAAACGTTGTGTCATCACCATATGTTATTTTATCTAAATTAAATGTCACTGGTTGTGATGTAATGACCTTACATTTTTCTTTTACATTGTCGCTAACAGTACCATCGATTAAATAAATTACGGATGATGGTTTACTAAAATCTCCATCTAGAATCGTTCCTGTATTTTTCACAAAATAAGTAAACGTTCCACCCTGAATTGTTCCTTCATTCGTTGTAGCACCATATGTACCACCTAGAATCGTTCCTGTATTTCTTATTGAGCCATAATCTCCATCTAGAATCGTTCCCTCATTCACAATGCTATATGTACAATCAGCATATAAAATGGTTCCTTTATTCACAATAGATTCATACACTGATCCAAAAATATAAGCCTTCGTTCCTTCAGGTATCACGGTATCATTCGTCATGTTAGATGCATCCATTAAAGTAATATCATCCAAATCTTCTAGTGTATAATCAACTAATTTAAAACTTGGTATACAAGAATATACACCACCATCAATCACTTCAACTCCTTGACGCAAATATACCCCACCTTCATACCCTACATATGAATACTCACTTGGAAAAGTAACTTTAACAATTGCTGGTTGACCTGCTACGAGTGGATTTCCTAAATAATCGGTTTCAATCACCATTGCTTCCTCATAAGTATTTTCATGCCAAGGATGTACACTATCCGTTGTTCCAAAATAAAATGTTAACGGAGTGCTTTCTGATATTGCATTTCCAGACATCATAACATAAATCGTTTTTTCAGCCATGACGACTGCAGTCATAGGTGTTATATTTCCTAAAAACAATAACATTGAAAGCATAACTAAAAATAACTTTTTCATTTTCATTTCCCCTTTCCTTGTTTTCATTCTATCATATCTTAAAACAGCTATAAATAAAAAAGAACAGAGGAAATACTCCTTTTGAATATTTCCTCTGTTTTTTTATTTAACTTTTGCTGATATTACATTTGTATCTAGTATGTATACATTGTATTTAATGACATCTTCAACATTGTATTTATTACATTATTCGATTATAACTAGAGAAGTTTCTACATCTGGTGCATAAACTTTTTCACCATTTACTAATCTAAATGCTTTAATTATAAATTGGTATGTACTTCCAGCTTTCAATCCACTACTTGTAATTGTTGTCGCACTTGTACGTTTGATTTGACGATATGCTCCACCATCTTTAGAACGATAGATTTCATAGTTTGTCATACCTACTACTTTATCCCAAGTTAATGTAGCTGTAGTTCCATTTACTTCAACTTTCACATTAGCAGGTACCATTGTTTCTAATCCAACAATTCCTTCTACGACATTTGAACCATTTGTCATGACACGATCCACTGAGTCATAACGTGCCGCTTTGACTTGGTATTGGTAAGTATTGGCTTTCATTGCCTTAGAAGTATAAGAAGTTGCATCTTTTCCTAAAGTTAGAACTTTTTTCCATGCATTTTCTCCGTCTTTACGATAAATAATGTAACGTGTCGCACCATCCACTTTTGTCCAAGTTAAGTCAAATTGGTTGGTACCATTTGGAGTGATAGTTAATTCTACTTCACCGGTTAAAGTTGTTGTAGCACTTGCTTCATCAGAGTAATCAGCATTATCTGCTTTGACACGGTAAGTATATGCTTTACCTGTTTTAACACCACTTGCAGTGAATGTTGGTTCAGTTGTTTCACCAACTGTAATCCATTCTTCGCCACTTAAGCGTTCTACGATGTAGCTTGTTGCACCTTCATAAGCATCCCAAGTTAATGTAATTGTTTTGTAGTTGCTAGCAGTTGCCACTAAGTTTTCTACTTTTACAATTGCTTTTTCTAGTTTACTTAATGCATCCGCAAGACTTTCAGCGCTTTCTTTGATTAATTCTGGTTTAGAGATTGCGGTAACTGCTGCGATTTCTTCTAATACAGATTGTACGCGTTCATAGCTTTCTGCTGTATATTCGTTTGCATCTAATGCATTTGCTTCTTCTAGTAATGCTTTTAATTCATCATAATAAGAAGGTTGTGCTTCATATACCATGATTTCTGTTACCCCTGAAGAGTACCAGAAGTCATGAGCTGGTTGATACCATCTTTGTGTTTGTAGGTAACGTACATAACGAGCTAAAACACCATCTGCTGAAATAACGTTCATGTGAGCGTTTGTTCCACCTGATAATCCTTCGCGAATATCCATATCATCCCAGTGTTCTCCATCTAAAGATGTTTGTACTTTATAAGAATTTGGTAATGGGTTTAATACAAGATATACTTCACCAACTAGATATTCATCTTGTAAATCTACTTGTACCCAAACTTCATCTTGATAATCTAATGATACACGTCCTGTATCTAAAGAACCATCAGTTGCTTTACTTGGGTCAAATTGAGGATATACTAATGAACCATCTGGTCTTGTTCCACCTTCTACAGCACTTGCAGAAGCTGGTTTACTTAATGCTAGGTTAACACGTTCGATTTCACTTCCATATACTTCTAATTCAGAAATACCAGCTGAATATTCGAAGTTTCCAGCACCAATGTGTCCACTTGTTTGAACCATTTTAATGTAACGAGCATAAATTAATTTACCCATTTCATATGAATCAACACGAGCTCCAATCGCATTTTGTTCATATTTACTATAACCAATTTTTACCCATTCTTCTTTATCATTACTTGCATATAATGTGTATTCTCTAGGCACATGTGTAAAGTTAATCACAACTTCACTAATTCGATGCATTGCACCTAAATCAACTAATACATGTTGAGGGTTTCCATAATCTAAAGATGTATGAGTTGCTGGGTTTCCATCTGTAATGTTTGCTGGATCAAAGCGTGGATATACTAATGTTCCATCTTCACGATATCCACCTTCTACTCCACTAGCTTCTACTGCTTTGTTTAACGCAATATTCACATGAGTAAGTTTCGCTTTGGCATTTTCAATTAAATCAACTGCGAAATCAACTTTTGCTTGTTCTGCAGTTAAATCATTAAAGATTGCATGAGCGATAATTAATGCTTGTTGATATTCTTCAATAACTTCTTCTTTAGCACCTGTTGTATCAATATCTTCATTTAATAATTCTTGAAGTTTTGATTTGTCAGCTGCTGAAATTTCGTAATCGCCACTTTCTAGTTGTTTCGCAATTTCAGCTAAACCATTCGCATTGTCAAATAATTCTTCTACTG
>JAEIGA010017083.1_pt1 | contig 11047 bp, 13 predicted proteins | sample 9270691 | NCBI WGS metagenome assembly JAEIGA01 (sample SAMN17057246, study PRJNA624740) | gut metagenome | biome: biome; isolation source: fecal sample | host: Bos grunniens | place: China: Xizang | collected 2019 | reverse complement strand
CTTGCGCGCCTCAATGCTATCGTCAAGGAAAAGCGGGAAAGGGCGCAAGCCAAGGGCTTAAATCGCACCTTCCGTTTTATGGTTGCGGGCATTCCCAATACGGGTAAAAGCACTATCGTTAACTTGTTAAGCGGGCAAAAGCGCGCCAAGACGGGCGACAAAGCAGGCGTTACGCGCGACGTGCGTTGGCTCAAATGCGGCGAGTTTGATTTGCTTGATACCCCCGGCACAATGCCCCCGTCCTTTGACAATCAATACCTCGCCCGCCATTTGGCCTATATCGGCAGTATCAACGACGATATTTTGGATATGGACGACGTCGCGTTGGAGCTTTTGGGCGAGCTTGCCGAAAAATACCCCGAATGCTTGACGGAACGCTACGGCATCACCGATTTTAGCGAAAAGCTTGGCATGTACGAGGCGGTTTGCAAGCGCAGAGGATTTATTTTCCGTGGCGGCGAATACGATTACGAGCGCGGCGCAAAGGCGATTATTGATGATTTCCGCAAGGGAAGAATCGGCAAAATTTGCCTTGAAGACCCCAAGGATTATCAAGATTTTGAATTTTAATCAAAGGCAACACTTATGAAAAAAATTTGGAACGCAGAAGAAAAATTGCAATATGAACGCAACCTTTTATCGCGCGGCTATAAGTATATCGCGGGCGTGGACGAGGTGGGCAGAGGACCTCTCGCAGGCCCCGTCGTTTGCGCGGCGGTAATTATGCCCTTGAACGAGGAAACCCTCGTCGTCGGCGTGGACGATAGCAAAAAGCTGTCCGAAAAGAAGCGCGAAATGCTTGCCGAGCAAATCAAAGCGCGCGCCCTCGCCTATACGATTATCGAAATTGACGAAAAAACGATTGACGAAATCAACATTTTGGAAGCGACCAAGCTCGGCATGAAACGCGCGATTGAGGAACTTGAAATTCAGCCCGACGTCGTACTCACGGACGGCAATATGACGCTCAATATTTCCCACCCCCAACAAAGCGTAATCCACGGCGACGCCCTTTCCTATTCGATAGGCGCGGCAAGCATTATTGCGAAAGTGCATAGAGACCACAAAATGGTGGACTTCGCGCAAACCTACCCTGATTACGGTTTTGAAAAGAATAAGGGCTACGGCACGGCAGAGCATATCAAAGGCATCAAGGAGAAAGGCTTATGCCCCATTCACCGCAGAAGCTTCACAAAAAACTTTTAGGCAGCGCGGGCGAAAGGCTTGTGGAAACATACCTCAAAAAGCAGGGCTTTAAAATATTGAAACGAAACTACCGCACCCCCTTCGGCGAAGCGGATTTGATCGCGCAAGATAAGGACGAAGTTGCCTTTATAGAGGTAAAAACGCGCACGGGCGACGAATACGGAACGCCGCGTGAGGCGGTGGGCGCGGATAAGCAACGCCGTTATCGAAAGATTGCGGAATGTTTTTGGAAGCAGACGGGGGAAGAACCCAACGCCCGCTTTGACGTCGCGGAAGTTTATGTAGACGGTACAATCGAATACTTTAAAAACGCCTTTTAGCATTTTCACTAAAAGGCGTTTTATTTCATAATAAAAATCGACAAGAAAAACGCGTGTTTTACAAAAGACTTTTTTATTTTTTGCTTTCCGTGTGCTATAATGCCCTCAATCCCTTGAAAAATAAGGGGAAGAGGGCTTTTTTATGGTGGTATATATCGAGTACGTTTTTTTGGAAAATACGCTCTTCGACTTTGCCCTATTAAGCCTTTCCTTTTTACTTTGCAAAACCAAAACTGCGTGGTGGAAAACACTAATTTCCGCTTGCGTGGGCGGTGTGTTCGCCGTTATATTTCCGCTCATTTTACTGCCGAACGTTTTGCTTATCTTATTGAAAATCGCCGTGGGATTTTTGCTTTGTTTGCTTGCTTTTCCACGGATAAAAAACAAAAAAGAGTGGGGCAGGTATGCATTGAACGTCGGTGTGTTCTTTTTTCTCACCTTTCTATACGGCGGTGCGCTCACCGCGCTTTTTTCTGCGATTTTCCCGCAAAAGACGCCTATATTTTTGGTCGCGCTTGGGTTTGCGCTGTTGTCCTTGCTTACGTTGTTCCTTGTCAAAAAGCTGTATCAAAAACGCAAGGTTTTCCAAGGGGTTTACCCGTGTGAAATTCGTTATAAGCAACGGAATTTTGCGCTTTTAGGGTATTTAGACAGCGGAAATTTGGCAAGCAAAAACGGCTTGCCCGTCTGCTTTCTTTCCCCCGATATTTTTTATGATATATTCGGCGAAGAAATTCTTTTTCAAGTGGAAGAAAACAGCGTAGATAGGGGGCAGGTGCGCGATGAAATGGTGATTTCCACGATGTCGGGCGAAAGAAAGGTGCAACTGTTCCGTGCGCGGATAAACGTGCAAATTCCGCCTATGGAAAGCAGGGAAGTTGAGGTATATTTCACCCCCTCAAAACATATCTTAAAAAGGGAGTATCAAGTGCTCTTAAACGTAGGGATTATAAAGGGATAAGCCGTATGAAAGTCAAGGAAATTTTGAAGATTTTTTTACAAAAGCTGTGTTTGGACAAAGAGGTGGTGGATTACGTTTGCGGTGGCGGCGAAGCGTTGCCCTTGCCCCTTTCCCCCGAGGAAGAGAGTGAAATGCTTAGAAAGCTTGGCGAAGAACAAGAAAAGGAGCAGGCGCGCGCACTTTTAATTCAACACAACCTGCGTTTGGTGGTGTATATCGCACGAAAATTCGACAACACGGGCGTGGACAACGACGACCTTGTTTCTATCGGCACGATAGGGCTTATTAAGGCGATAAATTCTTTTAAGACGGACAAAAAAATCAAGCTTGCGACCTACGCTTCGCGCTGTATCGAAAACGAGATTTTGATGTACCTGCGCCGTACCGCGCGGCTCAAAAGTGAAGTGTCTTTCGATGAACCGCTCAACACTGACTTTGAGGGGAACGAACTGCTTTTATCCGACGTGTTGGGTATGTCCGCGGACACGGTGTATGGGGATATCGAGGCGAATGCGGAAAAAGAACAGCTCAAAGAGGCGTTAAAAAAGCTTTCGGAGCGGGAGCGGAAAATTATGTTTTTGCGGTTTGGCCTTGGCGGCGGTGAGGAAATGACGCAAAAGGACGTGGCGGATATGCTCGGCATTTCGCAAAGCTACATATCGCGTTTAGAAAAGAAAATTATCCTGCGTTTAAAGAAAGAAATTGCCAAAATGGAATAAAATAAAGGGGGCAGGTATGCGTTGAAATGCATAGTTGTCCTTTTTTACGCAAAAATTTCGAGGGATAAAAAATTGAAAAATGGTGTATACTATTTTCCACGGGCGGTTTCCGCATGGTTTTCCGTACATAAAAAGGAGGAAAAGCGATGCAAAAAGTGGAAATTTGCGGCGTGGACACCGCGGGGCTTCCCAAGCTTTCGGCAAAGGAAAGCGAGGAGCTATTGAAAAAGTTGAAGGCAGGGGACAAGCAGGCGCGGGATACGTTCATTATCGGGAATATGCGGTTGGTGCTTTCCCTTGTCAAACGGTTCCGTATCAAGAATATGGGCGCGGATGACGTGTTTCAAGCGGGGTGCGTGGGGCTTATCAAGGCAATCGACGGATTTGATTTGAAGGTGGGCGTGAAGTTTTCCACCTACGCTGTGCCGATGATTATCGGCGAGATTAAAAGGTATTTGCGCGACGGAAATTCCCTGCGTGTTTCCCGCTCGATCCGCGACATGGCATACCGCGTTTTGAAGGCGCGCGAAGAAATCGAAGGGCGGGACGAAGAGGCGACGATTGAGAAAATCGCGGCGGCGTTGAGCGTGGCGGAGCGCGAAGTGGTGTATGCCTTGGACGCCATTTCCGATCCCGTTTCCATTTACGAGCCCGTCTATAACAAGTCGGGGGACACCTTACTGCTCATGGATCAGCTCTGCGACGAGAAAAACACAGACGAGGCGTGGACGGAAAAAATCGCCTTGACCGAGGCGATGGGAAAGTTGGGGGAGCGGGAAAAGAAAATCCTCTATCTTCGCTATTATCAAGGCAAAACGCAAACGGAAATTTCCGAAGAAGTCGGCATATCGCAGGCGCAGGTTTCGCGGCTTGAAAAGAACGCCTTGCAAAATATTCGCTTGAACATTTCCTAACGAGAAAGAAAAACTTAACGAAAAACAAATGAACTTACAAAGCGCTTGTCGGGCAAATGCTTGCTTTACAAGCAAAAAATACCATTTTAAGGAGTAAATTCGTATGCTTTGGGGCTCGTTTGGGGTCGTGCATATACTTTCCTTGTTGTTTGCGGCGGGGATAATTGTCGGGTTGTTTTTCACGTTGCGAAAAGCATCTGATAAGGTGCAGACCATCATCTTAGGAGTATTATCCTTTTCGGGCATTTCGGCGATCATTTTCAATCTTTTGGCGTGGGGCTCGCCCTTGGAATATTTGCCCTTTCACCTTTGCTCGCTCAATGCGCTCGTGTTGCCGTTTGCGGTATTTACCAAAAACAAGGTGCTAAACAACCTACTGCTTTTGTGGGCGCTTGGCGCGGTGTTTGCGTTGGTGGTCAATATGGCGCAAGCGGAATACGAAATCTTTTCTTGGACGTTCTTCTTCTATTATTTTCCGCATACGTTGGAAATCGGCGTGCCCATTTTGACGTTTGCGCTCAAACGGACGGAAAAGGACCTCAAATGTATTTTGTGGACGGTGCTTATCACGCTCGGCGCGTTGATTGTCATTCACTTTATCAACCTCGGTATCAACCGTTATTGCGTGGTGAATAACGTCTTGGATTGGGCGGGAAACGTCGTGCAGGTCAATTATATGTACACCCTGCGCCCCGAAAATCCGCTTTTACAGCTTTTCTACAACCTCATTCCTTACGAATTTTGGTATTTGCTGCTGTGTATTCCTATTCTGCTTGTCTACTTGGCACTTGTGTATTTGCCTGAAATTATCAAGGCGGTAAAGGCGCGGGAAGCAAAGCTTGACACAGTATCCAAAACGGAAAACGGCGTGCCGATAGATAGCGCTACGCAAATGGAACACGCGAAACATCAAGGCAAGCAAGCGGACGATAATCAAGCGGCGTAAATGGCAAAAAAAGACAAATGAAGGGGGCAGGTGCGCGTTGAAATGCAAAATACCTGCCCTTTTTAATGCGAAATGTTGAATATTGAATGCAAAATTACGGAATAGATTTTTATATTTTTACACAAAAGCGAGCAGGCGCGCATATACTATAATAAGTATATTTTTTAGGGGGCGTGTATGGAATTTACCTTTTTGGATTTACGGCGTAAAGAGGTGGTCAATACGCAGGACGGGCGGAAATTGGGCAAGGTGTGCGACGTCGTGCTCTGTTATCCCGAAAATAGATGGTTGGGACTTATTGTCCCAGGCGAAAACGGTTTTTTTCGTAAGCGGAGCGAGCTATTTATCGATTTGAAGCAAATTGTTAAAATCGGTGAGGACGTCATTTTGGTAAACGTCGGTATGCGCCGAGAGGAAAAACGCGGAAAAGGAAATGCTTGCCCGCCAAGCTACGGTGGTTGCACCGTGCCAAGCGGTAGAGAAAGAAATTACGAGGAGTGGGAATAAAAGGCTTTGCCAAGTGGCAAAGTCTTTTAAAATGCAAGCCTATGGCTTGATTACATACCGACTACGTCGGATTACGTACCGCGTTGCGGATTATATGCAATTCCCCGTCTTGACTGCGCGCAAAACCACGTCTTGACAAAATTGCCGTTTTATGATATAATCATAAAGCCAAAATAGGTAAAATGGCAAAATATGTCAAAATTTCACCTATATTTCACGATTTGTTGTCTTAACATTGACAAAATATGGGTATATTATAAAGGGATAAATAATCCGCTTAACATTTTTGGCGGCGATTTATCCGTTATGCACGCATAGTCGGCACGAGAAAGGGTAAAAATTTCGTGCGAAATAAATTCTGTAACCAAAGAAAAGGGAGAACGAGATGAAAATTTTAATTGTAGATGATGAAGAAATGATCCGCGACGTGCTTCGCGAATACGTAGAATTTGAGGGGAACGAAGCGTTTGAGGCGGCGGACGGTATGGAAGCGGTGAAGCTCTGCCGTGAAAAGGATTACGACCTTATTTTGATGGACGTAATGATGCCTCACCTCGACGGTTTTTCTGCCGTCAAGGAAATTAAAAAGGTGAAGGATATCCCCGTCATTATGCTTTCGGCGCGCGGTGAGGAATACGATAAGCTGTTCGCGTTTGAAATCGGCGTGGACGATTACGTAACCAAGCCCTTCTCGCCCAAGGAAGTGATGGCGCGTATCAACGCCGTCACCAAACGCCATACGGCAAAGCCCGCAGGCAACGAAATTTTGAAATTCGAGGGCTTGGAAATTGATATGGCGGGCAGAAACGTGTACGTCGACGGTGAAAAAGCGGAACTTACCCCCAAGGAATACGAGCTGTTGTTCTACCTTGTCCGCAATAAGGGGATTGCTTTGACGCGCGAAAAACTTCTTTACGACGTTTGGGGCTTCGATTTTTACGGTGACGACCGCACGGTGGATACGCACGTGAAAATGCTGCGCGGCAACTTAAAGGAATACCGCAAATTTATCGTTACCCTGCGCGGCTTGGGGTATAAATTCGAGGAATAATCGCGGCGAGAAATACGGCGCAAACACAGCGCACGAAGAACGAAAGGTATACGCGGAGCGTTCCGTGTCGGATAGACGGTAAGAAGAGGTCGGCGATATGTCGAAAAAAGAGAACGGACAACAAAATAAGCCAAGCGGCGAGCGTCGCGGCGGCGCGAAGAGTTGGTTGCGTAAAAAAAGACGGCCTACAAGCACCTTTTTCTTGCTGTGGGCGTGTTTTTCGGTGCTCTGTTCTTTGCTTTTATTGATGTTCGGTTTTACGCAAAGATTTACGATTGAAAGCGCCTTGAAGGACGAGGCGGCAAGCGAAGTCAGCGCGAGAGGACCGCGCATTGAAAGACAGATTTTAGAAGGCCCGCCGTCCACGTTCAACGGCAATTACAGCCTTTACGTGCGCGTGCTTGCCTCACAAAACAACGTGGACGTGCTTATCTTGGACGAAAGCGGAAAACTGTTGTATCCCGCGCAAGACGAGTACGGCTCGGCAAATCCCGATTTGGACGGCTATTTCAACTTCCAAGAAGAAGTGGAGCAAATGATAAAGGAGCTCGGCGGCGAGCAATCGGCGGTATATGAGCATAAAAATTCCTACGTATATGGCGCGAGGATTACGGTCGGTAACGGCACGCCCGTGTATTTGTACGTAGGGCAATCCTTTCGATTGATGAAGGCGGCGTCCACGGCGATGACGACGCGTACCATACTGCTTTGTGTTTTTAGCGTCGCGTTGTCCTTTGCGGTGACGAGTGCGATTGCGGCTTGGCTCACCCGCCCGCTTATGGAAATGACGAAAAAGGCAAACCGCTTTGCGGCGGGGGATTTTAGCGTAGACTTCGGCGGCGAGGACTATTCGTTAGAGGTTTCTAATTTGGCGACCACGCTAAACTATGCACGCGACGAGATTTCCAAAGCCGACCGCATGCAAAAAGAGTTGATTGCCAACGTTTCGCACGATTTCAAGACGCCGCTTACGATGATTAAAGCATACGCGTCGATGATTGTGGAAATCTCGGGCAACAACCCCGAAAAGCGAGAAAAGCACGCGAAAATTATCATTGACGAGGCAGACAGACTTGCCTCGCTCGTCAACGACGTTTTGGATTTGTCCAAGCTGCAATCGGGCATTGGTGAAATTAAGTCGGAAAAATTAAATATTTCAGCGATGTTGTCCGAGGTGATGGGGCGTTTTTCCTACTATAAGGACACGAAAGGGTATAAATTCGTTACGCAAATCGAAGACGAATTATACACAATGGGCGACAAAACGAAAATCGAGCAAGCCTTATACAATCTGATTGGCAACGCCGTCAATTACACGGGCGAGGATAAGACGGTGTATATCCGTTTGCAGTTGGACGGCACGCGCTTTTGCTTTTCCGTCCGCGATACGGGCAAAGGGATAAAGCCCGAGGAAATCAAGGGGATTTGGGAGCGGTATTACCGCTCGTCCGAGGCGCACAAGCGCCCGGTGCAAGGCACGGGCTTGGGCTTGTCTATCGTCAAAGGCATTTTGGAACGCCACGCGTTGGAGTACGGCGTGGAAAGTAAGGTGGGCGAGGGGAGCCTTTTCTATATTTGGTTTCCGTTGGCTTAAAAATCAAAATATATCGCAACGGAGTTGACAAACGGCTTTGGTTTGCATATAATAGAATTAAGTGAATATTCTTTGGGGCGAGGTGTAATTCCTCACCGGCAGTATAGTCTGCGAAGAATGCCGCAAGCTTGGCATTCCCGAATCGGCGAAATTCCGATACCGACGGTTACAGTCCGGACGGGAAAAGAAAAACGGCGGATATACTTCGCAATACGGCGTTGTAGCTCCATACCCGTTCAGTTGCGTACGTCTTGTACGCGCTTTCGCGGGTACTCGCTACGTCTTGCCTTGCTCGTATCTGCGCCGTTTTACACGAAAACGAGCACGTTGTTTACGCCCCGAGGGAAGGGGCGTTTTTCTATGGAAGAAAAAATAAAAATGCATTGTCCGCATTGCGGCGTTTCGCTTCTGGCACGGACGGACGAGGACTTGGTAGGGCGGTGTCCCGTCTGCGACGGGCTCTTTCGTTGCGCTGTAAAAAGGACAAAAAACAAGGACAAAAAAGATAAAAAGAGGGGGGCAGGTACGCGTTTAATCCTCAAACAGCGTTTTTCGGCAAAGCGAATTGCACTTATGGGCGTGTTCGTTGCGCTTGCGTATGGGCTTAGCTTTTTGGAAATTCCCATTTTCCCTGCCGCACCCTTTTTAAAGCTCGATTTTGGCAACGTATTTATCCTGCTCATATCCCTTTTGCTTGGGCCTATCGAGGGGATTATCGTGTGTATTTTAAAGGAATTTCTACGTCTTATCGGCTCTTCGTCGGGCGGCGTGGGCGAGCTTGCGAATATGGCGGTGACGACGGCGTATATTTTACTGCCTGCGTTCGTTTACCGTTTCCGCAAGGGCTTGAAGCACGTAATTCCGTGCCTAATTGCGGCGTGCGTTATCGGCACGGGCGCGGCACTGCTTGCCAATCGGTTTATCAATTTCCCGCTGTATATGGGCAGTGGGGCGGCGCAAGCGTTTGCCTCGCTTTGGGGGTACGTGTTGGGCTTTAACCTCATCAAGACGGCGGCGATAGGGCTTTTGACCGCTCTGTTGTACAAAAGATTGTCCAATTTCTTGAAAAAACTAAAATTTTAAAAAATTTTAGGCGTGTACGCGAGGGAAATTATTGCAAAATTACGCGATAGGTATTATAATAAAATTATGGCGACTATAATCACGAAAACAAGAGCGGAAACGGAAGCGTTCGCCGCCGAATATGCAAAGACGTTGCAAGCGGGCGACGTCGTCCTCTTAGACGGGGATATGGGCGCAGGCAAAACCGTCTTTTCTAAGGGCGTAGCGCGCGGCTTGGGCATTCAAGAGGAAGTAACGAGCCCAACCTACGCGTATATGAACGATTACGATGGGCGGCTTTTCCATTATGATTGCTACCGTATCGAGAGCGTGGAGCAGGCGGAAAATCTCGGGCTTGCCGACTATTTTGATATGGGCGGCATTTGCCTTATCGAGTGGGCGCAGAATATCGCCCCCTTACTGCCGCGCGGCTGTAAGCGGGTTTGTATCAAAAAGTTAAGCGAAAACGAACGCGAAATTGAGTATTGAGAACTTTTAGAGGGTAGTTATGCAGAATTTTTTGGCGGTGGACACGAGCGGGAATTACTTGACAGTCGTTGCCGTAAAAAACGGAAAAGCATTTTCGAGCTTTATCGAAAATTGCGCGATGAAGCACTCCGTATCCTTGATGACGGCGGTGGACGAGGCTTTGAAAAAGGCGGAGCTGTCCTTGGACGAGTGTGACTTTTTTGCGTCCGTCGTGGGCGCGGGCTCGTTTACGGGCATTCGTATCGGCATATCGGTGGCGAAGGGATTTTGCTCGGCGTGCAATAAGCCCTCGTTGCCTATCACCTCTTTTGACGTGGCGGCATATAATACGGTAGGCGGCAAGCTTTTGTGTATCGTCGACGCCTTGCACGATTGCTATTATGCGTGCGGCTACGAGGATGGCGAGGTGGTGTATCCGCCTGCATATTTGACGGAAGAGGAAGTGCTTGCGTTGGTGGAAAGCGGTTATAAGCTTGTTAGCTGTCAATCCGCGCCGATTGCAAAAAAGACGGAGCTTTGCCTTGTCGATCCCGTTTTAGGACTTGAAAAAGCGGCAATCGCTTTGGCGGAGAAAAACGCGTTTGCACCCCTCACCGCGGTGTATGTACGCAAGAGCTCGGCAGAGATAAATTTGGGGAAATGACGGGGGCAGGTACGCGTTTATGGACGTAAATATACGGGAATGGACGGAAAACGACGCGCCGAGCGCAGCGCTTATCGAGCGCGCGTGTTTTAAAGAGGCGTGGACGTTAGAGGTCGTAAAACAATGCTTTCGTTATTCGCATTTTATCGGCTACGTTTTGGAGTTGGACGGCGAGATTATCGGTTACGTTTGCGGTAGCTCGATGTTCGAGGATTCCGAGTTGATGCGGATTGCGGTGCTTCCTGCCCATCGCGGAAAGGGGCTTGGCAAGCTACTTTTAGAGCGGTTTATCGAGGGCGTTTCTTCGCGCGGTGCGGAGCGCACGTTTTTGGAAGTGCGCGCTTCCAACGAGGCGGCGCTCGCGCTCTATCTCAAAAGCGGCTTTCAAAAAAACCGACTTCGCAAGCGGTATTATCCCGACGGCGAGGATGCACTCGAAATGTGCAAAGCGTTGCTTTGCGAGGATTGATTTGCTTTGCAAATGATTACGGAATAAATGAAAGGGGGACGGGGCGACGGTTAGGCTTTCCGACGTTTCGTTTTTACAAAAGGGAAAAGGGCAGGATTTGTTGTTTTTGCACGGGTATATGTCCTCGAAAGAGGCGTTTGCGCGGCAGATTGCGTATTTTTCAAGG
>JAEIGA010017082.1_pt1 | contig 11047 bp, 1 predicted proteins | sample 9270691 | NCBI WGS metagenome assembly JAEIGA01 (sample SAMN17057246, study PRJNA624740) | gut metagenome | biome: biome; isolation source: fecal sample | host: Bos grunniens | place: China: Xizang | collected 2019 | reverse complement strand
TGTTTTCAACATTTGAATTCGGCCTGATCATCAGTATTCCTGCGCCATAATCAGCCAGATTGTTTAATATGTTGGAATCTGAAATGCTTGCACCGTAACCTTTCCAATAAATAGCTCCACCAAAATCAGTTGCTTCATTACCTATAAAGTCAGAGCCTGTAATCTTGGTATTGTTACCTTCAATATAAATCGCTCCACCCTGGGCAGCAGAAGAATTTACAATGGAAACAGAATCCATAATTAGATTGTTTGTTAGACTGTATATTGATCCGCCATAGGATGCACGGTCATTTGAAAAGTTAGAATTTTTCAAAGTTGCATTACTGGCTGTACAATAGATTGAACCCCCTCTCCAGGAGTTTCCGTTACCTTCAAAAGTGGAATCTGAAATTAAAAAATCATTTCTATTTACATAAAAAGCCCCACCTCCAAAAGCAGAGTTATTCCTAAATTCAGAGCTTAAAACCGTTGCACCCCTATTATATACATAAACCGCACCACCATAAGCAGAAGCAACATTATTTTCAAAAACTGATGAAATTAATGAAAAATTTTGCCCATAAACTATGATTGCTCCACCATATGATGCTGAATTATTATCAAAAGTGGAATTAATGACAGTACAGTCAACATTATTGATTCTTATTGCTCCACCATAAGCAGCATAATTATTTGAAAATGTTGAATCGCTTAGTGTTCCATTTGTACCATTCCAATAAATTGACCCACCATAATTAGAAGCAGCATTTCCATTAATGAAATTTATATTGTTTAAAACAACATTATTGGCATTGATATAGAAATGCCTTGCCATATTATTTCCATCGATAGTGTGTCCATTACCGTTGATAGTAATAGGATTTGAAACTAAAACCTGTGACAGATTTCCGTCATAGACATAATCCTTATCCAATGATATAGTATCATTTCCGGAATTTATTAAATCCTGCAGCTCACTATAGGATCCCGGAGAATCCATGACAATAGTTTGTGAATCATCAGCAGATATTATAGTGTCATTTACATCAATTGCAGCAACACACGATATAGACGATAAGCAAATCAGAAGCAAGACCAGAATAAAGATATTTGTTTTATTCATTTTCACTTTTCACCTCCCTTTACAATTTTTAGATTAAACAAAAACATAAATTTAATCAATTGAATATTTGTACATAATAATTAAAATATATTGCTATTATATTTTTAAAAAATGAAAAAATTAATCGATTGATTCATAAATTTAACATTTAACTAAAAAAATTAAAGTTTATTGAATCATTCTATAATTCAACGGGCCATGTATAAATAATAATACCAATATCCCACACAGTTTACAATAATAATGACTCAAAATAAGTAAAAAATCCAATAATCAAAGTTAAATGAAAATTTTTAAAATTTTGTTGTTCCCAAAATTACAAATCATTAAATATTAATTATAACAAAATAATCATTGTAACATCTCCCGTGTTACTTAAAAAAATCATTTTAGTATATGTTTCGTTAACCGGAACATATACATAATTCAAATCAACTCTTTTTTACCAAAATAAACTTTTATATACAGATTATTTCCTCCATAATCAATAATATACTTGTATTTTATCAAATAAACAATGAAAAAAAGATCAGATAATTTGGTTATGTTCACAAGTTCTAAAAAAAGAAAAAAGAGAGGTTAAAGGATTAACCTCTAAGGTGTGATAGTTACTGTGTTTGCAATGTTTGCGCCATTGTATGATGAAGTGATAATATATTTACCTGCCATCAAGTTGATGTTTAGCTTAGCAATACCATCATCACCAGTTGTACGGATGTAAAATACACCATTAATGTTGAATGATACATTGGTATTGGTTAAAGGTTTTCCATGACCGTCAACAACTTTTACGGTAAATGGAGTTTTATCACCATATTTTTTAGTCAAGTCTTGTGCATAAAGCACAGGAAGTATTTTAATATTGTTTGAAACCATACAGCCATTATACATAGCAGTGATGACATAATTACCCGGTTCTAAGTTTAAGTTTAACCTTGCAATTCCTTCATCATTGGTTTTACGTTCATAGAACACTCCGTTAATATTGAATGTGACAGTTTCACCTGCACCAGCAACACGTCCATCCTGTTTGATTACTTTAACTGTATAACCAGTACCGTTTCTGAAATACATTTCAATATCATGGTTTTCTGTCAATAAGGACTTTATTTCAATGGTATTACTTAATTGTTCACCAGTATCCATTCTTTGAGCAGTTATTACATATTTGCCAGGATTAAGGTTTAAAGCCAAACTAGCTGTTCCAACAGCAGAGGTTGTACGATGATAAATTACACCGTTAATGTTTAAATCAACATTGACATTAGCTACAGGTTTTAAATCTTTCATTACAGCAACAAAATATCTAGTTCCATTTTTATACATCATCACAACATCATTAGCAACCAATGTTGGCTGGATAGTAACTGTTGAATTAGCACTTGAAGCCCTGTATTTGGAAGTTCCATTAAATACAAATGATGCTTCATAAGTTCCAGCATCCAAATTCAAAGCTGATGAAACCTGACCATTAGCATCACTTACTCTATCACGGGTAACACCATTAATAGTTACAGCAACAGTAATGTTGAATAAAGGTTTTCCGTCTGAATCTGTTATTGTTCCAACTAACCTAGTTCCATCTTTAACATACATCTTAATATCATTGGCTGTAATTTTAGTAGAAGTTTTAGAAGCATCCAATACAGTTAAGGTAGCATTTCCTATAGCCTGATTATAATTATCGCTTCCAGCCACTGTTGCGAAAATAGTATAAGTGCCTTCAGCAAGTGAAGCTGGGATTTTTGCATTTAAAACAACTTTACCATCTTTATCAGTAGTTGCAGACCCAATATAGTTTGCATTTCTTTGGAATTTAACTTCAACATTAGCAATAGGTTGATTATTTAAATCCATTACAACTGCAGTGATTGGAACGGTAGCTCCAGGATTAGTAGTAACATCAGATACATCAATATTAATATCTGCTTTTACAACTTCCAAATCAGCTGTGATTTCTTCTGATTTAACATTTGGTTTGCTTAAAGTAGCAGTAATAGTGTAGTTTCCAACATTATAGTTTTTATTTAATGTGTAGGTTAAACTAGCCTGACCATTATTGACGGTAGCATTACCTATAATCAAATCACCTAATCTGAATTGTGCATTAGCACCATTAGCAGCATTTTCTGTTTTGACAGTAACTGTGAATTGAGAATTATATTTTGCGGTTACATTATCCATTACCAGATTATCAAATGTTGATCCATAATTATCATGGACAATATTTCCTTTAGAATTGTTAACACCATCATCACCAGAACCTTCTTTACCTTTAAGGTAATTGTAAGTTACATTGTTTCCAGTTGATGCGACAGATAAATCTACAGGATAACCGTTTTCCGTTGTGATAAGATTTGAATCAATAAGGTTTCCTTTAGATGCACCTTCGAAATATATTCCTGAATTTGGAGCTTTTAATGAATCGCGAACAATGAAATCCAGTGAAGAGCCATCACCGTTTGATGTTATTGTATTATTTTGAATTACATTATTGCTTGATTTAATAGCTGCAATTCCTGAAATAATCTTTCCGTCACCAGTAATTATGTTATTTTCAATTACATTATCATCTGACTCGAATCCTTCAATTCCATAACCGACCTCACTATCAAATACGATATTGTTTCCTGTAATTGTAGAATCGTGAGACATTTCTAAAGTAATACCATAAACGGTACGTCCGCAATTTAAAACAACATTGTTGTCAGTTATTTTTGTATCGTCACAGTCCTGGCCTAAAATAAATCCTTCACATACATTAGGACCACTTATGTAAATATCATTAGCAATAAAAGTATTGTTAATAGCTGTGGTTGCTGCATATTGTCCTGTTGAGTGAGCAAGAGCACCTGCACCATACAAGTAATTATCCAAACCTGTGACATTAATTTTGTTTTTGGAAATTATGTTGTTGTCACAATCATAGTAGAAATCAATACCGACAAGAGAATTGGTTGAGTTTACTGCTAAGGACTGGTTTACAAGAGAAGTTACACTTACATCATTTTCAACCAGTGTATTGTTGGATGATTTAATCATTAAAATACCATATGTTCTGTACAATTCAGGAACAATATTGGTTCCATCCAAACAGTGTTCTTTTAAGATATCTCCCAAACAGTGTCCGATACATTGACCAATACAAACTTCAGAACCGTTACCGTTAATATCTCTTGAATTTTCAAATGCATGAATTTCTCCTGTACCTATACAGTTGACAACATTGTTCTTGAATTCACAGTTCTCTGCACCATATCCAAGTAATGTGTATGTCAATGAGTCACCGTGGGAAGTTAATTTGTTATCTTCCACATAAACTTTTGAGGATTGGTAAACATAGACTGCATATGCAGATGTTGGGTCATAAACAGTAATGTCATTGTTTAAAAGTTTGACTATTTGAGCATCAGCTACATAAATACCCCATGCACTGTGTACAGAAGCATTTTTGTTGACAATAGTTAAGTTTTCAATCCATACTGAATCGGAAGTAACAATAAATGTTGAATTTAAAAATGTTGGGTTTTTACCGGTTATTTTTACACTGCTTGAAACAAGAATTTCTTTATCGTTGAATGTACCGTCAAAGTTTAGGATATCTCCGTCATGTACAAAGTCATTTTTCAGATTACCGTTTTCGTCAATGAAATTGTGGTAATTTGCAGGAGTGACGTAGTGAGTTGTTCCGTTAAATACAAAATCAGGAACAGAAGGATCTATTTCACCATCAGGAGTTAAAATCTGACCGGTACCAGTGTTATTTTTAATAACCCAACTATCCTTATCGGCATCTGCTGCATTAATTATGTACTGGTTGGAAGTTGTGATATCATTATTAGTAATTTTAATATTGGAAGGATATTTGGTCTTGGATGATTTTGAAAGCAATACTCCAACAGCATTTCCTGAGAAAATTACATTTCTGTCAACTACAATTCCTTCGCAATTACCTTGCTGGTGAACCCCTGCAGATACAGAGTGGATTTCATTTTCAACAACTTTAATGTTATCTCCAGGAGCTTCAATACCATATCCTTTTGTAGCATTGACATAATTATTTTCAATTACAGAGCCGTCACCGCCGGAAATGGCTGCACCGATAAATGCACCGTTTACAGTATTGTTTCTGATTGTAGCGTTAGCAGCTAGGGCAATACCATAATCCCCACCAGATACAGCATGTGATGCGAAATCAGTACCTGCAACATAAATAATATTGTTAATAGCTTTATTTAACGGGAAGTTTGAAGATGAAACTCCTCTGTATGCGCCGTAAATCTTATTAGAATCAACAGTGTTGTTTCCACCCATCAATTGAATTCCATAAGACCATGAAGTAACATTTACCATATAATTAATAACATTATTACGAATTATATTGTTATAGGATTCTCCACCTTTAAACTCTCCACCTGCATAGGAGGATAAATAAATTGCATTTGCATCATCAGATTCTATGTTATTATTTGCAATAATATTATCGTTTGATCTTCCGACCATTATTACAGGTACTGACCTTGTACCGTGACCATAGCTTTCACCGTAAGCTTTTAAAAAGTTATCATGAATATTATTGTTATTGGCGTCTTCAATTATAGCTATAGGATAGGATGACTGGCCAGTATTTCTTATATCATTATTATAGATTTCACAGTTTTTTGCACCTACAAGATAAATCCCCTGATGGAAATTTTCTGTATTTTTAATTTTCAAATCATGAATTACACTTCCAGAAGCACCGCTGTTAAGTCTTACAATACCATTGGAAATAGTACTTCCAGAACCTTGAAGAATAATCTGTTTATTTAGTATAAAGTCTTTTCCTGAAAAATCACCGCTCAATGTCAGAGTATCATTAACACTAACCGCTGAGTCAATTAATTGACCACTGCTGGTAAAATATTGACTGTATGTGGTTGGCGTAACGCTATGTTCTGAAGCGGCTACGATATTATCCCCATTATCAACCTCATTAATAGCTAATGTATCGTTTGAATTGTCAGCTGCACTGACTGCACCTAACGAAACAATAAATAGCAATAAAAAGATTAATAAAATATTAATTTTCTTAATCACATAAATCACATCATAACATTATTAAAATACATTTGACTAAAAAATGTATCATAAGTTTAGTTATGTAATTAATATATATATAAAAATTTCTAAAAAAAAAATAGAAAGATGATTTTAATAATCATCATATTCTTTTTTATTTCTAACATAACCTGACATAAATATTGCAATCAATAGAATAATAACAGCAATTACAACAATAGGCATGCTTGATTCACCGCTTACAGCCTTAGCAGGAGAACTTTTGGAAAGTTCATAAGCATTACTGTCACCAGATTGGGAAGCGTCCTCACTTGCATCATTTGAACTAGCATCATTTGAACTGGAACTAGAACTTGCAGATTGTGAAGAAGCACCATCATTGCTTTGGGAAGCGGCAGGTTGGTTTCCAACCGGACTTGCACTACCGGATGATCCACCGTCGTTTTCAGTAGTTCCGTTAACCAACATCTGATCAGATGAAGGATTAGAATTACTTTGACCATCACCGTCAGTAGGTGCATCATCAGATACATATAACGGGTCAGTTAAAGTGGCTTTAGCTAAAATATCTGCATATTGAGCTTTTTGAGTTGGTGAAAGAGAACTTGCTTGAATAATTTTCATGTTAAAGTCCAAATTCTTACAAGTGTGGTGACAACAAGCAACACCATACATATTAGCCATTTGAATAATGTTATTAGCTAACTGTTCGATTTGTTTAGCATCACCATCCCATACTCCTTGGTCGTTTAAATAAAACATCCAAGCAGCCATACTTTGCCATGCAGCAGCTTGTGCTGTTGACTGAACCGTACCGGTTAAACCATTATAAGTTTGCGCAATTTGATTACCTAATTCTGAATTTAACTTTCCACCACTTAAAATTAAACCACCGTACAAGTTTTCCATGTTTTTAGCATAGGATAAAGAACCTGCTTGTGAATTAACTAATGGATTATAGTAATTAGGATTTAAAATCATACTACGAATCTCATAATCCAATTCTTCTTCATAGCTTCTTGAAACATAGTTGTTCTGATTTCTAATATCAACAAATGATGTGTCAGGTTTAGCGCCAAGTGTACGTGCAGCATTATATAATCCACCAAACCAATCATAATAATCGTCGGAATCAATGAATCTCCATGTACTATCGAAGTTTTGAGTAATCAAATCAACTTGTGAGAGCAATGTTTTATAATTTTCTTTTTGAGGAGTTACAACAATATTACCTTTTGAATCCATATTCCAAGCAAAGGAAACTTTATCAAGGTAAATGCTTGATGCCTCTTCATTAACAGTTTCAATATTCCAGTCATTAGTACTTGGAATAAAGTTACTCATACCAGTACCTTCTAAAACAGCACCTGGAAGACCATATAATCTGTCAATTATTCCAGTTTGATTATAATGAAGTTTAACATAATTTTGGCTAAAGTCTTCTCCTTCCGCATTAAGTGCGAGATTTACTCCTGTAAGTAACCAGGTTAACCAATCTTTATTACTTGTAACAATACTTGCGAATACATCTATTCTAGGTCTGTTTACAACACTGCCATTATGTAATTGGACAGTCAAGTCTTCTATTGGAAGCAATTCAACACCAATAACTTTACCATTTTCTGCCCAAACAGGCCTGCATCCAAGGAAGTATAAGAATTCTGCAATACCAATACCTTCAGTTCTTGATATTTCAGTACCCCAAAGGATTAATGCTGTTAATTTAGGCCATTCACCATGTTCCTGCATATAGTCAGCTAAAAGCAAGTCAACAATTTTAATTGCAGATGCATAAGCTGATCTGGACGGCATTTTTGTTGAATCGGATGCAAAACCATCATAACCAGATGGAATGGAATCACCGTAAGAAGGATCTGCAAATAAACCAGCAGCTAAATAATCACCTTCAAGAGCTTTAATAATAGCTGCCCATTCATTATTGTTTTCAATATCAACAATAACGCTAGCTGCATATAATGTATCATTATATAGAGCAGAACCTGCTTTGATATTATATTCCTTATTTAATGCTTCAACAGAAGTTCCGCACACTAAAGCAGTGACATATTCATTTAAGAATGAAAGTACAGTTGCTTCAACAGATGCGTATTTTTCAACATGGCGAATATCATCATAGAAACTCATATTTGCTAAATCAGGATAGAAATGAGCTAATATATGATTATATATTCTAGTTTGGGAAGTTGTAACGGTAATCACTTCTTCAATAAGTTCATAGCCGGTTAAAACTTTACCTAAATGATGGAGACCATAAGTATAGAAATCATCTTCCATGCCTTCCAAATAGGAATGCAATTCAGCAACATAATCATCAAATGTCTGATTTGATTCATTGAATGTAGCAAAACCTAAAGATGGAGCCAAATCTATAATTAAGGCCTTATATTCTTCAGCGTTTGTAGTTACATTAAGCTTAACCTGATCCCTATAATGAGCAATATACTCTGATAATAAAGTATAGTTACCATATAATGCAGATGAAACCATAGCTGGAGTCATGTGAGTAATCATTAATGGAGCAATTCTGTCACGAGCAACCATTGCTTCACCAGGGTTAGAAACGATATATGGATAAATTGTAGGATTTAAAGTTAACTCAAAAGTCCAGTCTCCTTCCATTACACCGATATTTTTACCAGGCAACCATTCAAGAGTTCCGTGAGTACCCATGTTGATTATTGCATTAACATCAATAACTTGATCCAACCATTCATAGAATGCAACATATTGTTGATGAGGCGGCAATTTTAAATCGTGGTAATTTTGAACTTCTTCCCATCCTCTTGAAGGCTGGAAAGTAATGAAAACATTACCGAACCACATACCTGGAATAACGATATATGTATTATTATATACCATGATATCTCCAAGTCCGTCACCCCAACGGTTAATCATCCATTCATATAATGAAGGATTAATGTTTGCAGTTAAATCATAGAACTGGTTTAAATCAATTAGCTGTTTATGTGCCATTAAGAAATCGAAGTTTTCTTCAACATATTGGTTTAATAAACCTCGTGCCCAAGTACCTTTGTTACCAAATTGAACAATCATTTCAGTTAAATTGTACAAAGATGGAATATCTGAAATATTTCCAACATCAAATCCGGCATTATGCAATTGGAAAAGTAAATCATAAGTACTTTGGAACACATCTAAATATGATGCACCAATTTCTGCCTTACCCGGAGGGTAATTATATAATACAATTGAAACAATCTTATCAGCATTATCCATTTCTTTTAAATCAGCCCATTGGGTAGATAATTTAACCATTTTGTCTACACCTGACTGGATAACATGAGATTTACCCATACCGTCAACATAAGATAAAACAATAGGGCCGTAGACACCTTCAAAACTTGGATAAGTTACTGAAAAAGTCCATTCTATTTGAGGACCAAGTTCATTAAGATAACTTGTTTCAGAAATATCATAAACTCCTTTTAACACAGCAAGGTTAATATCTTCCAAATCACCTAAAGCAGAACCATTTGCATAATTTAAAGACCAACTATAAAGTGATGTGATAGCTGAAATACCAACAGTTGAAATATTGGTAATTTTATTTAAGATTGAAGACATGGATGGAGTTGTACCGGTTTTAAATACATTAAAAGCTGCTCTTCCATTAGCTTCATAAGATCTGATTAAAGCATCAACAACACTACCACCAGAATAGTAGGTAGCAATAGCTATGAATGGTTTATCATAAGAAATATTGCCAACATAATCTTTTTCAAATGTTTTGAAAAGAGTTGTAGGATCCAAAGTAGTTTCCAACCAGTTAGGATAATCGACAACCATCCAATTGAGGCTTCCATGACCGTCAGCATCATAACCCGGATTATTTGTTATCCACTGATTGATTAACTGACCCTCAGGTACAATAGTGTAAATTCCTAAATCAGGATGGTAAAAACCACATTCAGGACTCATTAAAGGAGCATTATTTACATCTAATGTAGGGTTGGCATATTTGGACGGATTGATTAAATAATAAACATATTTTAAATAATTTTCCATGTTTTTATTTAAAACTAAAGAATTTTCAATATCATCTGCCTGGAAATAAGAACCGATATAGGTATTTTCTACAGTGTGGAAATTATTGTTAGCCGGACTGGCTCCAACAATATGTATTCCTGTAGCGTTTAAAATACTATCTGAATAAATACCAAATGTATAAGCCACATTATAATTAATGTTAGCAGGAGAATTTTCTAAAACCTCTTTTAGATATTCACCAGTGACAGTATGATATGAACCCTCATTAAACATATCTAATTGAATGAATTTTGCATATTCAAATAGCCATTCACGGGTAAGATCAAAATTTGTTGTACTTATATAAGCAATCCTTTTTGACATTTCCATTAATAAATCAACTTTTTCATTATGTGAATCATAATCTACAAGCAATAGTATATCAGGAATGAACATGTAATCAATAGCTTGAGTATTTCTTGCTGATAAATCCACATTCTCCCTATGAGATTCATATGTAGAATATTTAATCTCAACATTATAAACTGCTGAGTTTAAATTGGAAACGGCAACATTACCCTCACTATCTGTTAATCCTGAAAATACCAATTTGTTAGATGAATCATATACTGAAACACTTGCATTAGCCAGGTTTACACCATCTTCACTCCATGTATTATTTGCAGCGACAAAAGAGTCACTTACATGAACATTTATACTTCCCGGCGCACCCAATAATCCAGAAGAATCTGAACCAGATGCAAGCAAAGTTGAATTATCCTCTGCAGAAATTGCACTTAACGATAATAAAATCATCACCGAAATCATTAGAATAAACAACAACTTATTACCTAACTTTTTGATATTTTCACCCCC
>JAEIGA010017081.1_pt1 | contig 11048 bp, 8 predicted proteins | sample 9270691 | NCBI WGS metagenome assembly JAEIGA01 (sample SAMN17057246, study PRJNA624740) | gut metagenome | biome: biome; isolation source: fecal sample | host: Bos grunniens | place: China: Xizang | collected 2019 | reverse complement strand
TCTTGTCAAGACCTCCTGCAAGACCTACAGGATTTGGGAAATTGATTCCGAAAACCTCTTTTTCCAGGGCAGGCACATCTTTGTGATATGTTGCTCTGATGATCTGACGTGCAAACGGAACGTGTCTGAGAAATGATAATCCGGAGAAAAGAATGTTGTGCGCAGTTTCTGGATTGAATCTGAACAGAATGGGTTTCAAGAAATGCTTGTACATAGTAGGTCTGAAAATTAACGTACAAATATAACTAAAAAGTACCGCATAAGCGGCACTTTTCTATAATTCCTGATATGTTCCATCATCAAAAAGGATGATTATTTTGGATACAACTCTTTGTTTTATAGTCTCTTGTGTGATGTTACCTGACTTGTCTATTTCGATTGTAGGTTCAAAATTTACGGGAGCCTCGTGCTCTTCATTGTAGTTTGCAAAGAAAAGGTCCGGTTCATAAGCAGTATGTGAAGGGGAGAGCTGCTCGTCAGAACCAGCAGATACGGAAGGATTGGTGTACATTTTTCCTGTACCGAAAAAGAGCCAGTTGAGATTCAGTTCCGGGAAACCTGTCATGATTGCAGATATGAAATCATATCCGGGTTTGTTTCGTCCGGCAAGCACATGTGATACATTGGCTTTTCCGATCCTTATTCTGTCGGCAAACTGAGCCTGAGTGATATTTTCTGCAGCAAGAAACTGCTTTAGCCTGTTGTGCATAATTGTTTACTTTGATTATACAAATGTAGATAGAATTTTTGTAATTATCAACAATTGGTTGTGGATAAATTTGTTAACAAGTAGGGGAAACTGTTGAAGACAATATTGATACATAACTTGATATAAACCCTAATAAATTACTGAATTCTAGATATATAAATCTTGAAAAATCACACTTTATATACATATTTCATATATATAGGCCAGATACGCATGATATTTAATGTTTTATTTGCATATTAACTATAACTAAATCCTATAAATCTCTGATTATCTATGTGTTGTGGAAAAGATAAATGAGTATAATTTTTGCTTATCCTACAAAAGTAACCATGTTGGATAAGTAAGCGGAATGTTAGTAAATATGCCACCACGGTATACACGACTATGCATGTTGTTTACAAATGTAGTTAACAAATGTTGTGAAGTGCGGTCAACGAATGTAAATCCACTGGTTTTGATTTTTTTGCTAAATTTGCAGTCAGATTACTAATAGTTGACAAATAATCGATTCTCAGAATGATACCGGAAATACATATTGAGGAATATAATTATCCCCTCCCCGATGAGAGGATTGCCAAATATCCACTCGATAAGAGAGATTCATCGAAGCTTCTTTGCTACAGAGACGGAAAGGTCAGTGAATATAAGTTCACATCTCTTCCGGATCTGTTGGAAGAGGGCTCCATGATGGTGTTCAACGATACTAAGGTTGTGCCGGCAAGACTGCATTTTCAGCGTCCTACAGGAGCACATATTGAAATCTTCTGCCTTGAGCCTGTTCTTCCTGAGGAGTATGTTTCGATGTTTGCTGTCACAGACAAGTGCAGATGGAAATGTATAGTAGGTAACGTCAAAAGATGGAAGAACGATACCCTGTCCCTCTATAACCCGGAGTCAGACGAAGTTGTCTCTGAAATGGGCCTTAAGGCAAATCTGGTTGAAAGGCAAGGTGAGACATCCATTGTGGAGTTTTCCTGGGATAATGCTGCGCCATTCTCGCGTGTTTTGGAGATATGCGGATCAGTGCCTATCCCACCATATCTGAACAGGGATACAGAGGCTATTGATCTTGAGCGATATCAGACCTTATATGCCCGTTTCAGGGGCTCGGTTGCTGCACCTACCGCGGGCCTGCACTTTACGCAGGATGTGCTTGAGGCTATCAGGAAAAGGAATATCAGTATCCAGACAGTCTGTCTTCATGTGGGAGCCGGCACGTTTCTTCCTGTAAAATCCTCGCTGGTGTCAGAGCATACTATGCACAGGGAGCCTTTTGTGGTTACTCTTGAATTCCTTCAGAATCTCCTGGAAAGGAAGGGAAAGCTTATTGCAGTGGGCACTACATCGGTGCGTACCCTGGAATCTCTCTATTACATGGGAGTGAAATGCATAGAAGGAGGAACTCCAGCCGATGTCGACCAGTGGGATCCATATGTGCGGGATTACCCGTATACTCTACAGGAGTCAATTGAAGCTATTATTGAATATCTTAAATCCAACTCGCTGAAAGAGTTGCAGTTGGGTACGAGGATAATAATTGTGCCAGGTTATTCCTTCAAGGTTGTTGATGTGCTCGTCACAAACTTCCATCAGCCACAGAGTACCCTTCTTCTTCTTATCTCGGCATTCGTTAAAGGAGATTGGAAGAAGATCTATGATCATGCTCTTGCCAATGAATTCCGTTTCCTGAGTTACGGAGACAGTTCTGTCCTCTTCAGAAACTGATATATGGTCGGATGTTTGTAAATGTTATGATGTTTTCATATATTTGCAGTAATGTACATAAATTTTGACCTATGGTAGATTTGTCTGAATTTGAGAGCATCAGTCCTTATACGGATGCTGAAGCGGCCGAGGCATTGAGCAAACTTGCTGAATACCCTCTGCTTTCGCATGTGTCTCAGCAGTTTTTCCCTGAAGAATCGCCAGATTTTCTAAAGAATCTTCTTAAAAATATAAAGACAATAGATGAGTTCCAGGTGCTTGTGATGCAGAAGTTTGTGCGTTGGGTGCTGGAACATACGGCTAAGAATTTCTCTTATGACGGTATTGCAAATATAAATCCCGACAAGAAATTTCTGGCATTGTCCAATCACAGAGATATAATCCTCGATCCTGCTATTACTCAGTTGGTTCTGTATGCCAACGGTATACCTATGACTGAGATTGCCGTGGGAGACAACCTCATCACGAACAAGACTATTGAATACCTGATCCGTTCGAACAGAATGATCAAGGTTGTACGTGGAATCAGCGCAAGAGAACTTTATCTCAGTTCGCAGCTTCTTTCCAAATATATACGCCTTAACATCACTGAACAGCGTAGTTCGATCTGGCTTGCTCAGAGACAGGGAAGAACCAAGAACGGCTATGATATTACGGAACAGGGTCTTCTCAAGATGCTTGACATGAGCGGTGGGGCAGACTTCCAGACTAATTTTGAGGAGCTCAACATCATTCCGATGAGTATTTCGTATGAATATGAGCCATGTGATATCCTCAAGGCCAGAGAACTTGTCATTTCACGCAAGACGAAATATGTGAAGGCCGAGGGAGAGGATCTGAACAGTATCATGGTCGGCATTATGAGTCAGAAGGGAAACATCCATCTGAATATTGGACGTCCATTGACTTCGGAAGAGATTGCAGAGGCAGCAAAATGCGACAAGAACGACAGATATCAGCTTATCAGACACGCCGTTGACCTGCGCGTAATTGAAGGATATAAGCTCTGGAAGAACAATTATGTAGCTTATGACATTCTGAACCACTCTTTCAAGTATTCGGATATGTATAACATCAGTGATGTCGAAGCGTTTGTCCTTTATATGGAACATCAGCTCGACACTGTAGAGAAGGAAATCAACCGGGAGGATCTCAGGCGAATATTCCTTGAAATCTATGCAAATCCTGTAATCACCAAGGAATTGCTTGAGAAAGAAAAAAGAACAGGCGCTATACTGATTTAACTGTTACATCGAGTTTCTGATAAGGGAACTCGATTTTGTTTTCAGGTAGAACCTTATAGATGGTTTCAAGCAGATCATAGTTGGTAGGCCAGTATTCAGACGTCTTGACCCACACTTTGATTACGAACTGAACACTGCTTGCCGCCAGATTGCTTAGAGCTATAACCGGATCTGCCGGTGCACCTGTAGAAACGTTCAGGATGCGCTTTTCCTTTGATATGATATCTGAGAGGATTGATTTTACGTGATCTGCCGATGTCCCGTATTCGACATCGATTGTAATATCCAGACGACGCATTGTGTTCTGCGAGAAATTGATGATGGTGTCGTTGGAAAGCAGACCGTTAGGAATGATTATCACGCGGTTATCAGTAGTGGTTAGCTTAGTGCTTGTGATATTTACTTCCGAAACCGTTCCCTCCGTGTTTTTCGTGTGGATATAGTCTCCCGCCTTGAAAGGGCGGAAGATAAGGAGCATCAGTCCTCCGGCAAAGTTCTGCATTGTTCCGTTCAGTGCAAGACCGATTGCTACGCCTCCTCCTGTAAGCAGTGCGGCAATGGAGGTGGTGTCGATGCCAAGTGTTCCTACAATTATGATCACGAGAATAATTGTAAGTGTAATGCTGGCAAAACTCTGGACGAATGAGACAATGGCCGCTTCAGTATTTTTCCGTTCAAAGATTCTTCCAAGGATATTCTTGATTCTGCGAATAATCCAGAGTCCGATGAAATACAGAAATATTGCGGCGATTACCTTCAGACCGAGATCTACAATCTTGTTCATGAGGTCTCCAAAGAGTACATCGGTAGGTGTATTCTTGAAAGTTTCTACGACTTCCGCGAATTTTGGGGTCACATTCAGACTGTCTCCCGGGGTAATCTGCAATATTTTCATATTTTAAAAGTGATTTCTTGTTTTTAAACCGAAGTGTTTGTGTTGCAATATGGGAAACAAACATGTTCTAATGTATAACATTTTTGTTAACCAGCTTCTGAGGATAATTTCGCTTGTTTTTTACCACTTGCTCTATTGTGTTATGGAGGAAATAAGGTACCACATATAACCTATCTCCATCATAAGGAGTATCGCTCCTTCCATACGGTCCAGTCTGTTTTTCTTGAAACACCAGGCGCTCAGGAGAATGAAGAGCGAACAGGCAAGAACCATTCCGAGATCTACTAAGGTCATGCCTGTAAAAGATAGAGGTGCGATGATTGCTGATCCTCCAAGAATGAGAAGTATGTTTGAAATGTTGGAACCAAGGATATTACCGAGTGCAAGCTGGCCCCTTCCTTTAAGTGCGGCAACGACGCATGTTGCAAGTTCCGGCATTGAAGTTCCGGCAGCCATCACTGTAATTGCAATGAATTTGTCTGAGACTCCGAATAGTCTGGCGATTTCAGTTGCAGAATTGACGAACAGTCTTCCTCCGAAGATAAGTCCTCCGAGTCCTCCGGCGATCATAAGTGTGGAAACGGCGATCGAATGCTGCTTGATAGGTTCCTCTTCATCATCTGAAACTGAGTCTGAACGGAAAGATGACCATAGGTACCATGCGAATATACCTATTAATATAAATCCGTCAATTCGGCTCAGCTGATCTTTGCCAAGTCCGGTCAGTGTGAAGTTCATTCCAAGGACAATCAGAAGAACGGTTACCATGATGTTGAGAGGTATATCCTTCTTCATGTTGCTTCTGGTTATCACGAGAGGGGAAATCAGGGCAGTGACACCTAATATCATAGCTGTGTTGAAGATGTTGGAACCCACGATGTTGCCGATTGCCATATCAGCCTTACCTTGGAAAGCCGACATGAAACTCACAACCATCTCCGGTGCGGAGGTTCCTATGCCCACTATGGTGACTCCGATTATGAATTCACTGAGCCCGAATCGCTTTGCGATGCTTGAGGCGCCATCTACAAGATAATTTGCGCCTAATAAAATAAGCAGAAGTCCTGCTATGAGAATAAAAATCTGTACTGTCATAATTGGGCGCAAATTTATAAAAAATCTGCTGAAATCATTATATTTGCTGATCAACTCACTCACCATTGTCAAATGAAACATATATTTTCATTATGCCTTGCGTTGGCATTTTCATTGGCTTCTTTTGCAAATGATTCATTAGCAGTTATTTATAGAATAAGACTGGACCAGAATATAGATAAGGCTGCAGAGAGACTTGTGGTCAAGGGACTTCAGAATGCGCAGAAGTGCAATGCTGATTATGTTCTTCTTGACCTTGATACTTATGGTGGAGCAGTGGATGCTGCAGACAGCATCAGGACTGCAATTCTCAGAAATGAAAAGCCTGTCATTGCATATGTCAACATGCAGGCAGCCTCTGCCGGTGCCTTGATAAGCATTGCATGTGATTCCATTTACATGCGTACGGGCAGTTCGATCGGTGCTGCTACAGTGGTCAATCAGGCTGGTGAAGTCATGCCCGATAAATATCAGTCATTCATGAGAGGTATGATGAGGGCTACTGCTCAGGCTACCGGCAGAGATCCTAAGATTGCAGAATCAATGGTTGATACTGCGAATGTATTGAGCCTTACACCGGAAGAGGCTATAGCGGTGGGATTTTGTGAAGGAAAAGCGGAGAGTGTAGATGAAGCAGTACGTGCGGTTGTTGGTGATAATGGATTTGTAATCAAGAATATGGAAGATGATATGACTTGGCTTGACAAGCTGATTCAGATTCTCCTTAATCCACTTCTCCAATCAATTTTCATGATGATGATCATCGGTGGAATCTTCGTTGAGATCAGGACTCCCGGCATCGGCCTTCCTCTTGTCACTGCTATAGTCGGTGCTCTTCTGTATTTTGCTCCTTTATATATGGAGCAACTCGCTGCTTCTTGGGAGATACTTCTCTTTGTTCTCGGTCTGATTCTCATAGCTTTGGAGATTTTTGTGATTCCAGGTTTCGGTGTTGCCGGCATTTCCGGTATAGTCCTCGTCGTAGCGTCCCTGGCCTTTGCCATGATTGATAATGCGGAACTTTTCAGATGGGATGGAACATTGAATCTCAAGCCTCTTCTGCGACCGGTAGCCAGTGTGATATTCTCAATTACCGCTGCCGTGTTCGGTTCGGTATGGCTTGTGAGAAGACTTTACGCTACCAGATCCTTCGATAACATAGCGCTTAGACAGGAAATGAAGGCTTCCGAGGGCTTCACGGGAGTTGTTTCAGGATTGGAACATCTTGTGGGAGAGGAAGTTGTTGTGTTTGCTGATCTTAAGCCATCAGGAAAGGTAAAGGGAGTGGATGGCAGAATATATGAAGCTATCCTTGCATTCGGAGGATATGCAGAAAAAGGCAGCCTTGTCAAAGTGCTGAGCACTGAACAAGGCCGCCTGTATTGTGAGAAGATCGGATAGCTACTGAGCTATGAGCTCGAGAATGCAGCTTCTGAAGTCGTTCATGTCTCTGATGTCGTTGTAAGGAGTACGACGGCTTGATTCTGTCGTGAGTTCCTTGATTACAACACCTTCATCCATGAGGTAACGTCCGCTGACGATCTTGCCGTCAAGTTCGATAGGCTGTCCTTCCACTTCAGGAGCGACCTCTTTGATAAGATACTTTCTTTCTGGATCCAATCCCTGGAACTTGATGATCTTCTGATGCATCTTGCGTGTGAAAAGCATACGGTAAACGAATACCACAGCTTTTTCCTTTGATGGTTCTACATACATGAGCGATGCATAGTCGCGTCTTCCTTCATAAGGTGAGACGAGTTTGTAAAGGTCTCCCTGCTGAATAGTGCCGCGAAGTCTCTTGTATTCGCTGATGGCGCGTTTTGCATATGCCTTTTCTGCCTCATTGAAATCTGCGGGAACCATCTCCATTCCCATTCTGCACATTGAAGCTACGTCGAAACGGAACTTCAGAGGTGTGCGTCTCTGGGTGTACTTGTTCTGGGCCGAGCATACATGTGCTGCGAGCATGTTGGCCGGATAGAAGTTCAGGGCACCCCACTGGATGTAGATTCTGTGAAGTGCGTCTGTCTGGTCGCTTGTCCACATCTCCTGGAAGTAAGGCATGAAGCCGTAGTTCATTCTGTAACCTCCTGATGAACAGAGCTGTATGATGAGAGTAGGGTAGGCTTCACGCACCCTCTTGAGGATGTTCTGGAGACCGAGATGATAGTCTACGTAAAGATTGGACTGGTGGCTCTTAGGAAGATAAGGAGATGAGGCATTGAACATGGACATGTTGAAGTCCCACTTGATGTACGCAATCTCCGGATTTTCCTTCATGAGATTGTCAACGACTCCAAAAACATGGTCCTGAACCTTAGGGTTGGTCAGGTCAAGAAGGAGCTGAGTGCCTCCGCGGCCATAGGTCGGATCGAAATGCTCGTTCTTGAGAACCCAGTCAGGATGTTTTTCGTAGAGTTCACTCTTGTAGTTTACCATTTCCGGTTCAATCCAGATTCCGAATCTGATGTTTTTCCCGTGAGCGTATTCAATAAGTCTGCCGATTCCCTCCGGAAGTCTTTCTCTGCATACTTCCCAGTCACCGAGGCCCTGTGAGTCAGTTCTTGCATATTTGTTTCCGAACCAGCCGTCGTCCATAACGAACATCTCTCCGCCGAGTTCAGAGAAATCAGACATCATGGAGTTCATACCTGTCTGAGTTACGTTCATTCTGACTCCTTCCCATGAATTCAGGAGGATGTGCCTTTCTGCCTTTCCGTCAAGGATATGATGGTTTCTGGCCCAGTAGTGAAGGTTTCTTGTTGCCTGACCTTTACCCTTGGAACTGTAGGTGAAGATCATTTCCGGAGTCATGAGTGACTTTTTGCCATCGAGAGTGTAGTCTGCCGCTGTAGGATTGATTCCGGCATGGATCATCACCGGCTCCTTTGCTATCATGTTGTTGATGAACTCGATGTGGAAATTGCCTGTCCATGCGAGTGTACCGGCTATTACATTACCTTCAGTCTCGCTGATCCTGTTGTCGGTGCCAAGCATGAATGATGCGTTGTTATGTCTTGAAGGGAAGCCGCCCTCCATGGTGGAGAGAACCTTCACACCTTCGGTAAGAGGCTCGAAAGTCTCGTTGTTCTCGCTTCCATGCTCGCCGTCTATGTGCATCAGCCAGCATTCTTCTGATTTGACAGGGAGCGCTGCAGACATATATTTCTGAAGGATAATCGGTTTCTTGCCTTCATTGATGTATTCTGCCGACATCTTGATGACGTCGCAGTCCTTGTAGGCCTTGTAGTAGAGCTTGACTTTCAATGGTCTTGCAATCTCCTTCAAAGTGACTGTAAGAATGTTCTGAGTGTCAGTTGAAGTTTCTTCTACGCTTTCTACTACAAGTTTTGTTGCATTGTCGCCGTCAGAATGCTTGATTATGCATGCGGACGGGAGGCTGCAATGGGTGCCGAAAGCGCGGAATGCCTCATACTTCATGGCTCTGTATGACGAGAATACGTCAGTCATGTCAGCTTTGATACCGTAGTACCTGAAATAGAGAGGCTGACCTTCCTCTGCTGTAAGGACGAGCATCGAGTTAGGAGTCGACACTTTGTAATCCTTTGCTGCAAGGGACGCAACTGCCAATAGGGTAGTTGCAATGGTTACTAGAATTCGTTTCATTATGTGGTGGTTTTATGCTTTTCTCTTGAGTGCCACGACATTTTCCACATGATGTGTGTGCGGGAACATGTCTACAGGACGGACCGCAGTGATTTCGTAGTCAGTGCAGAGAATCTCAAGGTCTCGTGCCTGAGATGCCGGGTTGCAGCTGACATATACCATTCTGTCCGGTGCGGCATTGAGTATTACTTTTGCAACATCAGGGTGGATTCCTGCTCTTGGAGGATCAAGAATGATGACATCAGGACGTCCGTGCTCAGCAACGAATGCATCGGTGAGGATGTCCTTCATATCACCTGCATAGAAATCGCAATTGCCGATATTGTTTGCTGCTGCATTTATCTTTGCATCCTCTATCGCTTCCGGTACATACTCGATTCCGATGACCTTTGAAGCCTTCGACGAAACGAACTGTGCGATTGTGCCTGTACCGGTATAGAGGTCGTAAACTACCTCAGAACCAGTAAGTTGCGCAAATTCACGTGTTACGCTGTAGAGCTTGTATGCCTGCTTTGTATTTGTCTGATAGAATGACTTAGGTCCAATCTTGAACTTAAGACCTTCCATATATTCGTAGATAGCGTCCTCTCCTTTGTAAAGGATGCATTCCTGATCACCAATAGAATCATTTGCCTTGCCGTTGATCACGTAGTAGAGTGATGTGATCTGTGGGAATTTATCAGCCACGGCGTTCAGCAGGGCAGTGCGGGCTTCTTCATCCTCATGGTAGAAGCATACGATAAGCATTACGTTTCCAGCCTCAGTAGTCCTTACGATCATATTGCGGAGGAATCCGACATGCTCGCGTATGTTAAAGAAAGTCAATCCGTTAGCTAGTGCATATTCCTTAATGAAGAGACGGATTTCGTTGGAAGGGGAGTTCTGAAGCCAGCAATGCCTGATGTCAAGAACCTTGTCGAAGAAACGTCCTACATGGAATCCAAGGCCGTATTTTTCCTGTTCTGAAAGCACCTCTGCATCTTCGTCTTCGAAGATCCATCTGCGCTGTGAGAAGGTGAATTCCAGCTTGTTACGGTAATATGTAGTCTCGTCTGACGGGACGATAGGGGAGATTTCAGGTACATCGAGATGACCGATCCTGACAAGCTGGTCATAAACCTGCTGCTGTTTTGCTTCAAGCTGCATTTCGTATGGAAGCGGCTGCCATTTGCATCCGCCGCAGATGCCAAAATGACTGCAGAATGGTTCAAGTCTGTGTTCCGAAGGCTTTACCATTTTTAGAATGAAGCCTTCCATGTAATTCTTTTTCTTTTTTGTTACCTTAACGTCAACAACATCTCCAGGTACAGCGAACTGTACAAAAAGAACTGTTCCGTCAATTCTTGCGATTGCTTTACCTTCAGCTGCAACTGATTCAATTACAACGTTTTCTAGGATGATATCCTGTTTCTTTCTTGCCATATGTCTTCTTTTAGACTCTGCATTCGCACAGAGTAGTGCAAAAGTATCAAAATTATACGATAAATTAAAACATTTTATACCCGTAGTTAACATAATATAAATTGTATAACCGATTTTTCAGGAAGGGGAGACACCGAAAAAAAGAAAAAATGCCCCACATCAGAGTGATGCGAGGCCTGATAATATTTCTTGCTGGATTGGCTACTTTTTGTAGTGCCCGAAAGCAGATAGAACTAGAACTTCAATAACTTCATCATAGATACGATACACAAGTCTGTGCTCATGCGTTATACGGCGCGAATATACATTCCCGTCGTAACCCTTAAGT
>JAEIGA010017080.1_pt1 | contig 11049 bp, 12 predicted proteins | sample 9270691 | NCBI WGS metagenome assembly JAEIGA01 (sample SAMN17057246, study PRJNA624740) | gut metagenome | biome: biome; isolation source: fecal sample | host: Bos grunniens | place: China: Xizang | collected 2019 | reverse complement strand
TCCTCCTTTAGTAAAAAGCTCCGGCATTATAAGGTCGAAGCAAAAAATAAAATATATTAATTATAATTGAATTGGGTATACACACCGCCTGCCATAACCTCGTTCTATCACCATAGCAATTGCGCCAGGTCTTCCGCCATATCCTTTGCTCTGCGCATATTTATCAGTGCCGCAGATGGAAGGAACACGAATAATAACAGAATTACCTGAATCTGTCATACCCATCGGATATTCCTGTTCCTTGTGCCGATGCCCGCATATGAAAAAGTCAATTGGTTCGGCATACATGTTGATCGCATCCTGAGCAATAAGAGGAATATTTTTCTCTCCGTCTCCATGAAGAATGAGAAAGCTGAATCCCTGAACATCAATCAACGTATACCGATTGCAATCCGCATCAACAAATATATTATGAGAATCTTTCAACCGTTCATGAAGATACCACATAATAATTTTTTCAAGGTTCTCTTCTTCGAACTCGCGATTCTTTGATTTCAACGGACGAATCTCTGAATGATTCCCAAGAGCGGCATGCACATGAACTTCCGCATAATCGGACAACTGCGCAATCCAAAACGCCATATATTCCGATAGCCGGATCGTACTTTCAATTAATCCAAACTCAAGACGCATCTATTGTGATTGTCTTAAGAGGCCATCTATGAGGTCGCCAACAAGCATAAGATAAATCGTGTGAACGTCTTCCTGCCGAATGATTTTAACGACTTCGTGGAACAATTTTTCCATCCGCCGCTCAAACACAACATGGTTATATTCGTTCAGCGTTTCGCCCTTTAAGCCCCGAACATTGATGTCGGCACCATAATGAAAATCTCCAAACCCCAACACAAGAGAACGATTATTTTCGTTTGGATTGTATTCCGTATAAGTTGTGAACGAGAACGACGGAAGATTTTTCACTGCTTCTGCGACTTGTTCACGGAGCAGCTCGCTTCTGGACTCGGTGCGATACATTGCGTTTACCTGCCGCGTTAAATCGCGCATCTTTTGGCGCTCAACATATCCGCCTGACAAATCAACACTTACAGCCGTCTCTCCAAGCATGTTCGCATCGGCGGCAAGCTTGATCCCAACCCCGGCCTTACGAAGTGTTTCAGCATTTACGCTCAAATCAAATTGATCACATATCTCCGACCAATCTGTATCAACCGCTCCTTGTTTCTTGTCGGCAATCTATCTGACAAGCGCAGCCTTTTCCTTTACGGTAAGTTCATCCAGAGAATAACTCATTCCTTCACATCCTTTATAGCCTTTATAAGAAGCAGACGGGATTTGAACCCGCAAACATCCGACTTGGAAGGACGGTGATCTGCCAATTGATCTACTGCTTCATGTGGGCGATACTTTTTATAAGTACCGCTTATTTCTCAGATATAGCTTTGTCTATTTCCTTAATTGTTTCCGTAAGAATATTTTTGAGGGATGTTAAACGCTCAACCGATAAAGCGTTCTCACTTTGTGTCTCATGCTATTTATCGCCAACAATAACAACATTTTGCCGAACGGAAATTATTCCTGAGCAGTAAACAACAATCTCATACTTTCCCTTTTTCAACGGAAAAGATCTCTCCCCGGGGCCTTTGACATAGCCCAGGCAGTTATCTCCGCACCATACTTCGTTGAATCCTGAATCAGCGATTACGCTAATTCCGGTTTCAGTGGCCTTTATGGTTACATTCGGTACACTCGCCATTGTTTATTCCTCCATTTCTTATCGCCCATATATAGTAACAGTGCCAGATGTGAACTTGTGTGCGTTTAGACTGCCGATACAGATTTCAGTAATTTTATCGCAATCAATAATCCCAGTTGCGTTTTTCGATGAACCCATACTAACTGGCGTATAATTGTTCGCTACGGTATTTGCCGTAATCTCACCAAACATTTTTCCGCCTCTTCGGCAAATATGTGCGATGCGTGTTTGAGCGGTGGTGCTGCACAGATTGGAAGCTGCCAAGTAGCGGTTATCACCAACCGGGCTGTTACCTCCATTTACGGATATGCCGCCAGCACCGTTTCCACTTGATACGACATCTTCAAAAAGTATAGTTACTTCATCCAACGAAATTGCTTCACCGTTTGCATCAGTCGTAACATATATATATGCTATTTCTTCATTAATTGTTATTGTTTTTATCAGACGAAACGGCGCATCATACTTCACGCCAATCATGGCACAGATGGCTTTTTTCGCCTCTTCCGTATACGTCCCCACGGCGTTGCTGGACGATGCCATGTCTGCGCCTGCCGCTTTGGCGAGGCCGTAAAATGCGGATTCGTGCTGCAACCAAGGGCAAAGAACTCTGCTCACTTCGTTTCCGGCTTTTACATACGAACTTGATGCGATGCTTACGGCTCCGAATGTAGTAGTATTTGCTCTCGGCACGTTCGCCACGCCCTGCGCGTCCAGCACGCTCACGCCATTAATCTGCACATCCTGCACCGGCACGCTCGGCGGGTCGCCCCATTCTGTGTCGTAGTCGGTGCCGGACTTTTTGACGAGCATTTGTCCTTGCGTACCGCCAGACACTACACCGGGGCCAGCGGGGCCGTCCATCACGTCAAAACTCTGTCCCGCAGGGTGCTCCGCGTCAGTGATCGTCACCCGGTTCCCGCCCGTGATGCTCTCGATGGTCACATCGGGCGAAATGCCATTTACGCCGTTCATCAGATCAAAGGAATGCGCCCCGTTTTGATCCGTGAACGTGATCCTGTACCCCCCGGTTATTGGGGCTACCTCTACCGTTGGCGATATCCCATCCGCGCCGTTGGTCACATAGAACATGGACGGATCGCCGTCTGAATAGGTGATCATGTAGGCATCGACAAGCCCGGACGAACCGATTTTGGTGATGCTTACAATACCCCGGCCCTGTGCGCCCCGGATGCTGGGCGTAGTGTAGCTCGTCCCGTCCGTATAGGTGATGGTCAGGGTATAGTCATTATTGAGCGCCGCATTGGAGATCCCGCGCCCGTCCGCACCGTTGTAGACGGTCACGGCATGTGCCCCATGCAGGTCGGTGACGGTGATCACCGCGCCGCCCTCGATCTGCTCTGTTGTCACGGTGGGGGAAACGCCGTCCTGACCGGGCTTTCCAGGATCGCCATCCTTGCCATTTGTCACGGTAAACGTCGCCGTTGTCCCGTCCGTGTATGTGATGGTGTAGGTGTCCACAAGCCCCGCCGTGCCCGTTTTCTCAACCGACACGATGCCCCTGCCGTCCGTCCCGTTCGTGCCATCCATCACGTCCACGGTGATGCCCTGAGGATGGTCTGCATCGATAATGGTGATCCGATGGCCCCCGGTGATGGTTTCGGAGGAAATTTGAGGGGAAATGCCATCCGCCCCCTCGGGAATTCCGAACGTTAGCGTAACCGCACCCGTTTCCGGGTCAACGGCTTTTTCGACCGTTGCGTCGCTCCCCGGCTCCAGCGTTTCTGCCTCCACACCAAGGTTCTCGATTGCTTCCTTGGCGGCCTCCGCGCTGTCAACGGCAGTATCCATTTCCGCAATAAGCTGGTCGATAATACTCTGCTGCTGTGGAGTCGGTGTTTCGTCTGTTGGCCGTGCCCGTAAGCTAATGGGAATCCTCACCTCGTATACCGTCTCGCGAGAATCCTCCCCGCTAATCACAACCCAGGCGAAAATCGTTTGCCCCGGAATAAAATATTCGTCAGGAATGGTGACGCCCGTATCGTCACCAATCATCTTTTTGCTTTCACCGTAAATAGAGTTTGAAAAATCTACGCTATATGTATGAGGAAGCGGAACACCCATAAACCGCTATTTCTGACCACGATTATACTGAAACACTTCCTGAAGCGTAATCTTGCGTCCCAATGCAAGATTCGCCATTATAATGTTGTCCATATATTCCGTCTCCTTTTTTATAAATTAAAAAAGCTCCGCTAAAACGGAGCCGCATCAAGGCACATAAATTTTCAAAAGATCTTTTTTGTAGAAGAATTTGAAATTTAATTTGCTGTTAGTACCTTCGCAGTAGGCGCTGAGGGAGTCGAACCCTCAAACAACGGATTTAGAATCCGCCCCATAAGCCAATTCTGGTAAGCGCCCATAACACTCAGTATTCCAGAAGGGAGTTGAACCCTTACTTAACGGAGCTTAAATCCGTTGCCTCTGCCAATTGGGCTACTGGAACACAATATTGGTGGAGCCGAAGGGCTACGATCCCTTTACCTTCGCCTTGCAAGGGCGACGCTCTTCCAAATTGAGCTACGGCCCCATATTTTTAATTCCAAGACACGTTGTTTGATTTTTCGTGCTCTGCCATTAAGCTATAACGCAAATTCATGCGTTAGATGGACTCGAACCATCACTACGTCGTTTCCAGCGATATCGTTAAATTTGCTGTACGTGTCTTTTATCACCAAATGCTATAAGCATAATCAAAGAACTTTTGATACTCTGCACACTGAGGAGCATACATGTTTTCATAATCATCGGAAGCAAATTCATCACGGAACTTTCTTCTAAGAGCACTATTTGTTTGGTCTCTCGCAAACTTCCTTGGACCGCTCAAATAATATGTTTTCCAATATTCGAGTGAATTATTATGCTCCCATGCATGTGCTTTATAGTCTTCCCAAGAAGAACAACTTAAACCGCCAAACCATTTTCTGCGACAATTATCTTTTTGTTTCCGTTTGTGGATCATCTTGTTTGCATAGCGGTTAAGTTGTTTCCCGTTCTCATACATGATAATCACCTCAATGATTGGTGCGCGATCCGAGATTTGAACTCGGAGGCAATCGGGTTTGAGCCGACCTCGTCTGCCAGTTGCGACAATCGCGCATATGGGCCACCTGAGACTTGAACTCAGAACCTCCCGGTTATGAGCCGGAAGCACTAACCAATTGTGCTAATGGCCCAAAGTCGGGGTGGAGTGAGTTGAACACTCTGAATGTCTTCGTCCCAAGCGAAGCGGCCTACCGTTAGCCCACACCCCGAAATTCAAGACCATTTTTTATATACGTAGAGAATCGAACTCCAATCTCTTGATTCATCATCAAGCGCTCTATCCTTTTAAGCTACGATCGCTGAATGGCGCGATAATATAATATTTGCTGTAATGGCCTTTACTTTATTTGTAATTATCAAAATCAAGATACATTTTACAGCGTGCTGCCATTACACTATGTCCCGCATAAATGGGCGGAACACCGAGAATCGAACTCGAACTACCGGCTCCTACATGCAAAATAAAACTGCTGTGTGTATCTTTGGTAGACCATGAAGGATTTGAACCCTCACAAACACAGATCCGTAATCTGTTGCTCTGTCCGTTGAGCTAATGGTCTATATAAATGGAGCTCCATTCGGGGTATAATCACTCCCATGATTTAAAATATATTGGGCTTGTGTGGGAGCACATTATCTCGTTTGTTAGCTACACAAACGCTACCCCTTTTGGAGCCCAGAAAGAGATTCAAACTCTTGGCCTGAGACTTACAAGGTCTCTGCTCTATCTACTGAGCTATCCGGGCAAAATGAATGCGCCACCGGGCGGGCTGGTTAGAAGCGATTTCAAACGCCCCGATTATTTGGTCATCCGATAAATGTTGCGGTGTGGATTTTCACCACACAGGTTCACCCATTACTGGGTTGCAGGTATTTCCGTTGTCCGACAGACCGTGGCTCCGTTCATGACCAGAGTGTTGGGCTGACCCATTCGTGTTTTCTGCGTCTACATATTCCGCCACGCAACATTTCTTTTTGCCCCAGGGCATTTTTCAAGACGGCCTTTGCCCTCTTTTTTACGTCCAGCCAGAGGGAACGCTGGTTTGAAGCAAAAACATACCTCGCACATACATACAATAATTTGCAACACATCCATAAAATTGCAGTTCAGCCGTCTTTATATCATACGTTTATTGTCTTGTTCCTGTTACGAATAAGTATAATCCAACCGTCCCATCAAACCCGGAAAGATTCTCAGATGCCGTTGAGATGTGCACGCAACGCTCGCTTATCCTCTCGAATGAGAAATGCGCGACATGCCATCCGTCAAACAAAACGATATCATTGAGTCCGTCGGGTATAATCGGCAAAAACAAATCCGCCTCAATAACATCAGATTGATTCACGGCATCAACGTCAACATCGATTGTTATAACGTCATACAAAACAAAATCGTTCGGGAAATCAGACATTTTTATGTACGGCGATTCAATTCTGTACAAGCCGTTAATTGTCGGGCTTGGATTTGATTCATACGCCTGCACGGGTTGCGGAGCAAAAACAGAGCTTGCAACCTACACAGCAAGAGCAATCTATATTGCCCAGGCTATTTTTCTTAACATTAACTTATCATCTCCTAATCAGCGGGAGCGGTAGGATTCGAACCCACGGACGTTCATCACGTCAACGGTTTTCAAGACCGCCGCCATAAGCCTCTCGGCCACACTCCCATAATCCCTTTGGACGCATCCTCTGGGACAAGCAGGCTCCGAAGAGACACTGCCGCAATTCCATAATAACTCGACACTTTGTTATTTGGCAGGATTCGAACCTGCGTTGTTTGCTCCTCAAGCAAATGTCTTATCCTCTTGACTACATATGTAAAGTTGCTGTAAGTGTCGAAAAGGCCCCGGTAGGACTTGAACCTACGACAATCTGCTTAACAGGCAGACGCTCTAACCTGCTGAGCCACAGGGCCACAGTCGCAGATACAAGAGTCGAACTTGTTCCTTGAAGGTTATGAGCCTCACGACTTAACCGTTTGTCCTATCTGCATCAATATATCACAAGACGCATTGTTTAAGCTACGATAGATTAAAAGTCTATTACTTGATAAAATTGCTGTGTGCGTCTATAAAAACGGGGACGAAAGGACTCGAACCTTTGGGCCCAATAAAGAGCCTCTGGTTTAGCAAACCAGTGTGTTCACCAACTCCACCACATCCCCACAAATGTCCAGCCATGGTTCGCATTATCTCAAGAGGCGTGGCTGGCTCTTACTGGCAAGCGAGGTGTGAATCGAACACACATATATGAGGGCCAAAACCTCATGCCTTTCCATTTGGCGACTCGCCTAAACACTCTTAAAACTCAAGACACGTTATAGCAAAATATCAAATGCCCATTAAGCTTGCTGTCTGTGTCTTCAAAATGCCCCTGGCGAGAATTGAACTCACGTTTGCGGATTAAAGGTCCGCAACACTACCACTATGTTACAGGAGCGAATCATTGGTGCGCCAGGTTGGTGCCGACCCAACTGTGCCGAATGGCTGCGGATTTACAGTCCGCCGAGTTTGCCGATTCTCTGTACTGACGCATGTTTCAAGGCGCTGAAAATAATTCCTAATCTGCAAGAATCAATTTTTAAAGTTGCTGTTTGCGCCTTTTGCCTTTCACCAATAATAGGGATTTTTGAGAATCATATTTTCATGGTTTCATAAATTTATTTTCACACCAGCTCAACTGTTCTCCGACAATGGTAATTCCCTCAACGGGCTCGATGTTCATATCAAAAAACAACACCTTCCCAAATTCCGTCTCCGCACACAGGATTTGATCCATGTCGTAAATCAAATCCTCATCCTTCGTTTGCTTCGGGCGATATACAGAAATATAATCAGGAATACGATAATATGTCCCGCGCCATTCAAACTCATTGTTCGTATCGACACGGACAAACTCGAACATTTTTACGTCGTTCTCTTTGCGAATGCGCTCGATCTTCTGACGCCTGGTTGAAGGAAACGTTTTTGCTGGGCGAGGCTTGTTTCTTGTTTTTGCGGACTTTGCCTCATCATATCTTCGCGCCATCTCGGCCATCAGATCATTCAGCTTGCGCTCCTCCTCGCCGTTATCATTCTTTAGAAACTCGGAATAAATTTCATCCGCAAACAGCGACGCACATGAACTGAAGGGAAACTCGTATTTACCAATCTTCATTTTCTTGTACTCTGTCAGAATCCCGTCCATGTGGTTGCGAAGCAGAATATTCGCAAGCCCCTCCAACATATACTTGACTTTGCTTTCTGGATCGAACAATGAATTTTTTTTATTTTGCGGGGAAATCCAATTGTTTTCAATGTATTCACGCCATGTGTCCAAAACGTCTTCAATGTCTTTGATCCCAAAAATCTTTTTTTTGAATCCGTTCGGCTATAACACATAGTCATAATGCTCCATAAAAAACACCTTCCCCTTCTATAGTATTACAGCGAAACTTTGAATTTGCTTTCGCATTCACTTCGTTCACTTTCGTTCTATTTGCTTCCGCCCACCGTCTGTTATTTTCTTCACATATTTTTCTGACGGCATTTTCCTACAGAAGAGAAACCTTTTTTGTTCCGCACCCACAATGCTCGCCAATGTCGGGCTATGCATATCCCTGCATCGTCCAATGAACGATTTTCGCCTCTTGTTTCGACAGCCCCGCATGATTGATCAATATATCCAAATCAATGCAGGAACAAAGCACAGGCTCTGAAAACGGGAACACTCCGTTTGAAATGACAGGGTTGTCCGTCTCTTCGAGAAGAGCGTAATATGACTCGTCCTATTTCGAGCGGTTCTTTATAAGCTGCGCGACGATGCGAGGTTCAGAGAGGGGAAGATAATCCCACTCCCGGAGTCCCCGCCCCTCGTTTCTTGTTTCAAGTTTAACGGACCCCAACTGACATCACTCATCCCGAGCCTGCTCCGGCGCTTTTTTCTTCTTGAGCCTCGACAATTCCCTGTCAGAATCTTCAAGCGCAACGTTGAGCATTGCAATCTGTTCCTCAAGTTTTTTATTCTTTGCCGCCATTTCGAGGATCTCTCCGTAATATGTGAAAGCAATCTTCATCATTCGTTCCTTTGCCGTGACAACACCAATCCCCGTATCGACAGCAAGTTCATACTTTTCTTTTGCCAGCGTCATTTCAGAAATCATTTCATCGTTCATTTCAACAAATCCCCCACTCCTTCAAACAATACGTCAACCGCAGAACCAATCAAAGAGTGCACCTGAGCCTTCATCAAATCCTCAGCAAGCTTCTTTCCATTCGTATGGGTGAAGTTGCCAACGAGATCACCAAGCGCATAACACAGCGCAACGCTGTCATCCTTTGCCTCGGATTCGCTCCTGGCGTAGACAACCTTTGCGCTCTCAACGTTCTCCGGCAGATATCGAATCACGATCTCGCGAACATTGCCGGGATTCGTCATTGTTTCCTCTGCCTTCTCTGCACTCTGCGCTTCCTTCGCAATTTGTGCCTTTTTATGCTCCTTGTATTCCGACGTAAGTTCATTAAGCAACATTTCAAATTTATCCATTGTCATTGTTCTCCTTCCATTTTTCGAGCGTTTTGAACTCTTCGAGTTCATTAAGCTCCTTTTTTGTAAAGTGTTCGCCCCACTCATCTCTTAGCACGTTGTCACACATTGTTTTGAAATACACATGATCGAAACCTTCCTCCTTAAAGTCCCAATCAATCGGTATCTTCTTCCCCATTTGCCTCACCACATCTGGCCTATAGATATATTGGTTTGGCTTTGACTTTATGTTTCCGTTCTCATAATACGCCTTCCCCCGCCTATGCTCGATCAATCCCGCCGCCTCAATCTTATCAAGCGAAACACGAACGCTTCGAACGCTTCCTCCGACATATCGAATAATCCGTTCAACCGACATTGAGGCATTTCCATATTTCCGAAAGAAGGCAATTATCAGAAACAAAACCCTCTTTTGCATACGGGCATGCTGTTTGAGGACGTTTGCAAGATCGTTCTCCGTGATAAAAACATCTGGCCTGACACATGAGAACTTATCGCTCCAAACCCACCTTGCGAGCTGCCCCGCCTGTTTGACAACGAAATCCCACGGACTATTAACGTAATCGAGATTTTGTTTCGATGCCCAAGCAACCAAAATACGTTCAATGTCTTCCTGTGGTGTGCCTCGCCTGCGCTCATAAACAGCAATTGAGGTCATGAGCTTGTTGCGAGTTCCTGGCTCCGTTATCATCGGATATTGATCATTGTCGATGATAAATGATTCCTGAGAGACGGCATTCTTTTTTGTTGCATTCCGCTCAGGGACATCGGCGTTCTTCACAATAAGTTCCTTGGCCCAATCCCTGTCGATTTGCTGAATTTGAAAAATATATCCCATGTCTTCAATTGGTTGCAATGTGTCTGTGTCGAGAAACCAACACACACGTCCCGTCTTTGGATGTATCGACAAAGGGAGCTTGATGGCTTGCGTTGATGTCGGACGAAACTCAATCTTGCGGCGGTCAAATCCGTTCCGTGCAATGATTGTTTCATACATGTTGAGCAGGTCGCTTGTATACATGAGGTCCGTGAAAAACATTTCAATGTGGAAGCCTTTGTTGCCAGAGGTGCTGACATAAATGCGATCACGGGGAAAACCAAAGTCAACGAGGGCCATGACAACTTTGTGCACAACATGTTTGTCCGGGATGTCAACATCAAAACAAACAAACTTCGAGCTCTTGGGGCCAGCGAACACCGCAACGGCGTATTTGTGATTGAGATGATCTTCAAGGTATGAATTCAGCAACGCGATGCCACGGGGGACAAAGATGTGATTGCCCGGAACCTCCTTGACAAACCTCCTCCTGAATGTGACATAGAGGTCGACAAGTTTTGCTGTTTCATCTCTCATTCCCAAAATGTATCCACATATAAAAGGAGTAGTAAAAGAAGAGTTATATTAATATATACAGAATATATTAATTAACAATATCTGTGCTCGGACCTTAAATGTGGATGTCCTCCTCTCGCGATGTCAGAGATAAGAGATGTGTCAGAGGGACTCAATGGCATTTCTCCTCTCTCAACAATATTAGGAACAACGCGAAGTCAAATTTTCTCGCTATTTATCATATAATAAAATAATTCCATGATTTGTTTTTAAAACAAATACAGGAGATTGTGGCAGGATTCAATAATAAATTGATATTATTTTGGAATATTCAGAATGTTTGTCGAAGAAATTTTGGAGGATTTTCCGGTGATTGATGATGATTGTGGAAACGATAACGTGAGGTTAT
>JAEIGA010017079.1_pt1 | contig 11049 bp, 10 predicted proteins | sample 9270691 | NCBI WGS metagenome assembly JAEIGA01 (sample SAMN17057246, study PRJNA624740) | gut metagenome | biome: biome; isolation source: fecal sample | host: Bos grunniens | place: China: Xizang | collected 2019 | reverse complement strand
TGCCGTTATCTTCGGTTGCTGTTTCATCTGCGATTTCAAAGCCGTTTTCACATAAAAATCGGCGCAAAGCATCGGCCGAGGTCATCGGCTGAAGTAATAGTTGGTAACGGTCATTCTTTATCCAAGGGCAACGTTCAAGTATGCCCGAGATGACCTCACCACCCATACCTGCGATAACTACGGTATCAACCTCGTTTGGATTTACGCCGGAAAGTCCGTCGCAAAGGCGCAACTCAATATTAGGTGTTTTACTTTTTCTTACGTTATTAGCGGCATTATCAAGCGGTTTTTGCCTTATGTCACAGGCTAAAACATGGCTTGCTTTATTTGTTTTAATCAAATAAATAGGCAGATAGGCGTGGTCGGTGCCGATATCGGCAACACGACCACCCGTAATATAATCCGCAATAACCTGAAGCCTTGGGGCTAAGGTGTACATAAGGCTAGTTGCCGAAATATTCGTTAAGTTTAGCAACTAACTCGTCGCAGTCAGTACCGTGAACGGCACAAGCCTGCTCAATGCTTTCGCCTCTTGCTGAGGGACAACCAAGGCAGTGCATGCCTATTTCAAAAAAGTATTTTGCACAACCTGTATCCATATCAAGTACGTCACCAATGCACATGTCTTTTGTAATTTTCATAAATTTTACTCCTTTATTTAAAATAACTTAGGTCCGTTTGTTAAATCGGTCCTTGAATGATTAAATAATTTGCGGTTATCCATTGCCCACAATTTGCCTGTAAATCCGCCTGCTTCGGCGCCCTCAACTGCCTCGCGCATTTCGTAAATTCTTGCATCCATAAGGTCAAGTTCGCTAAGTAGTTCTGCTTCAATAAACGAGGGGCGTACAGCCGCTCCAAACTCAGGCTCGCCGTGGTGGGATAAAATCATATGTTCAACAAGCATTGATTTTTCCATAGGGATACCCAATTGCTCGCTAATCTTCCTTACTGCTATTGCACCTTCGGTTAGGTGGCCAAGAAGATTGCCGCGCACCGAATAACCTGTAACAATGCCGGTTTCGGCAACGGTAAATTCGGTAAGTTTGGCGATATCGTGAAGAATAACGCCCGAGAGCAATAAATCTTTATCAACAAAGGGATAAATAGCACACACACTTTCGGCTAAACGTGCGATTGATAGCGTGTGCATCAAAAGTCCACCACGTATAGCATGGTGAAGTTTAAATGCGGCGGGCCAATATAGAAGTGCTTCACGATTAAGAGAGAGAATATGTGTTACAAGACGTGATAGGTCGTTGTCGGCAAAATTTTCTGCCATAGTGTAAAGCGCTTCATACATTTTTGCTGAATCATATCCTGCTGTTTTAACAAAATCGTCAGGATTTATGCCATCTTCCGCATAGGTGTGACGAATACGGTCGATACGCAATTGATCGTTGCCGTTATATACCGAAATGGTGCCTCGCACCTTTATAATTTGGTTTGCTTCATATTCGCCATGCAAATCGGGGCTATAACTCCAAAGTTTTGCATTGATTTCACCGTCTTTATCGGATAGTAAAAAATCAAGGTATGTGTCGCCTTTAGAAGACACCTTTTTATCTACTGTTTTTATAAGGCAAAAACCGTCAACGGTGCCTTTATTATCAAGAGCCGTAAAATTCATAATGCCCTCCTATAATAAGTTTTATTGCTACTCAATCATTATACTATATTTTAAATAGTGGTGCAACAGTAAAAAATTACCCCGACATAATATGTCGGGGTAAAAACCTAATCGGTTAAATAATATTTAACGAGGGTCTGTAAAAGTGTATCGCGGTCAACCCTTCGAATTAAACTGCGGGCGTTATTATGTGTCGTAATATAGGTTGGGTCCTCAGATAAAATATATCCTACAATCTGATTTATTGGGTTATAACCCTTTTCTTTGAGCGCATCATAAACAATTAACAGAATTTTACGAATTTCCTGTTCTTGCTCATTACCTATAGAAAACGTCATGGTTTTATCCATCATAATTAACACCTCTTTTTAATTTAACTATATACTTATTGTATAACAGTTTTCCCTAAAATACAAGATTTATTTTCGCAGTTCAGCTCCTGCTGCCTCGAGTTTCTTTAAAATCTTGTTTGTAACTGTTTCGATTTCTTCGTCAGACAAGGTACTGTCGGCACTACGAAGCCATACACTAAAGGCAACGCTCTTTTTACCCTCGGGTATTTGTGAACCTGAATATACATCAAAGAGTTCTACCTTTTCGCAAAGGCGTGAAGCGCCTGAGATAATTGCCTTTTCAAGGGTACCAATAGAAATATCCTTATCGCAAAGGAATGCGAAGTCACGTTCAACAGCGGGGTATTTGGGCAACGGCTTGTAGATTGTCTTGCGCTTGTTTATGGCAAAGAGTTCATCAAGTTTAATTTCGGCAACATAAACACGTGTGGAAATATCATAGGTTGCAGCAACGTCGGGGTGAAGTTCACCCAAAACGCCGACCGGCTTGTTGTTAGCCTTAACGGTTGCCTGTCTGCCGGGGTGCATATAGTTTTCACTGCTGCGCTCATATTCGGTATGTGCGCCAAATAACTTCATAATTTCTTCTACCGTACCCTTTAAGGTGAAGAAATCTTCATCCTTGCCGTAGAAGCCAAGGCAGAGTGTCGGCAATTCATAGGGTTGCTCGGTTATCGGCAACGCCTTTGGTACAAATCTCTTGTTGATTTCAAAGAATCTCGCATCGGTAATCTTACGGCTGAAGTTGGTAGCAACAACGTTTAACATACTTGTAAGCAACTGACTGCGCATTGTTGAGTATTCTTCACCTAAAGGATTAAGAAGTGTAACAACGTTGCGTCTTTCATCATCAGCATCAAGATTTAACGTATCAATTGCTTTGTTTGAAATGAATGAATATGTTGTAATTTCACTACCACCAAGTGAGCAAAGAAGATTTTTAAGGGCATCTGCCTTAATTCTTTCGGGTAACTTTTTACCGCGAATAACGGCGCCGCGCATAGGCGTACCGACAATGTGGTCGTATCCGTATATACGCATAACCTCTTCAGCTAAATCGGCTCTACCCTCAATATCGTCGCGAATTGAAGGCACCTTACAGGTAATTGTTTTACCTTCAAGAGTGGTGGGGAGGCCTAAACTGTTAAGAATTTTAACGATTGTATCATCATCGACGTCGACGCCGATAAGTTCCATAATTTTATCGGTTGTTACAGTTATTATGCGGTCTTCGGGTAAGCCTTGATTACGGTCAATTTCACCTTCAATAATGTCACCTGCGTCAAGCTCGTAGATAAGACCTAGCGCACGTTCCATAGCGTAGTGGGTGTTTACAATGTCAATACCCTTTTCAAATCTGCCGCTGGCTTCGGTACGAATGCCGAGCGCACGTGCGGTGTGACGGATATTATCTCTCTTAAACTTGGCAGATTCAAGGAATAAATCGGTGGTATCGTCGGTAATTTCGCTTTCAAGACCGCCCATAATACCTGCAAGGCAGGATGGGTTTTCACCGTCGGCAATAACAAGCATATCGCTGTTAAGGTCATACTGTTTGCCGTCAAGAGTAGTGATGCTTTCACCGTCTTTTGCGTTACGTACGATGATATGTTTGCCGAGAAGTTCATTATAGTTAAAGGCATGCATTGGGTTGCCTGTTTCAAGCATAACAAAGTTGGTAATATCAACTATATTGTTGATGGGACGCATGCCCGAAGCCAAAATAGCCTTCTTCATCCAATCAGGTGATTCTTTTATTCTTAAGTTTTTAACCACGCGTCCAATATAACGGGGGCAAAGTTCGTAGTTTTCAACGTCAACCTTAATGTGTTCGTTAATATCGCCACCAACGGTTTTATAGGTGGGTACAGGTGCCTTAAATTCGGTGCCGAGAACAACACCGATTTCCTTAGCAACGCCTAAGAAACAGTTGCAGTCGGGACGGTTAGCGGTGATTTTAAAGTCGATTATATAATCGTCAAGACCCAAAACTTCGCGCATATCGGTACCAACGTTAAGGTCGTCTTTAAGAATAAGTATGCCGTGAACCCCTGCGCCTTCATAGTCGGCTTCAGTAAGGCAGAGTTCTTCGCCCGAGCAAAGCATACCATTTGATTCTACACCGCGTAATTTACCTGCTTTAATGTTCATACCATTAGGTAAAATACTGTTATCAAGTGCAGCGGGAACAAGGTCGCCCTCTTTAATATTTTGAGCGCCTGTTACGATTTGAACAAGTTCGCCTTTGCCTATATTCATCTGACAAATTTGTAGGTGGTCGCTATTTTCGTGGGGAGTGATTTTTTCAATCTTTGCTACAACAACGTTAACGAGTTTATCGCCCTGCGATTCAATAGATTCAACCTCGAAGCCTGCCATAACCATACGGTCGCAAAGTTCTTCGACAGGTACGTTTATTTCGACGTAAGATTTTAATTGATTTAAAGAAATCTTCATTTTAGTTCCCCTCCTTAAAATTGGTCAAGGAAGCGCTTATCATTTTCGAAAAGAAGACGAATATCGCTTATCTTGTAACGTGTAGTTGTGAGTCGGTCAAGACCGATGCCAAAGGCAAAGCCCGAATAAACCTCGGGGTCTATACCGCAGGATGCGAGCACCTTCGGGTGTACCATACCTGCGCCAAGAATTTCAATCCAACCGCTGCCTTTACAAACGCGGCAACCCTTACCACCACATTCAGAGCAAGAAACGTCAACCTCGACGCTCGGCTCGGTGAAGGGGAAGAAGGATGGGCGGAATTTAACCTTTGTGTCTTTACCGTAGATTTCGTGGGCAAACTGTTCAAGCACGCCCTTTAGGTCACACATAGTAACGCCCTTATCAACAACAAGACCCTCAATCTGATGGAAAACGGGTGAGTGAGTTGCGTCAACCTCGTCGGCACGGAAAACTCGTCCGGGGCAGATTATACGAATGGGAGGTTTGCGATTTTCCATTGTACGAATCTGTGCGGCAGAGGTCTGTGTGCGAAGAAGTAGGTTTTCGCCGAGATAGAAGGTGTCCTGCATATCCCTTGCGGGGTGGTCGGCAGGAACGTTGAGAGCCTCAAAATTATAGTAGTCGGTTTCCACTTCGGGACCGTCAACAACGTCAAATCCCATAGACTGAAAGATGTCTATCATATCGTTAAGAACGGTGTTAAGAGGGTGTAGTTTACCCGTCTTGTGTGCCTTTCCGGGCATTGTAATATCAATAGTTTCTTCCTTTAATTTAAGTGCGGTTTCGTTCTTTTTAATAACTGCACTGCGCTCTCCAATAAGGGTTTCAAGCCCTGCTTTTGCTTCGTTTACAAGCTGACCCATAATTGGACGCTCGGCGGGATCCAGTTTACCCATTTGCTTAAGAAGTGCGGTAAGTTCACCCTTTTTACCAAGGTATTTTACACGCATTTCGTCAATTTGAGCCAATGAGTCGCATTCGCCAATAGCCGCAATAGCGGTGCTTTTGATTGCTTCTAATTGTTGCTTCATAATTTTTCCTCCAACAAAAAAGACTTCGCCCTGTAAACAGGACGAAGTCTAAAATTAAAATAAACTCCGCGGTACCACCCGCATTTTTGCTCAAGAGCAAACACTCTTCAAATTCATAACGGAATTACCCGTTGACACCTACTAAAAGTTCAGCGTCACTGCTCGGAAGGGAACTTCGGTAAAGGTCTTAACATAAACACACTTTCAGCCAAGGTGCGTTCTCTCTGAAAGAAAGACGAAAACCTACTTTTCTTCGTCAAGGCATTTAACAATGGTATTTGATTTGCTTGTAATGGTATTCTATCACAATATAAATCTTATTTCAAGACTAATTTATTTTTCCGTAAAGCGGAATTTCACTATCCTTTTTAGGCTCGCGTGCTTCTACGGGTGTAGCAGTCTTTTTTGACTGGCCGTTTTTGCGTGTAGGACGATTGCCGCCTACGGGACTAATAACAACGCGTCTGCCACTGCCCTCACCAATAGAGTTTGAGGTAACACCCTCAATATCTTGTACTGCGGTGTGGATAATTCTTCTCTCGTACGGATTCATTGGTTCAAGCGTGCGGCTACGACCATTGCGTATAACCTGATTTGAAATGCGATGCGCAAGAGAGGTTAAAGCCTGCTCGCGTCTTTCACGATAGTTACCAATATTGATAGTAACCTTGTAATAACCGCTTGCAGAGTTGGCCGAAAGGCTTGTTAAGTACTGCAAAGCGTCAAGAGTTTCACCTCTATGACCGATAACTACGCCAAGACCATCGCCTGAAAGATAAAGGGCTGCGCCGTTTTCTTTTTCGGCAACCTTAATTTCAATATTTTCACAACCGAGGTTTATTAAAATGTTTTTGAGGTAAGCAATGGCCTTGCCTGCTCTTGAATCGGCAGGGATTTGGTCGGCGGGTACCGTTGCAATCTCTTCAGTTACTGCCTTTTCAGGAGTTTCGGTTTCGTTTTTAACGGGTTTTGCGGTTTTAGGCTTATCGGCCTTCTTTTCTTTTTTAGGTTTGTTAGCCTTGGGTTTCGGCGCATCGGGAAGTTCGATAAACGCTTTAACCTGTGCTTTACAACCGCCAAAAATACCTAATGTTTTCTTTTTAGGCATTTCTATAATATCAAATTGAATATCATCTTCGCTGAATTTTTCAGCGCCAAGGCTTAAAATTAAGTTGGTTTTTGCTTCTTCGTAAGCCTCTTCTATTGTAGAACCATAACCGGTTTGTTCTTTTAACAAGGAAAATCCTCCTTTAATTATTCTGCCGATGAGTTGGTAGCATCGATTGTTTTCTGTTCGAGTTGACTAGTCTTTACAAAGCTTTTTGCACGCTCTTTTGCAATCATACGGTAAGGGCCGTAGAAGTATTGAACGCCAGCTTGTAATCCACCTGAAATAATACTTGAGCATGCCCAATAATAGCCAAGACCACAAGGAGCGGAGAAGGCGATAATTAAAGAAACTAAGGGCATGGTAAGCATCATACCCTTCATATTGGGTGCGTCGGGGTTGATGGATTTTTGCATACGCATTGAAATAAGCGAAGAAATCATGGCCGCGGCGAATGAAAGGAAAGGAATAATCCAATTCACGTGCACAGCCGAAAGATTAAACTGGAATTTAGGTGTTTCGGTAAGGTCGATGCCAAAGAAGTCAAAGTCTATCTTCTCAATTTCGGTCTTAATTTCGTTTATAGCCTTAATTTCAGCCTCTTTTTTGCCTTCAAGCGACAACTTATCGTGTGTAATATTGGTAATGAGAGCCAATTCTTCGCTTCTTGAAGATTTAATATCTGCTTCAGCTACAACGGCTTTTGTGGCAACGTCTATCTGCTTTGCATCAACCGTAGTAAGATAAGAAACAGGGGATAATACGAGATAGTAGATGCTCATCAAGATAACCAGACGAAGAATCATAGGAAGACAACCGCCTGCCATAGAAACGTTTTCCTTTTGGTAAAGTTCTTGCATTGCGGCAGAGTATTTCTGCTTATCGTCACCGTATTTTTTCTTAAGTTCATCAAGTTTCGGTTTTATTTTTGTCTGTTGTACCGATGATTTTTGGCTTTTGATAGTGAGCGGTATTAAAAGTAGATTGATTACAAGTGTAAAAATAAAAATTGCAATGGCAAAATTATTGCCCGAAATAAACATAACGCCACGGAAAATTGGGGCGAGTACATATTCGTTTAATAAATTAAAAATAGCATTCATATTATGTCATACCATCCTTTAAAAATGGTTATTTTTCTTTTTTCTTTCGGGTACGGGATCATATCCGCCCTTACATAACGGGTTGCATCGTAGTATGCGCCAAAAAGCAAGGCAAGAGCCCTTTAATGCACCATGAACCTGCAACGCTTCAATAGCGTAGTTAGAACAGGTTGGGTGAAAACGGCAACAACTCTGCTTGGCTGGAGAGATATGCTTCTGGTAAAATCGGATAAATAGGATAAATAATTTACTTATCATTTGCATTCCACATTCCGGCAGAAATAAAATGTTTTTTCATGATGTTTGCAACATCATAACTCTTTTTTGTGAAAATTCTTGAGCGCGCAACAAAAACTATATCATAACCGCTCTTCACGTTTGGTAGGCACTCAAAAAATGCGGCGGTGAGAAGCCGCTTAGCGCGGTTGCGCAAAACGGCACTACCAAGTTTTTTACTAACGGTAATGCCAATTCGTGTTTTGTCAGAACGGTTGCCGAGAATATAGGTTACAACAGCACCGTCGACGAAGGATTTGCCGCGTCCATAAACACGGCGAAACTCTTTGTTAAGCCTTAGTTTTTCAATCATAAAGTGTCACCTTAAAAAAGTAAAAGCCACATTTAAGTGGCCCTTAATTAGTAAGTGAGCGTCTTTCTGCCCTTAGCTCTGCGACGAGCAAGTACCTTGCGGCCGTTAGCTGTAGCCATTCTCTTTAAAAAGCCATGTTCACGCTTTCTGTGAAGCTTTTTGGGTTGGTAAGTTCTTTTCATGTTTTAAACCTCCTTTGCACTATAGGGATAATTACCCTTATAACCTATCCTAAGAATTATAACCGAAGTGCGCCGTATTGTCAATATCAAATTTTAAAAAGCAGGGTGCACCAAAGGTACACCCTGCCAAAATTATTTTACAAGTCGGTTTATTGCCTTAATGCTTGTTGTTTTGTAAAGGGCATATGTGCCAAACATTGTAAATATGAGTTCAGGCAACATATACATACCATTATACACAAGCGAGTAGATATACGGGTTATTGAATATATCAAACGACGTCCAAAGCACAACACCCGATGTAAAGTGGCATAAAAATCGGGCGAAAACTGCCACGGCGGTACCCAAAACTATACCCCAGAATCCTTTGTTTCGCCACAACCCTGAAAGGCACATAACGGCAAACGCCAGAATGTAATCAAGCAGAATTGCTGCAATAAGCACGGATGGCGTAAGGCCCCATCCAAAAACTCCGCCTTGAAGCATCTGTATTGCGCCATATAAAACACAGGGCGCAATGGCGTATTTTGTGCCGTAAAGCACGCCTATAAGACAAACGGGTACCATAGATAACAGAGTTACTGAACCGCCGAGCGGAGCCTGATAAATTTTAACAAAGCTCAGTACGGTTGAAAGTGCTATAAGCACGGCAGACACACATAGTTTTTGCAAATTTTGTTTTTTCATTTTTTACACCTTTCTTTTTTAGAAATTGTGCAAATAAAAAGCCGCAGTAGTTTTACTGCGGCATAATCGTGAAAAGGAATATTCTCCTACGTCGGCATTATCCGCATCAGGTTATGGGTCGAAACAGAATGGTTTCCTCTCAGCCTGAGTCAATCAAGCTCCCCTTTTTATTTGCTTTTGTTATTAAATTATTGGGCCCATATTTAACAACAACTGTATTTTACTCCGAATCGCTTTGTTTGTCAAGGCTGTTGTTAATTTTAAACCCATTTTCAAATTCACTTTTACCTACAGGGTAGGCGTTGTTGAGATTTTCGGCAATGCTGTCAAGCGTGGTGATTTCGTCTTGGATTTGATTATTATCTATAGCATCAGCAATATCGTATGCCAACCATTTTTCAACAAGTTGGTCACCTTCGGGATATACAAGTGCACAGTTTTCCATGCGGCGTTTTCTTGTTACGGCGCATATTATAACGTAAACGATAAATATAACGGTACTTACAATGGTTATATTCATGCCTAGGTAAAGTCCCGGTGCTACGTATGTAAATACTATTTCGTTTTTGCCTTCGCTTATAGGTACTGCCATAAAACCTACGTTAACCTGTTCAACCGGGGCCTTTTTGCCGTTAACGGTTGCTGACCAACCCGCCTCATATGGAATAGAGAAGAAAGCGAGGGTATCTTTTTCGGTGGTTATCACCGATTTAAATCCGTTTTTGGTGTATTTAAAACTTTCTGCGGCATTAGCTTTTAATGCGGCACAATCTTCTTCAAAGGTTTCATTGTCAAAAGTAATATATTCATCGGTGTCAAACTTGCTAAGGCGGTCACCATATTTTTCTATTTGGTCATCATTTAATAATATTGCCTTAAGCATGAGGTCGGCACGTGCAAGCTCACCATGTTCGTCGCAGAAATCTTTCGTCATATACTTATCGTAGGTAAAACCAAGAGGCACGTAATTTTTGTTTTCATAAATTTTGTGGCCCGATTCTACACCTACAAAGGTGTAACCCGGCATAAGTGTTTCGCCGGCATATTCTTCAAACGATTCTTCGTTATTTAGATTCAGCACGTATTTTACAGATAAAAGATTACGTAGAGCGTAGTTATTGGTGGTGGGGCGGCTTGCAACACTTCGTTCTTCGCCAACGTACTCATAAAAGTCCACAACACCGGTAGGAACAATAGAATGGAAGGCGTTTATAGAAGAATAGCCAAGGAACATGCCGGTATTATCAACACAACTGTAGGTGTCGATTCGCATACGGTCCTTGTCTCCGTCAAGTTTTAACTCACCTTCGATTAGTGAATCAATCATAACAATTTTAGTATCATAAGAATGCTGTTTGCCGTTACTGATAAATACTACGCCGTATATAATTGATATAACACAAACGAAACAAAGCGCAACGTTAAAGAATGAATTGTCTTTGCGACGGAATGCCTTTATAAGAGCCAAGGCTACAACCAACGAAGCGATGGCAATAGCGCAGGTTATCCAGAAACGGGCGACAAACGTTGATGAAGTGTTATTATTGAATATGCCGAATGCGTATTTATTCTCGTCGACCTTTTGTGGGAAGAAACCTATTACTAACGTAAAGGCAAGGGTGATAAAGCCAACCCATTTAAATGCAGAATTCCACTCAACTTCGCGGTCTTCAAGTGCCATAACGGTGGCGAGTGCCATCATCAAAACGGGCATATAGAACCAACGTGCATAATAGTTGGTGTTAAATAAAGAGAAAGAGCTGTTTAGTATTGGAAACAACGAGAACACAAAACTTGTGCAGATAATTCTTTTAAGCCAGTTGCCTTTCTTGGCGCCGCAGTAGGCAAAGACACCGACCATACCAAAAACAGGAAGCCAACCGCCAAGTGACGCCCATTTTACGTT
>JAEIGA010017078.1_pt1 | contig 11049 bp, 7 predicted proteins | sample 9270691 | NCBI WGS metagenome assembly JAEIGA01 (sample SAMN17057246, study PRJNA624740) | gut metagenome | biome: biome; isolation source: fecal sample | host: Bos grunniens | place: China: Xizang | collected 2019 | reverse complement strand
TCCTCTGGTCACTACTCCTCCGATAATACAGGCCGATACGCCCACGCGAATTGTGGACGTAATTGCCTGTCGTGCACGTATCGGAATTAGATGTAGTGAATGAGGATCGAGCCAGACAGCAAAAACGTTGTATGTCTATTCCGTTCAATTTCTCTTTGAACAACACAAATATATATCTTTTTCTCAACATATCCTTAAACTTTTTCATTTCTGTGCATCTGTTCTTCACTATCACTAATGCCGATCAGATCTTTTAGGAGCCATAGAGCATATTCCGTGCAAGGGTCATCAAAATCAATAAAATATAACGTTAATCATTTATCAATTAATAATTCAGTAGTACGAACAGCAAACAACTTATAGACAACTGATGACTTAAACTTTAGATTGTGGTAGTAAAAAGCATTATTTTAAAGATTATACAATAGTTTTACATACAAAGAAACCTATGTGTCAGATGCTAATATAGCATATGTAAGATAAATGCCCTAACCACCTTCTCTACATAGCTGAATGTCAACCCTTTAAAGAACAATATGTAAGGCTATAAAAATTGTTTTTGATTACATATATAGTTATTTTTGTATACGACATATTAATAACTTTAAACTCATTAATTTATGGCTAAGAAGGGAAACAATCCTACTATTTCAGCATTTACAGGACTGAAGTATATAAACGCAATCATGTCCCTTGTTGAAGAAATATCTAATCAACCATTGTACGAGCAACGCATTTCTCCCAAATTCATTTATAGGGGTATTACAAAAAGATACATTAGTAAGGCTAGTCTGTACGAAGATAACGATAATATTGAATTACTCAAGAGACTTTATCTTTGGTCTGAAAACGATAGTATTGCTCAGACTTATATAAACATACAAAAGAATATTCTCTCTTCTGCCGAGAATTCAATAGACTCTCCAGAAGATTATTTAAAGATAATTTACAAAAATGACTTATATCGTTTTCTAATACCAGAAGAAATACGTTCTGGTGCCTCAATACGCTTATATCAGGATAACAATGATGCTAAAGATAACAAAGAGACTCCAACGATAACTAGCGCATACTATATACAGTATATTAAGAACTTAATTTCTGAAGTAAAAAACACATATCCAAGTTTTAATAATCTTTCAGACCTGGAGATTCTTGCAGAACTACAACATAAAGGAGCCGCCTCATGTCTTGTTGACTTTAGTCAGAATATACTCATATCTCTTTGGTTCGCCACTCAAAAAGATCCTGAGGATTTTGGCTATTTATTTCTATATGACATAAATGCAGATGTGTTCATGCATAATAATATCGCATATATTTCCCGTGATAACTGCGAAGAAAAGATTGAAACATTATTATTAAAGACTAAAAAGACAGCAAGTTATGTTGAAAAACACAAAACTCAATTTTGGTCATGGCGTCCTACAAGCCTAAATAGCAGAATTGCTCGCCAAGATAGTATCTTTATATTTGGTATGGAACCATTTATAGTTAAAGATCATAAGATTCGTGTTATTCCAATCATACCATCTTGGAAATCTGATATTCAAAGTGCATTAAAGACATTTTTCGGCTTAACGGCTGAAACAATTTATCCGGACTCTGATGGGCTTGCCTCATCACACTCTAAATCCAACTCTATATCTCCGACCACATCTTACCTGAATCCTTATTTCAATGCTGATTTCAACGATTTTGAAACACTCCAAAGCGGAATATCTAATTTAATGAAAGGAGAATATAGCATTGCATTGAATTTATTTCACCATTTTGAAGGAATAAACAATCACTTAATCATTAATAGCGAACGAATTACTCTCAACAGCAGTATCGCAAATATTCATTTAATTTTAATTGAACTATATTACTCGATAGCCAAATGCTATCACAAACTAAACAAATTATGGCGTGCAGAGGAATATTATAGAAAAGCTTTTAGGTTGGTTTATACATGTTATAGCGAAATAGGACTGGATACGAATTTGGACAGATGTGATATATTGATTCCTCAAACTGTAAAAAACATCTATTCAGAAGTAAATGTTAAAGACTATTTACGAAGCACTATATGCAAAATTACAGATAATTACATAGATGTTCTGTACGACATTAGAGATTATGATAAAGCAATTAAAGTGATAGAACTTTTAGAAATTCAGGAAGAGCAACAGGGCACTTGTCTAAGAGAGATATTACACACCGTAAAGATAAGCATCTATATATTGCAGAAGTTGTCTGACAAAAACGCTAATAAGATAGGGCCTGTAATTAAGAACAACCAGATTCACCTGTGCCATATAGCTAATTTATTTTTTGAATTAGTAGAGTATAGTACAGACAATGATGATATTTACGGTATAAAAGACAGAGCCAAGAAAGTAGCCAAACTCTTAGAAACCCTTCCAGATAATGATGATTATGGGCATCTAAGTTGGGATTTTAGCGATATAAGACAAGCTATTAACAAAAGGTTTGCAGAAAACAAAAACGTGTTGTTGATATTAGAGTCCACATTAGCCAAAATTGAGAATTATCAAGAAATTACATACCATAGAAGATATAACCGATAATTTTCACAGCCCCAGTATTATCAATAATCAGATTCATTCAATCCATATCTGATCTATCTCAACTGAAACTTTTTCCAGCCCCTGAAAGATTTTTCTTTCAGGGGCTGTCTTAATTCATTGACTCTCAAATATGCTAAAGAAACTTTTGAAAGATTGATATTTTTGCAGATGATATTTATACTGATTATCTTTGTTGTAACGAACTATGCATAAGAATACCTATTATGAAATATCTCTTGCCAATACTTTTCGCGTTTTGTTTCTTCTCTTGCCAGCGTCATTCTGACAACTGGGAAAAGATTTGCGACATTGAGAACTATATAGAGTCTCGTCCAGATAGTGCCCTTACTGTACTCGAGGCTATTGATATCGAAACTCTATCTTCTAATGAAGAAAGAGCTAAGTATTCACTCTATATGTCAATGGCTCTAGATAAGAATTATATTGACAAGACTGATTTCGAAGTTCTGCAGCCAGCTATTGACTATTATGATAGTAACGGATCTGCAACTGATAAGTTGAGAACCTTTTATTATCAAGGAAGAATTTATCAGAATGTAGGAGATGATGAATCCGCAATGATGGCATTTGTTAAAGCAACAGAGTACAAAAATAGAGCTTACGATTCATATACAATTGCAAGGTGTTATTATGCGCAAGCGACTTTGTACTATAAATTATATGACCATACAGCTATTATAGAGACTAGTAAACAGGCATTGGAGTATTACGCGCAAGCAAATTCATCTAATAATCAAATGAGGTGCTTGCTTCGAATAATAAATGCATATTGCCATTTAAAAGAGAAATCCCAGGCAGATACTTATATAGATAAGTGCCAATCACTTTTAGGAAAAGTTGGCGAAACTATTGAGGGAAGTTATTATGCAACAATGCTTTCATATTGCATAAATTTCTCATTGGACAATTTGCTATATAAAATCTTAGATGATTATATATCCTCAATTGATAAATCGCTTATTGATTGGGCCTCTGTGTCATATGCTTACCTTATTCTTAAAGATTATGATAATGCCCAGAGGGCAATGGAAAGATACCGTAAACCAGAGGATGATAGTATCAAAGAAGCCAAATATTATTCTATGTGGGCAGACATTTACAAAGCTCAAAAAGACTACAAGAATGCTCTGGCGGCTTATGAGCAATATTTGGCGCTCTCCGACTCACTTGACCTTATCATCTTTGAACAAGATACCAAATTTATAGAAGAGCGTCATCAATTAGAGATGGCTACTATTAAAGAACAAGAAAAGAAAAAACAAATAATAGCATTCTTTGTGACAATTGTTTCAATTCTTGTTCTGATTGCAATATGGATTAATAGCCGATTGCGTCTCTCAAGAATGGAGAAACTCGTTGCTGAAAAAGAAGCTGAAAGATATAAACTTCTATACGCACAAATGGAAGACGAACGCGATAACCTTAATGCTCTTTTGAGACAAAATGAAGAATTGGACCCTAAAGCACTTAATGCTGTTGCCAGAAGACTAGAACTTCTAAATAAATTCTTTACTGCATATATTACCGATAATAGCGATATAGACAGGAAAGCAAGCAAGGAGATGGAAGAACTGCTTGAAGATAAAGAGAAGTTTATGGATTCGAATCGCCTTGCGTATGCCGGTAGTCATCCCAAATTTATAAAGTACCTTGAAGATAAAGGCCTCACTGAATGGGAAATTAACTACTGCTGTCTGTATGCCCTCGGCTTAAAAGGTAAAGAAGTTGGAGCATATATAAAGATGCGTAGCCATTATAATAATAGTAGCGAGGTAAGAGAGAAGCTTGGCATCTCCGAACACGACACCAACCTTGGCATATACATCCGTAAACTTGTCAAAACACTCAGCGAATGATAGCCTATCTGAAACTTTGAGTTTATCTAACCCAAAGTTTCTCATATTATTATTGATTATCAGCAAAATAGAGTTTCAAATCTGAAACTCTATTTTTTTTGTTGAAACTCTTGCTCAATAATTTTGCATTAACAAAACGCAAACATTATGAGTAAGAAAGAGCAGCAAACATTCATCTTAGAGCTTAAGATCCTATCTAAGATTCTTCGATCATCCTGGACAATGGATCGTTCTACACTCGCGCTTTTGGGCGAGCGGCACCTAATGCTCGAGAAAACAATTATCCCACTTATTCCGGACAGTATTTTTATTGCACCCGAAGTAGAGCAAAAGCTCAAACAAGCCGAATCAACCCGTAACGATTTCATCATTGATGTTCAAGAGGCGTTTCTCACAAATAATACCAAGTTTGTTGAGTATCTGAAATCATTTGGTTTAACCCGTAGCGAACTTAATTACTGTTGTCTTCTGACTCTCGGCCTTCGCGGTAACGAGATTGGCATTATAACCAACAACCGTAATCATTATAATCATAGTAGTATGATTCGTCAGAAATTGAGGCTCGCTCCGAATGACACAAATTTAGGAAACTACCTGCGATATCAATACGAAACCATCCAATCTGAAACTACTGAAAGTGTTGTACTAAAATAATTATTGCCGATATTGATTATCAGGTATTTACAAAGCACAAAACTGAAACTTTATATTTTTTGCTGAAACTATGCAGGCGTAATTTTGCAACATCAAACAATCAAAACAACTACCATTATGAAAAGATTAATTTATTTAACAATGTTGCTAATTTTTAGTTTTGGCAATGCAATGGGGAACAATGCTATTATTAACGAAGTTACCAAGACCCGAATCCCTATCGACCACACGACTCACGACGCATTGAAAGATCATGACAGATCTGCGGACCACTTTATTGATGCGTATCTTTATTCCGATACAGGCGTTGTTGAGGTAAACATTTTTGATATGGGTATAACTGAAGTATATATAATTGATTCTTCAAATCAGTTGGTCGACTATACTTCAATTAATACTGACATTGTGCCAACTAGCTATCTGTCAACAAATGGCCCAGGAAGCTATTATCTGGTAATTGTGTCTGACACTTGCTACGCTGAAGGATATTTCTCGATTAATTAATAAAATGGCATGCTTGAATGCTTGACGAGCATACCTAAATAAATAGTTTATTCAAGCATCACTTAATTCATCTTTTTATGACTTTCAAAAAATTTACTTTAGCACCAGAGTCGGTTCTTTCTGTAGAATCACTTCAGGCTATCCAGGGAGGTGAGGACATTATTGCTGTGATGAAGCCGACGAAGCCAACAAAACCATCGCTTCCAGAACCCCCAATCATCATCTCCCCTTGTGACAACGCTTAAACAAAAGCGCAACTTGTCGGCTGCCAAAGCGCAGCTGACAAGTTTAAAAACAGGAAAATTATGTTAAAAAGATTATTTATAATAATTATAGTTCTAGCAGGTTCTATAACAGCTAATGCGATTAATCCTTCCCGAGAGTATAGATTCACTCCTCAAGGTTTGCATTTGGAGTATGAGGAATATTCTGTAAGCACTCGTGATGGTTATAACCTCAAGGTATGGCATCTCCCTTCTGAAGAACCCACGACTCCCATAGTTATTTCTCAGTCAGATGCGGGCAATATGGGTGACTGGCTTTACCTCGGCTTGTATTTGCAGGCATATGGATTTGATGTGTGGATGTATGATTATCGTGGTTTTGGTGGAAGTGATGATTTCCCGATAATAAAGAATCAACTCTTTCATACGGAATTTGCAGATGATCTTGATGCTGTTGTTTCCTATGTTGTTGATTATACGGATAAGATACCTGCCCTTATGGGTTTGTCAATGGGTACAATCGTGATTGATGATTATTTGCGTACATCCTCAATGCCAATAACCCATATAATCTATGATGGTTATGTTTCTAATCCAAAGGCGTGGATAAATAAACTGGAGCAGATTGGCAAAGACGTAATCCTGCCTTACGATTATAAGAAGGTTAGGTGTTCCAGAAGCACATCTATAAACAAACTATATATCGTATCAACACGAGATGAATATTCAAAAGTGGAAGATTTCTCACGTCATCAACTAAAAAAATCGAAGATTGTCGAATTTGATAGCGGACATATATCAGCATTCTCTCAGTTTCCGAATGAGTATGTGAGCGAAATCCAATCATTTCTATTGTAAGATGAACAATTATAGATTAAAACGATACGCGACTGTTCAGTGCCTGACAACAAAGATTGCTATCTCTGGGTGTTATGGGCATGGGGATCTTTATATAGAGAATACCTCGGAAAACTTATCTATACTCACGAGATTGCAGACAGAAGAAGGAATTTCTATCGACGACTCTGGCGCATATCCTCTATTAGGGATACTGCTTGAAAAGGGATTGTTGGAGGTTGGCCATAGTCATGATATGAAAAGGAATGAATTGTATTATGAATACCTTAACTATGATTTTAAGCAAGTATGTGACAAGAAGATTTTGGTATTTGGTGCTGGTGCAGCTGGAGGGACGATTACATATCTTCTTGCTCAACAGGGTTTCACTAATATTACCTGCTTGGATGGAGATCTTGTTGAAATTAGTGATGTGGACAAGACCACGATATATGATGCTAAGGACATCGGAGTCGCGAAGGTAGAGGCACTGCAGAAAAGGATTTCTACGAATTTCGGACAAACGATCAATATCCTCCCATCATACTTGAAAGATATTGAAGATGCCTTTACAATAATGGAGGAAGTTAAGCCAGACCTCGTTGTATATGCAATAGATCCACATCCATCATACAAGCTTGCTCTGAATGAATATTGTGTAGAACATAATATCTCTATAATCCATGCCGGCTATTCGTATGAGAGGATATTATATGGCCCCTTCGTTGTTCCAGGAAAGACCTCATGTATGAAAGGATATAATGAGTATTGGAAAAGAAGGACAAGGGGAGAAATGGATTTCAGTAAACTGAGGCGCTTGTCTGACTCATACTTGATTCATCCTTCTATTTCCTTTAACATTAATATTCTATCGAATCTTGTGGTAAAGGAGATAATCTTTGGCTTAGGAGGGAGGTTTGAGTGGGTACAGTCCCTCAATAAGCAGATTATAATTGATATCACTTCTTTTGAAGTCACTGAAATGGAGTTGTCTTGTGGGTTCTGCAACGACTGTAAATTATCTGTCAATGATTAGAAGTAGCATATAAAATATATTTATGATGAATTCTGGTTCTACTATAAAATTATTGCATTCCTTGCTTAAATGCTATAGGATTTATAGAGATTGTAATACAATATCGCAAATATATACTAAGCATCCGCTGACAGATTCAATAAGATCTCTGAGTGACACATTGGATGAATTGGGTGTACAACACGACGTATATAAGATTACAATTGATGATATTGTTGATATGTCAACTCCGGTGCTAGCACCTGTTTCGACATTAAATTCATCATATGTAATTATTAATGGTATACATGATGGAAACGTGAGGATAATTAGTCATGACAAAGAGAAAGAAGTTGCCTTTGAGGATTTTATAAAGATCTGGAATGGTTATGTATTAATAGTTCAATCGTCGGAAGACAAATACTCTGAGAGAACTTTGGCATATTATATAGGGCAGCTAGTGTGGTTCTTAAAGAATAACTCGTCATACTGCATATGTAGTGCACTGATACTACTTATGAGTTTGTCTTTAAAAACTAATAATTGGGGAAATGCTCTCATTTTTATTACGTCAATGTTAGGTGCCATTGTATCTGTATCAGCATATTTAAAGGAGAATGCTGATGGTAATCCTCTAAAAAGACTATGTAAGTTTAATGGACGTGATATATGTAAGGAAGCTATATCTTCAAGTGAGGCAAAATTATGGAGACATATTTCCTTGGCAGACTTATCGTTATCGTACTTTATCACTATGATATTTATGATGTTCACATCGTATTATTCGCCAGGTGCAGTTTTAATGTTTCCAATATTATCCATAGCGTTTGTAACCTATTCAGTAATATGGATGATTATCAACCAGAAAGTATGCTCATTATGTTTGATTATAGATCTTATGTTAATAATACAGACTGTTTTGGCCATAATCTCTTACGACAAGATTATAATTACCCCAATGACATTTGTATATGTGATAATCTATTTCATAACCTATCTATGCTTGATCAAATTGAAGGAACTATTGAAGGGTAAATATGATGTACAATCATTAAAGCAGATTAAGCGTTTTCTCATATCAGATACAGATTTATTTTGGAACCTTGCAAGGCGTCAACCTTGTCTTATAGCGAAGGTACCAGATGATGTAATCTCGAATAATATAGAAAAAGCAGAGAATACAATACTATCAGTTATTAACCCTAATTGCCCATTTTGTCGAGACATACACAATAAACTTTTGAAATTAGTTGACTATAAGATAGAGTTCATATTCGTTACCAGAGAGTCGGATCTGGAGTCAAAACGAGTCGCGGCATATATTCTTGAACAATTCCATGAGAAACAACTATCCTGGACAAAGGTCAATGAATTGATTGACAATTATTATCAAGATCCAACCATATCTAGATTATGGCAGCCTCAAGATAGATATTATAATATGCTTAATAACCACCGTGCATTCTGTATAAAAAATAAGATTACTAGTACTCCGACAATATTAGTCAATGGGTATCGTATACCAGAACCATATGAGATAACAGACATAGAATATATTCTATAATAGAAATGAGGACAGCTATATCCATATATATGTTATTACTATCTGCAATGTTGTCAGCTCAAAACACTCTCATTCATAAATCTATCTCTGGAGAAATTTCTAAGAGGAACAGCGAGGTGGTTGCCGGGGCGAATGTGCTTGTGCAGAGTACTGACGGAAAGAGGCTTTACAGTTATGGCAGCAGTGACGGTGAGGGTCGGTATGAGGTGAGATTCAGGTGTGAGGCTGATTCCGTGAGGGTTACTGTTACAGGGTTCAATCTTGGGAAGGTCAGCAAGGTTGTTCCGGCTGGCATCGGAAGACTGGATTTCGTTGTGGAGTATTCCGCTTTGAAGATCAAGGAGGTGAAGGTCGAGGCAAGTGCGATTGAGAGGAAAAAGGATACTGTATCTTACTATGTGGCCAACTTCAAGGATTCAACTGACAGGAGTATCGGTGATGTGTTGCAGAAGTTGCCGGGAATCGAGGTCGCCCCAAGCGGACAGATCAAGTATCAGGGAAAGGCTATCAACAAGTTCTATGTGGAGGGCTTGGATATGCTGGGCAGTCAGTATGGAATTGCAACGAATAACATTCAGGCTAGCGATATTGCGAAGGTGGAGGTGTATGAGGAGCATCAGCCTATAAAAGTGCTGCAGGATTGGGTGGCTTCTGACAGGGCTGCTATCAATCTGATTCTGAAGTCTGGTGCGAGAGGTGCGTGGAACGGTGTGGTTCTGGCCGGGGCCGGTTATCAGCCTGTGTTGTGGAACGGTGAAGTGACTCCTATGTTTTTCGGCAAGAAGTTCCAGACCATAATGACTTATAAGACGAACAATACCGGAGAGGATGTTGCGAGGGAGCTGGAGTCTTCTATGGGTATGGGCTGGGAGGCAGAGAGGCTGACCGGGGTGCAGGAGCCTGGCAATCCTCCTGTGGATGAGAGGCTTTATCTGAGGAACAACATCCATTCGGTTTCGATAAATACCATCAACAAGATCGGTGAGGACTCTGATCTGACTGTGAACGCTTATTATATCCACGACAGGAGGAACGAGTCTGGAGAGAACAGTACTTCGTATTTCATTCCGGGGCAGGACCCTCTGGACATCTATGAGAACATCAATGCGGAGAATATATCGGATAGGCTTCAGGTGGCTTTGAAGTATATGAACAATTCAAACAAGAACTATCTGAACAACAGGTTTTCGTTCAACGGCGGATGGAACAGGAGCAGCGGTACTGTGATTGGTGATGAGGAGGTTTCGCAGAGTCATAGGCAGCCGAGAATCACTATAAACAATGAGTTAAGGGTGATACGCAGGTTCGGTAAGTGGCAGGTGGATTTTTCGTCGAATACTGACTATAATAGGCTGACTTCAGCGCTTCAGGTAAGACCTGCGGTGTTCTCTGAGTATTTCGATGAAGGTGCAGGACAGGATGGTACGCAGCAATATATCCAGGCAGAGAGGTTCAGGACTAGGAATTATGTTTCCACTTCATATAGGGCGGGATTCTGGAACTTCTATCTCAAGGGAGGATTCAATGCTAATGTGGAGAATCTGAATTCTGTTCTTTCTCCTTTGGAGTGGTCCGGAAGCGTTGCTGACAGTCTTAGGAATGATTGCAGATGGAGGAGGTACGATGTGTTTGTGGAGCCGCAGATCGCTTATTCGAAGCATAGTTTCAATATGAGTTTGGCGAGCCCTCTGGAGTTGGCTGTAATCAATGGCAAGGATCATTATCTTGCTCGGCCGTCGTTGTTTATGAACTGGAAGATTTCGTACAATCTGAAGATGAGTGCTTATGGAGCATATAATGT
>JAEIGA010017077.1_pt1 | contig 11049 bp, 12 predicted proteins | sample 9270691 | NCBI WGS metagenome assembly JAEIGA01 (sample SAMN17057246, study PRJNA624740) | gut metagenome | biome: biome; isolation source: fecal sample | host: Bos grunniens | place: China: Xizang | collected 2019 | reverse complement strand
TGTCAGAATTTGTGCTGTCAAGACACTTAATTATATCATATTCGTCGGCATCGTATACTGCTTTTGCATCGCCGATTTTACTGATAAGAGTTGAGAAAGTGGAGCTTGCAGGGGTGCAGCATAGTGATAGCCATAGCCAATATATCAAATTGTCCATATTCACTCCTAAAAAATATTACTTACTTTGTTCCCACATAAATATGGCTGCCGCAACTGCCGCATTTAAGGATTCGGTCTTATTAGAAATGGGGATGTAAACACTCCCATCACAGATAGCTGATATTTCGGTGGGAATTCCGTGGCCCTCGTTGCCAATTATAAATATATCCTCACCTTTTAGTTGTAGGTCGCTAAGCGGCACGGCATCGCTCGAAAGCTCTGCTGCAAAAATTCGTCTGCCGCACTTTTTAGCAATACCAATGAATTCTGCAAGGTTTTCTACAATAGTTATCCGGGTTCTGAAGAGACTGCCCATAGCCGCCCTTACAGTTTTATGATTATAGATATCCGCAGAATCAGATGATACTATAATGTGATCTACGCCAAATGCGGTAGCCGATCTTATAACAGCTCCAAGGTTACCCGGATCACGCACAGAGCATAAAACAAGAGCTCTCTCGGATGCTTCGAGAAAAAACTCTTCCTTATATATTATATCAGTATTATTTAAAATGTCAAGATATTTTATTACGCTTATTATACCTTGCGGGGATTTTTCTGTCGAAATTTTTTCAAAAACGCTATCCGAGACCGTAACTATTTCCGTATCTTCATACACTTTGCTTTCGAAGTAGCAGGAAAGCTTTTTAATAAATTCTGCGCTTTTCCCTTCTGAAACAAATATATGTGTCACGGGCATGGAAGAATCAAGCGCTTCGAGCGTAAGTTTCTCTCCTTCTGCTATAAAGGATTTCTCATTCTGCCTTGTTTTTTTATTCGATAAAGAAGCAGCCCATTTAACCTTGGGATTTGATCTGCTGGTCAAAATTTCTCTTGCAAGCTTCATGTTTGCCCTTTCTATTAAAAAAATAATCCCGGTTTGCCAGGTACGGAAAACCGGGTGTATTTATTAAAGTGCAGCCTTCGCCTTTTCGCAAATAGCTGCGAATGTAGCCTTATCGGCAACTGCGATCTCTGCAAGCATCTTGCGGTTGAGATCTATGCCTGCAACCTTAAGACCGTGCATAAGAGTAGAATAATTCATGCCACAAGCCTTAGCCTGAGCGGAAATTCTGGTAATCCAAAGAGAACGGAAATCTCTCTTTTTGAGCTTACGGCCAACGAAAGCATAGTTGCCGCTTTTGAGAACGGCCTGCTTTGCCATCTTAAAATGCTTGGATTTTGCACCCCAGTAGCCCTTTGCGGCCTTAAGAATGCTGTTTCTTCTTTTGCGCGTCATTATAGCGCCCTTAACTCTTGCCATTTTATGTTATCCTCCAAATTTTCTTAATAGCCTTATTACTTCTGAATAAGGGATCTGTAAATGGGTGCGAAGCTCTCGCTAAGGATTGCGCCCTTGCGGAGACCTCTCTTGCGCTTTGCAGTCTTAAGACCGAGATTGTGACGGTGGTTGTTGTGTGACATTTTTACCTTGCCGCTTCCGGTAAGAGAAAATCTCTTGGCAGAAGCCTTGTGTGTCTTGATCTTTCCCATGATTATACTCCTTTACTGTAGGGTTAACCCCAATATTTAACAAATAAATTATTTTTTGTCCTGCTTTACCGGACTGAGAATTATCGACATAAATCTGCCCTCAAGAACGGGCTTCTTTTCTGCTATGCCGAAATCACGGCACGCTTCCTCGAACTTCGCAATCACCTCGCGTCCGAGCTCCATGTGCGACATTTCTCTACCCTTGAAGCGAACTACAGCTTTAACCTTGTTCCCCTCGGTCAAAAACCTTTTTGCGTGATTTACTCTGGTATCAAAGTCGTGCTGCTCAATTCTGCAGGAAAGCTGAACTTCCTTTACCTTAACTATTACCTGCTTCTTTTTAGCTTCCTTTTCTCTTTTGTCGCGCTCGAAACAGAACTTTCCGTAATCGATTGCTCGGCAAACAGGCGGTGCTGCGTTAGGAACGATAAGAACGAGATCCACGCCATTGTTATAGGCATACTCGCGTGCATCGTCGATTTTCATAATTCCAACCTGCTCGTTTGACGGTCCAATTACTCTAACCTCTGTAGCTTTGATTTCCTCGTTAATAGGTAAATCCTTTGAATTGTTCGGTTTAATTGGTTTGTACCTCCAAAAATAAAAAATGCATACAGAGAATTCCCGTACGCATACAACACCCCCGTTCCAAGGGAGTAAGTATTAACCGTTGCGCACTCAGGTGGCAAGGTGAGAACGGAAATTCTGCTTCATCAAATTACTAATGTAGTATAACATGTTTTTCGCTATTTGTCAAGTGATTTGTAGAAAAAAGTTGATGAAAAAGTTGATGTTTTTTTAAAAAACGCGCCTCAATTCATGTTTCCAATAGGATTTTTCGCGCTTTGCGGCTCGAATACGGTGAAAATTAGGTTTGCCCGCTTTTATAAATCTGTCTCGCAAGCGTAAATTGTCAATAGAAAAGCACACAGCAAAAAATCCGTTAATTTACTTATCCAAGCAAGCGAGAGCCGATGCCGCATATATAGCCGTTCCTGTCGTCAATACGGATTCGTCAAAACGGGTTTTCGAATTGTGAATCGGCACATTGTATCCGTCCTTTCTGCTTCCTGCCGAAAGCGCTATCATTACGCTTGGTACTTTCTGGCTGATATATGCAAAATCCTCCGAGCCGCCGCCTCTTTTGCCAAGCGAAGAGGATAATGCAACCTCATCTTTGCCTAACATTACCGAAACGGCGTTGTAAACCTTATCAGATACCACAGAGTTGTTCATGAGAGGTGGACAGGAGGAGGTTATCTTAACCTCTGCTGAGCAACCGAAAATTTCAGCCATTCCATGACTTATTTCCACCACTCTCTCAAAAATCCTATCTCTAACCGAAGCGTCGTAAGCACGAAACGTGCCGAAAAGCTCTGCGAGATTTGGGGTAATGTTTGACGCAGTACCGGAATTCAACATTCCGACAGTCAAAACCACATCGTCGGAAATCGAAAATTCCCTGGCTGGTAAGTCTTCAATAGATAATAGTATACGCGCGGCTGCGACCAGTGCGTTTTTGCCCAGATGTGCCGTTGATCCGTGTGCGCTTTTTCCGTGTACCGAAATCCTAAAAAAATCCGATGATGGCGCACCTATACCAGCTGAGGAAACAATTGTATATCCACACTGGAAATCCGTCGCGGCTATGGTGTGAAGCATTATTGCGGCATCAATATTTTCAGAGAGTAATCCGGCATCAATCATGTCCTTTGCGCCCTCTAGAGTTTCCTCTGCAGACTCGAAGCAAAGTATTATTCTGCCCCGTATTTTATCCGTGTTTTTAGATAAAATATCTGCTGCGCCAAGAAGCATGGCCGCGTGCAAGTCGTGTCCGCAGGCGTGCATATTTCCGTTTTTTGCAGCAAATGGCACACCGCTTTCTTCACGCATCGGAAGTGCGTCGATATCGGCGCGCAGCAGCACGGTTTTGCACTTCTCATCGCCGATGTATGCCTTGATACCGCCACGCCCCACAGAGATAGGTGTAAGGCCCAAATCCTCAAGCTGTCTTGAAATGTATTCGCGCGTTTTGTGAGTATCAAATCCAATCTCGGCATAAGAGTGAATTGCGCGTCTGTGCCGTATAATTTTTTCTGATATTTCTCTTGATGCTTCTGGTATGCTTTTGAATAACTTTTCCATTTTTGTTTTTATAAACTCCTCTTCTTTATAATTTTCGGCTTTCAATTCGTAAACTAACGAGTCGGTACATAGTTAATACTATACCTGGTTTTTATGTTCTTATTCTGTCACTCATTGACTTTTAGGCCAATAGATTTAAATAAAACTAAAATTTCGCAAATAATTTTATAAATCCTATTGACAAAACGCCACTTTAATGTTATAATTGTAAAGCAATTCACTTTACACCATTAGAAGGGGCGCTGTTATGTTCGAAAAAAACATGAAGGTTGCATATCTTCTCGATTTTTACGGCGAAGCGCTTGACGAGCACGTGCGCTCGGTTATGCGTGCCTACTATAACGATGACCTTTCCCTTGCGGAAATAGCGCTAGGAGAAGGTATTTCCAGACAAGGTGTTCGTCATTTGATCAAAAAAGGCGAGGAGAGTCTCAATTTTTTTGAAGAAAAGTTTGCTCTGGCAAAAAATCACGACAACACCGTTTCGGCTTGTGAATTGATAAGCGAGGTAAAGAAATCCATTTCGAATAATGAAAATCTAGAACAAGAAGTCAAGATGCTTGAGAGAGCTCTTGAAATTATAACGAAAGGAAACTGATATGTTCCAGAACCTTACTGAAAAGCTTGCAAACGCTTTTAAGAAGTTCAAGAACAAGGGTAAGCTTACCGAGGCTGAGGTTAAGGAAGGCATGCGTGAAGTCAAGCTCGCGCTTCTCGAGGCCGACGTTAACTTCAAGGTAGTCAAGGATTTTGTAAAGGCGGTTACGGAGCGCGCTGTTGGCTCGGCAGTTTTAGAAAGTCTGCTCCCCGCTCAGCAAATAGTTAAAATCGTCAACGAAGAGCTGATAAAGCTTATGGGCGGTGAAACGCCTAAAATCAACATAAACCCGAAGCCGCCAACAGTAATTATGATGGTAGGTCTTCAGGGCGCAGGTAAAACAACACACGCGGCAAAAATCGCGGGAATGTATAAGCAAAAAAGCAAAAGTCCCCTGCTTGTCGCCTGTGACGTTTACAGACCCGCGGCTGTTGATCAGCTTAAAATCGTAGGCGAAGCGGTAAATATCCCTGTTTTTGCTATGGGCACTAAAATTTCGCCTGTAGAAATCGCAAAAGCGGGCGTTGAGCACGCGAAGAAGAACGGTAATGACATGGTCATTGTCGATACTGCGGGACGCCTTCACATCGACGAAGAGCTTATGAAAGAGCTCGTGAATATTAAAAACGCTACATCTCCATCGGAGATTTTACTCGTTGTTGACGCTATGACCGGTCAGGATGCCGTTAACGTTGCAAAAACATTTAACGAGCTTCTCGATATAACCGGTGTAGTTCTTACAAAAATGGACGGTGACACCAGAGGCGGTGCTGCCCTGTCGGTTAAATATATCACCGGCAAGCCTATAAAGTTTGTAGGCACAGGCGAGAAGCTTGACGCTATCGAGCTTTTCCATCCCGACAGAATCGCATCGAGAATTCTCGGTATGGGAGATATTCTATCGCTTATAGAAAAAGCGGAGGCTGCGTACGATGAGAAAAACGCCAAGGAGCTTGAGAAGAAAATGCGCGAGCAGACCTTCTCTCTCGAGGATTTCCTTGACCAGATGCGCCAGCTTAAAAAGATGGGAAATATCGAGCAGCTTCTCGGTATGATGCCTGGTGTTAATGCTGGAGCTCTCAAAAACGCTCAGGTTGACGAAAAACAGATGGGCAAAATCGAGGCTATTATACTTTCTATGACAAAAAACGAGCGCATAAGACCTGAAATAATAAACGGCTCGAGAAGAAAAAGAATTGCTATGGGCAGCGGTACGTCGGTAGAGGACGTAAATAAGCTACTGAAGCAATTTGAGCAAATGAAAAAGATGATGAAGCAATTTTCCGGTATGGGCAAGCGCCGTATGTTTGGCGGAATGAAGCTTCCCTTTTAATTCTGTATTCGCTTCTCGCCCTTAATCTATTAAAAATTTAAAGCAAAAATAAAATAAATATTCATTTTGGAGGAAAAGAAAATGGCAGTTAAAATCAGACTTAAGAGAATCGGCGCAAAGAAGACTCCTTTCTACCGTGTTGTTGTAGCAGATGAGAGATCTCCCCGCGACGGTAAGTTCATCGAGGAAATAGGTTACTACAACCCCCTCACCGATCCCGCAGAGGTTAAAATCGATGCTGAAAAGGCAACCAAGTGGATCTCCAACGGCGCGCAGCCCACTGATACAGTCAGAGCTCTTCTTAAAAAGAGCGAAATCATTAAGTAATTTCGGAAGTTAGGTTTACCGAAATGAACTTTAAAGAGATGCTCACCAACATTGCGCGCGCTATTGTTGACGAGCCCGATGCAGTAAACGTTGTCGAAACCGTAAACGGTGACGATATCGAGTTGGTACTGACTGTTGCGGAAAACGATACCGGTATGGTTATCGGTCGCGGCGGCAGAATAGCAAAGGCTATCCGTCAATTGATGAAAGCTGCCGCAAACACCTGCGGCAAGCACGTAACTGTTGAAATTAAATGATTAAAAAGACTGCCGTCGGCAGTCTTTTTAATATTATTTTATTTTTATTACTTGAAAACAGCTGTTAAATAGTTTATAATAATATAATAATAGACACTTTTGGTTTTAAAAACATTATTATATCTGGAGTTCAGTATGACGTACAAAATTGAACACGACTCTATCGGTGAAATCAAGGTCCCCTCTGATAAGCTTTGGGGCGCGGGAACGCAGAGAAGCTATGAAAACTTCAAGATAGGCGTGAATAATGAAAAAATGCCCGTAGAAATAATAAATGCCTTTGCTGCTTTAAAGTCAGCGGCCGCAGAAGCTAACAGCGAGCTTTGCCCCGTCAAAATGACTATAGAAAAAAGCAGGGCGATTATGGAAGCCTGCGAAGCTATAAAAAACGGCGAGCTTTCGGAGCATTTTCCGCTTGTAGTTTTTCAAACGGGAAGCGGTACTCAAACCAATATGAATGTCAATGAGGTCATTGCGAACTATGCAAACCGCAAAGCCGGAAAGTCTCTTTTGCATCCGAATGATGACGTAAATATGTCGCAGTCATCTAACGATACCTTCCCGACGGCAATGCATATTGCAGGATATATTTCAATCAAGGAAAAAGTTCTGCCCGAGCTTAAATCCATAATTTTTGAATTTTCACGTCTTGAGAAGAAATATTCAAATGTAATTAAATGCGGCAGAACACATCTGCAGGATGCAACGCCCCTGACCTTCGGCCAGGAAGTTTCGGGATGGCGGGAATCGCTTTCAAGAGATTATGAAATCATTTCGGAGTCATCGAACAAGCTTTTATCTCTTGCTATCGGCGGAACTGCCGTCGGCACAGGACTTAACGCCCCCTTGGGATTTGATAAACTTGTGGCAAAGAAGATTGCCGATGCTACCGGATATTCCTTTGTAAGCGACCCGAATAAATTCCATGCCCTCACTTCCCTGTCGGAGCTCGTTTACACACACGGTGCTCTCAAGGCACTGGCATCTGATCTTATGAAGATCGCGAACGATATAAGATGGCTTTCCTCCGGACCCCGAAACGGACTTTCGGAAATATTCATCCCCGAAAACGAGCCCGGCTCTTCCATAATGCCAGGAAAGGTAAATCCTACGCAGTGCGAGGCTGTGACTATGGTAGCCGTTCAGGTTATGGGAAACGATACTGCTATCGGAATGTCTGCATCTCAGGGTAATTTTGAGCTTAACGTATTTTTGCCGGTTTGTATATATAATTTCCTGCAATCAGCCCGTCTGCTCGCCGACGTTATGAAATCGTTCAGAGAGAATTGCGTAGTTGGCATAAGAGCAAACGAAGAAAAAATGGCAGAAAATCTTAGGAATTCGCTTATGCTCGTTACAGCGCTCAACCCCTATATCGGATATGAAAATTCAGCAAAAGTCGCAAAGCTTGCCTCCAAGGAAAATATAACGCTCAAAGCGGCTTGCGTAAAGCTTGGATTTTTAACGGAAGAAAAATTTGACGAGGTGTTTCACCCGGAAAAAATGATATGATATTTACAGATAATTTAGAGGTAAAAAATGAACATCAGAGAGCTCTCACTTAAAAAACATTACGAATGGAATGGCAAAATTGAGGTAATATCCCGCGCCAAAATCGACACACGCGACGATCTTTCGCTTGCATATACGCCGGGTGTGGCTGAGCCCTGCCTTGAAATTCAAAAGGATATAACAAAGTCATACGAGCTGACCCGTAGAAATAACCTTGTAGCGGTCATAACCGACGGTACGGCAGTTTTAGGTCTTGGTGATATCGGCCCCGAGGCAGGCATGCCGGTTATGGAAGGAAAATGCGCTCTGTTTAAAACCTTTGCGGATATTGACGCATTCCCCCTTTGTATTCGTTCAAAAAGTGTTGATGAAATAGTCAGAACTATATATCTGATTTCCGGAAGCTTTGGTGGAATTAACCTCGAGGATATTGCCGCACCCAGATGCTTTGAAATCGAAAAAAAGCTAAAGGAAATTTGCGATATCCCTGTTTTCCACGACGATCAGCACGGTACCGCAATAGTGGTGGCGGCGGCGCTTATCAATGCCTTAAAGGTTGTTAAAAAGGATATTTCTACTGTAAAGGTTGTAATTAACGGTGCGGGCTCGGCAGGCTGTGCTATCGGCAGACATCTCATGAATGTAGGCGTCAAAAATCTCGTCATGGTTGACCGTTTCGGTATTATTTCCAGAGATGACGCTTCCCTTTCGGATGCCCATAAGGAAATAGCAGAGCTTACCAACAGTCAGCTGCTTCACGGAACACTCAGTGATGCGCTTGTCGGCGCAGACGTGTTCATCGGCGTCTCCGTGGGAAACATCGTAAGCCGTGAAATGGTATCCACAATGGCAAAGGACGCGATAGTATTTCCTATGGCAAATCCTACTCCCGAAATCATGCCTGAGGTGGCAATTGAGGGCGGTGCAAGAATTGTGGGTACAGGTCGCTCGGATTTTCCAAACCAAATTAACAACGTGCTTGCCTTCCCCGGCATTTTCCGCGGAGCGCTCGATTCAAGAGCCTCAACTATAAATGAGGAAATGAAAATCGCCGCGTCATACGCGCTCGCAAGCTACATACCCGATAATGAAATTAACGAAGAAAATATAATTCCAAGCGCGCTCGACAAAAACGTTGCGGCATCGGTTGCCAAAGCGGTATACGATACATCAAAGAAAACTGGCGTATCAAGGATTTAAATTCAAGCAGAAACCTAATTGGGAGAATAATTATGAAAAAATATATTATGGCTCTTGATCAAGGCACTACAAGCTCCAGATGTATTTTATTTGAAAAGGACGGCAAAATCGCAAGTATCGTACAGCGCGAATTTCCTCAGATTTTTCCGCACGAGGGTTGGGTCGAGCACGATCCAATGGCGATATGGTCTTCGCAAATCAGTGTAGCAACTGAGGCACTCCTAAAAATAGGAGGCAACTGGAACGAAATTTACGGCATAGGTATAACAAATCAGCGCGAAACGGTTGTTGTATGGGATAGAAAAACCGGAACGCCAATATACAACGCGATTGTTTGGCAATGCAGAAGAACGGCGGAATACTGCCAGAAGCTGACCGACGAAGGCCATGAAATGATTATAAAGTCAAAGACCGGTCTGCTGCTTGATCCATATTTTTCAGCAAGCAAGGTCAAGTGGATACTTGACAACGTCAGCGGCGCGAGAGAGAGGGCGAATCGAGGCGAACTCTGCATGGGAACCATCGACACCTGGTTGATATGGAATCTCACCGGCGGTAAAATACACGCAACAGATTATTCGAATGCTTCGCGAACAATGCTCTTTAATATAAAAACGCTCAGTTGGGACAATGAACTGCTCGAGATCTTCGGCATTCCATCCTCTATGCTCCCCGATGTATTCCCTTCTTCCCACATTTTTGGATACACAGATGCAAAAATTCTCGGAGCTGAGCTTCCAATTGGCGGTGTGGCTGGAGATCAGCAGGCAGCTTTGTTCGGACAGTGTTGCTTTAACGAAGGACAACTCAAAAACACTTACGGAACCGGCGGATTTCTGCTTATGAACACCGGAGAGGCGCCTTATATGACTGAAAACGGGCTTATTACAACTATTGCCTGGGGACAAGGCGGTAAGGTAACCTATGCAGTTGAGGGCTCTGTATTCGTGTGCGGCGCGGCTATTCAGTGGCTTCGCGACGGACTTCGTATTCTCGAATCGGCGCAGGACAGCGAATATTACGCAAGAAAGGTCGAGGACAGCGGCGGTGTTATGGTAATACCCGCCTTTCAAGGACTGGGGGCTCCGTGGTGGGACCCATATGCCAGAGGTATTATTATTGGCATAACGCGCGCAACGAATAAATATCATATCATTCGCGCAACACTTGAATCCATGGCGTATCAAACGGCTGACGTTATCGACCTTATGCAACGTTCAACGGGTATAAAAATATCCACGCTAGCGGTTGACGGCGGTGCTTCGGCAAATAATCTTTTACTGGATTTCCAGGCTGATATTCTTGGCTCAAAAATAGAGCGTCCCGAGTGCATCGAAACCACTGCTCTTGGCGCCGCGTATTTGTGTGGACTTTCCTGCGGTGTATATTCTTCACTTGAGGAAATACAAAAGAACAGAAAAACCGAGCGCTCCTTTCTGCCAAAGAGCGACGAGGCTTGGCGCACAGAAAAAATCAAGCTCTGGCGTCGTGCAGTTGAGAGAAGCCTCGGCTGGAAAGAATAATAAATCGCATCTCAAAACGGTATATAAAACCAAGTGCGCGGCATTTCTGCCGCGCATTTTCTAATGCTTTTTGTGTTTATTGATCTAAAATGTTAAAACGCTCTAATAAAACGAAAACACTAAAAGCTCTTTATGTTTTATCTTTCAAGGCTGTGAGAGCGTTTGAAAGATTTGCAAAATCCTTTGTTGACAAACGCTCACCCCTTACCTTTTCATCGTGTCCTATTGATAATATAGCAGCAGTAATATCCTCCTTCGAGAATACAGGAAGCTTTGCTGAGATGGCGTTTTGGAGTGTTTTGCGCCGCATCTCAAACGCCGCTTTAATTAAATTGCGGAAAAGTGCCTCGTCAGCTATATCGTATATAGGCTTATCGTAAAGGTCGATACGGACAACAGCGCTGTCAACCTTTGGCGCAGGAACGAACGAGCCGGCGTTAACTCTGAAGAGCTTTTTGGTGCTGCCGTAATATCCAAGCACGGCGGTTATAGCGCCGTAAT
>JAEIGA010017076.1_pt1 | contig 11050 bp, 9 predicted proteins | sample 9270691 | NCBI WGS metagenome assembly JAEIGA01 (sample SAMN17057246, study PRJNA624740) | gut metagenome | biome: biome; isolation source: fecal sample | host: Bos grunniens | place: China: Xizang | collected 2019 | reverse complement strand
TCTTCTGCAACTTCATACTGGACCGGTGCACTTGCCTGCAGTTCTATCTCCAACGTCTGCTTTTCAGGAGACAGGTCGAATTCCTTCTCCGGTATGATGATGCCGCTCATCACCTCCTGGGTGATGAAGATGGTCTCGGCATAGTCGGAATCCTTCTTGCCCACCTGGACCTCGCAATATCTTGGCTCATAGCCGGTGTTGGCTGCAATTTTCAGAACAATCGTCTTTTCTTCCAGAGCCTTGGTTTCCACATGCGACACCCAATCTTTTGCATCATCAGGGATAAGGATGTCAATATCAACATTGGTCTGTACCTCAAGCTCTATTGTCTGTTCTTCGCATGTGAGGAAGAATTCTGCAGGAGAGACCAGAATGGCATCTACAGCGACCTGATTTACTGTAACTGTCGTGGTCTCATCAGTGCTTTCATTGATGATGTTGATGATACCTGTTCTCGGATCGTAGCCCTCATTTGACATGATGTCAAACAGCAGGGTCTCTGTTTCAAGCGCCTTGCTTTCTGCCAGAGTGATCCAGTCGACATCTATCTCTACAGAATACTGCACGTTTGCCTGAACGGTAACCTCCAGCTGCTGTGCCTCGCTAGATACGTTGTACTCGTTTTTTGGAAGAACGACTCCTGTGTTCGCTTCCTGGGTGACGTTCAGAGTCGCTGTAAGGCCTGCAGATGTAAAGGTAACTGCAGAAGAACGGGCTTCGTATGTGTCGTTCTTCCTTACAGTCACGGTCACTTTAACGTTACCATCACTTCCTTCACCTCCAGCAGGTGAGACTGTACACCAGTCAGGAGCGGATACGGTCCACTTGTTGTTGGCCTCAAGCGCGATTTCTGTGGTACAACCTTCAACTGGAGCATCTATTGACGCCTGTGAAATGCTGAGAACCGGCTCCACTTCCTTGTTGCATGACGCAAACAGAAATGGAATAAGGAAAGTCAATAAAACAAGTCTTTTCATAACTATTGAGATTTAATCGTGCCGAATAGCACATCAATAGTTAAATATACACAGATAATATGACATCTGCTAATCAGACCTGTTGAATTAGGTATATTTACGTATAAAAAAGAGCTGATTATTCTTCTCTCCAGATGTAGACCTTGTCGCTGCGGCGGAGGCGGGCCTCCTCGATGGCCTTGCAGGCGGTTTCGTTACACCCGTCGCCGCAGAGACTCATGGCCTCTTCGCGTGCTCCTGGTACAACCTTGCTCCAGTCTATTGCTATAGAACAGTATGTGCCTTTCGATGCTTCTTGAACCGGTTTGAGGTCTACTCTGATTTCAGGTACTGTATATTCTACACATCCAGATGTCGGGCCGATGATCAATATCTTGTCTCCGACATTCAGTGAATATGATTCCACAAGAATCTCGGCTACTCCGAGCTTGCCGAACCAGTTTGTGATTTTTCCACAATAGACCTTCTTACGTGTCGATGTGCTGCCATAGACATCACACCATTCTCCCATCTTCGCTCCCTGGTAGTAACCGTCCCAGAATCCTCTGTTGAACACTTCCGACAACTCCGCCTTGAATGATGCACCGAGTTCGGGAGTGTATGTGCCGTCGCATACGGCGTCTGCCGCACGGCGATAGCATGAAGCTACTCTCTTTACATATTCAGCAGAACGGGCACGGCCTTCTATCTTGAATACAGTGACTCCGGCATCGATGATCTTATCCATGAATTCGATGGTACAGAGGTCCTTCGGCGACATTATGTATTTGTTGTCGATTTCCAGCTGCATGCCGGTCTCTCTGTCCTCTACCTTATATGCGCGGCGGCATAGCTGATAACAAGAACCTCTGTTTGCTGATGCTCCGTACTCATGGAGACTGAGATAGCATTTGCCTGAGATGGCCATGCATAATGCGCCATGGGCGAACATCTCGATCTCAACGATGCGACCGGAAGGACCACAGATCTTTTCCTCGTCGATGATTCTCTTGATCTCCTTGACCTGTCCGAGATTGAGCTCACGTGCAAGGACGATGACATCCGCAAACTGTGCATAGAAACGTAGTGCCTCTGCGTTGGAGATGCTGAGCTGGGTCGAGATATGTACTTCTATTCCTAACTGACGTGCATATATTATCGCAGCCATGTCAGATGCGATGACTGCAGTGATGCCTGCCTCCTTTGCGGCCTCGAGGGTACGTCTCATGTCCTCAAGGTCTTCTCCAAAGAGTGCGATGTTGAGGGTGAGATATGTCTTTACCCCATATTCAGAGCAGATGCGTACAATCTCTTTGAGATCGGTCATCTTGAAGTTGTTGGCAGAGTGGGAACGCATATTGAGCTTCTCGACTCCGAAATATACTGAGTCGGCTCCTCCCTGTATTGCGGCATGCAGACATTCGAAATTGCCTGCAGGAGCCATTATTTCCAATTTCTTTCTTTCCATTATTTTCTACGTCCTAAAAGCATGTCTGCATAGCGGTGCAGCATTTCTGATTTAAGCACTCCGAGATTGAGCTTCTCGACAGATCCCATAGCCTGTGAATGTAGTCTATGGATTTCATGACGGGCCTCTTCCTCGATTCCGAGCTCTCCGTAGATGGCTTTTACGGCATCTACCTTCGCTTCCTTTTCTGCCTCTGTAGATACAGGCATTGCAAGGGCTCCGGAGAGTCTTTCAACTCCTGCCTTTTCGATAGCTCGGGTAAGGAGCCAGCTCTTCTTGTTGTTCACTATGTCTCCTCCGATAGCTTTTCCGAACACTTCAGGATCTCCGTATGTGTCGAGCCAGTCATCTGCAATCTGGAATGCCAGTCCGAGGTCATAACCGAACTTGTAGAGAAGGTCGGCATCTTCTGCCGATGCTCCTGCGATAAGGGCTCCCATCTTTGCCGCACATGCGATGAGTACAGCTGTCTTGAGGCCGATCATCTTCATGTAGTCTTCCATCGGAACACTATCCATGTCTTCGAAGTCCATGTCATATTGCTGACCTTCACACACCTGGGCGGCAGTGGTTGAGAAGAGTTCCAGGACAGCCGGAATGGTCTTGGCAGGAGCTTTGGCTATCATTTTGTAGCTTTCGATAGACATCACATCTCCTGAAAGTATGGCAGTGTTTTCATTCCACTTCCTATAGACAGTAGGCACTCCGCGGCGAACATCAGCCTTGTCCATTATGTCGTCGTGAATGAGAGTGAAGCTGTGGAATACTTCGATTGCTGCAGCAGGTGCAAGAATCTCTTCTGAAAAAGAATCCTTATAAAGCGCATATGTCATGAGGCAAAGTCTCGGACGAATCCTCTTTCCGCCGATTTCTATCATATACCTCAGCGGGTCATAGAGTCCTGCAGGTTCCTGTGTGAATTTCAGATTGTCGAATGTCTCTTTCAGAGCAGCTTCGATATGGGTTTCCTTGATCATGGTAAATAAGTGCTTGACTATATCACGCAAAGATAATGAAATAATCATTACCTTTGTAATCTTAACGAAGTGAAGCATCTTTAACGGATAAAATATGACGATAAAAGGAGAAGCGACGGTTGTAAAGCATACGGGAAGCCATTATCTGCTGTCCCAGCTGCCGCAGTGGGACCTGTTCCCGGCAGTGCTCAGGGGTAAGATCAGACTCAAGGGAAGTTCGGCCACCAATCCTGTGGCTGTGGGTGATGTGGTCCAGTTCGAGGCAGAGGTCCCTTCGGAGGAAAGCGGTATCGAAAACGTGACTCTGGAGAACCCGGCGGCAATTACGTCCGTCAGTCCGAGAAAGAATTATATAATCCGAAAGTCGACTAATCTTTCCCGTCAGTCGCATATCATTGCGGCCAATCTTGACCGCGCATTCATCATAGCGACCATAGATTATCCGGAAATAAAGCTTCCGTTCCTCGACCGTATCCTTGTTACTTGTGAAGTCTACAATATCCCGGTGACAATCGTTCTGAACAAGGTGGACCTGTACAGAGAATCCCACAAGGAAATGCTAGAGGCCTTCCATGAGATATATGAAGGAGCAGGTTATCCGGTTCTTGAAGTCTCTGCATTGACAGGTGAAGGAGTTGAGACACTTCGTGAGGCCTGCAATGGTCATGTCTCTCTCTTTTCCGGAGTGTCAGGTGTGGGTAAGTCCTCTCTTATCAAGGCCCTTGACCCGTCTTTGGATCCACGCGTGGGCGAGATATCTGATGTTCATCTTCAGGGTAAGCATACGACCACATTCTACGAAATGTACAGCCTTGCTTCCGGAGGTTTCATAGTGGATACTCCGGGTCTGCGCGGTTTCGGTCTGGTGGATCTCAAGAAAGAAGAGATTGCCCTTTATTTTCCGGAAATGCTCAAGGCATCTGAAAACTGCCGTTTTGCTCCATGTACTCATACCCATGAACCCGGCTGTGCTGTGAAAGAGGCTGTTGAGGCTGGAGAAATCAGCTATGAGCGTTATTCTTCATATCTGGGCATGCTGGATGAAGAAGGAAAATACAGGTAGGAGATTGCTGCTCAAGCCGGCAATGATATTCTATGAAAAGTATCAATAAAGACATACTGAAATTGGCAGTTCCGAGCATCCTCGCCAATATTACCGTGCCGATTGTCGGAATGGTGGATGTCGCTGTGGCTGGTCATCTGGATACAAGTGCTGCAGTAATGATCGGAGGCATCGCCATAGGTACGATGCTTTTTGACCTTCTCTACTGGAACTTCGGATTCCTCAGGGTCGGAACGGGCGGACTGACAGCTCAGGCCTACGGAAAAGAGGACAGAAAGGAGTGTGCGAGGATATTTACCCGTGCCGTAGGTATTGCGTTGGCTTGTGCCATGTTCCTTATTGCTATCCAATGGTTTTTTGTCAAGGCTGCCTTTCTTGTGGTGGATTGTACTCCTGAAGTCCGGGAACTGGCATCACAATATTTCTTCATCCGAATCTGGGCGGCTCCTGCAACACTGAGCCTGATGGCTTTCAAAGGCTGGTTCATAGGAATGCAGGATAGTGTGAGTCCAATGATTACGGACCTGGTGGTGAACGGAATGAATGTGCTTATGAGCATAGTGCTGGCTCTCGGAATAAGTCTGGGAGGGTGGCATTATGAAGGAATGGGCTTCGCCGGAGTTGCAGCAGGAACTGTCGTCGCTCAATATTCCGGTCTTCTGACAGCACTTCTTCTTATGGTGCTCAAGTATAGGAAAAACACTATTTCCACCCTGCATCTGTCCGATCTTAAAGGTGTGTTCAGTGGAAATGAGACCCGCAGATTCTTTGTCATGAATACAGACCTTTTCGTGAGGTCTCTCTGTTTTATTGCCATATACATAGGTTTCACGGTGATATCTGCTCGTTATGGTGACATCCTGCTGGCTGTCAGCTCAATAATGATGAAGTTGCTGATGATATTCTCTTATTTCACAGACGGATTCGCATATGCCGGAGAAGCCCTTACCGGTAGGTACATCGGAGCGAAGGATGGTCCTATGGTCCGTCAGACCGTGAGGTGGACATTTGCATGGAGCATGGGTATAGCATTCATCTTCATGGGAATATATCAGTTTGCAGGTGTGCCGATGCTGGAGATGATGACTTCGGACCAGCAGGTTGTTGAGTCTGCAAAAGGTTTTCTTCCGTGGCTTCTGCTTATGCCGGTAGCCGGTTGCGCTGCGTTCACGTGGGACGGTATATATATCGGAGCGACAGCTTCCAAAGCCATCAGAAACTCAATGCTCTGGGCTGTGGTAGGTTTTGTCGGGGTATGGTCGGCAGGCGTCCTTGTATTTCGTCCTGAACCATTCCCTGCAATGCACCTTCTGATGGCGGCATATTTTGCACATCTTTTGGCGCGTACGGTGTATCTGTCGGTACGGTATAGGAAGGAATTTTCATTATATTTGCATGTTTTGAAATAACGTCATGAGTCTATTTTCTTTTTACAGAATAAGCAAGCCGTCATTGGAACAGGTGGCTCCGGAAAATGCCGAGAGTACGTATAAAGCCTTGAGGAACAAGACTTTCTGGGGAGCTACTGTCGCGTACAGTCTTTACTATGTATGCAGAATGAGCCTCAGTGTAGTGAAGCAGCCTCTGATTGACGAAGGCATTCTGTCTGCTGGAGAATTGGGCGTGATAGGTTCCGCGCTTTTGTTCGTATATGCAGTAGGAAAGTTTCTGAACGGGTTTATAGCCGACTACTGCAATATAAAGCGCTTCATGGCTACGGGACTTTTCCTTTCTGCTCTGGTGAATCTCCTTCTGGGAGTTCTTGGAGTCTTTCATGACTTCATGTCAGTATCGACGGCCGTAATATTCTTCTCATTCGCGATATTGTGGGGAATTAACGGATGGATGCAGTCGATGGGTTCGCCTCCCGGAGTGATATGTCTTTCGAGATGGTTCCCGAAGTCGAAGCGTGGAACATATTATAGCATATTCAGTTCGACTCCTTACATCGGCGAATTCCTGTCCTTTGTCATTACTGGACTTGTTGTCGGAGCACTTGGTTGGAAGGCCGGATTCATAGTGGCGGCGATTGCCGGACTCATCGGTTCGATCATAATTCTGTGGTTGGTGTCGGATACTCCTGAAAGCAAGGGATTACCATCTGTACAGCAACTTTCAGGTGAAGAAGTGACCAAGCATGATGTGTTGCCGACAAAGGACCTTCAGAAATATGTACTGAGACATCCTGGAATATGGATAATAGCTATTTCAAGTGCATTCATCTATATAACCAAATATGCCATAACAGGATGGGGGGTCCTCTTCCTCCAGAAAGAGAAGGGTTTTTCCATAGAGGATGCCACTCAGATCATCGGTTTCTATGCCGCTGCCGGTATAGTAGGAACTGTAATGGCCGGATGGCTTTCCGACAAGGTGTTCAAAAGTGACAGAGTGAAGCCTACTGTCCTGGCAGGAATGCTGAGTTTCATAACTCTGGCTCTTTTCCTTTTTACGGATTCCGGTTATATGATGAATGTAGTGTATGTTTCGGTATTCAGTCTGGCTATAGGAGTTCTGTACTGTATTGTCGCAGGTCTTATGGCTATAGATATCGTACCGAGAAAGGCTACGGGTGCAGCATTGGGAGTGGTTGGTATCTCAAGTTATGTGGCCGCCGGTCTTCAGGATATCACCAGCGGATACCTTATACAATTCAACACCACCAGAGTAGATGGTGTTGATGTATATGATTTTGGACCTGTATGCTGGTTCTGGCTTGCTGCAGCCCTGATTTCCTTCATACTTCCTGTGATGAACTGGAAGAAGATGAAGCATTAGGACTTATCTCTCTATCCATTCGAGGAAGTCATCCACGCGTGAACGGCTTACCGTCATTTCGAAAGAAGATTCAGGTGTTGATATTATCTTGAGCCTGCTGCCGACCTGTTTGACTATGCTTGTTATCGCCTCAAGGGAAATGATGCATCCTCTGGATATTCTGAAGAATTTCTCAGGATCAAGATCTTCGCTTATCACATCTAAAGAAGAGTCGATTATATACTTCTCTTCGTTGAAGGTTGTCAGGTAGTTTGTCTTGTCTTCGGAATATATATAAGCTATGTCAGAGGTCAGCAACGGCACGATGCGGTCGTTGAATCTGACTATATATCTTTCCTTGTACTCCTTTCTTTGTGTGACACCTCCTCCAAGTGCTTTCAGAAGAACTTCTGTGTCAATCTTTCCTTCGTTTGTGCGGCATCTTGCGACAGCTCGCTTCAGGGCTGATACCTCTATCGGCTTGAGAATATAGTCAACACTTCCTGCTTCAAATGCCTTGATGGCATAACTGTCGTATGCTGTGGTCATTATGACCTTGGCCTTTACATCGTGCAGACGAAAAATCTCGAAACAGATTCCGTCAGAAAGTTCTACATCCATGAATATTATATCTGCATGGTTGCCAGGGGTCTGCAACCAACTTACAGTGGATTTTACAGAGTTGGTTACTCCTGCAATTTCCAAGTCGGGGAAGTTCTGTGCCAGAGTTCTGATCATGCTCTTCTGAGCCATTACTTCATCTTCTACTATCAGGACTTTCGTTGCCATATCATAATAACGGTAAGGTTACACAATAAGTATCTTCTGTATTCTGTATATCTATGGACATCCCTGAGAGGTCCATGTACAATTGTCTTATGTATTGCTGTCCAAGCCCGGTAGATGGACTTGTGGTCACTTTTGGCCTTACTGTGTTGCTCACGGACACAAAACCATCCTTCGCCTCCACCTTTATCACCAACGGGTTTTCGACATTGACGGCATTGTGCTTGGTCACATTCTCTATGAGCAACTGGATAGAGCAAGGAGGCACAAAACGCGCCAAAAATTCTTCGGGAACATCGATTTCTACTTCGAATCCTTCCGGAAATCTTACCATGAGCAGGTCGATGTAAAGCTTGACGAACACCAGCTCTTCTCTGAGCGGCACGATATCCTCTTCTTCGCTTTTGATCATGTACCTATATATGCTGGCGAGCTTATGGGTATAAAGACTCGCCTCCTCTGATTTTGCTTCGCAGATGAGGCAGTCCAGGATGTTCAATGAATTGAAAAGGAAATGCGGATTGACTTGTCTCTTCAATTTGAGATAACGGTACTGTGCCTTGGTTGCCTTTTCCCTCTCAGTCTGCATTTCCAGACGAGTGGTGATCACGTAATTGATCATATATACGGCACAGTAGATGGTTATCTGGATGATCAGCGAAACAAAGAGAAGCAATATGAAATCCGTACCTTCTACACCCACAAGAAAAGTCTCCAACAGTGTCGCCATAATCATGAAGCACATATGGAGAAGATGGATGCGGGATTTTGATATGGATTTGCTGATTGTGGCTATGGATCTGATAAACAGGATGTTGACACAGATCAGAATGATCATTGCAAAGGTGTTGGATATGACCCTTCTGACCAACTCGATTATGCTTTCCTGTTCCAATGTCGATCTTGACAGGATGACTACAATTATGAGTCTGAGGACGAAGATGGCTGCAGCGATCAGCAGAAGCCACTTCATATAAGGTGATGATTTCACACTGTCCTTCATATCCTCCTTATTACCAAGAATGTTGGTCATGGCTACGATGCACCAGCCTAATATTTCTGTGGTGATAAGGGTGGAAAGGGCATGTACAGCATATTCGGATTGGATGAGCGGCTGCAGCATATGTGCTCCAAGATTTCCGAGAAGAAATCCGAGGATGTTGACGACGATGACGATTGAAGCAGTGAACTCCACCTTCATTCCTCTTTTCATGCAGATTATAAGGGACAATGCCATTGTGAGCACTGTGAGCAGAAGCTGGTCACCGACGCCGGCATAGCGGCATCCCAGGGCTACGGCTGCATGAAGCAGGGCGAAAATATGTATGATCCAAGATAATCTTATGGAGCTCATTTGTTTTAAATTGAGTTGAAAATGGCATCGAAGATAACAATTTTATGTCTAAAATCCAATTTTGGCTTTTGATTCGTCAGGAAAATCACACCATTCATCCGAGTCTTTCACCCGTTCGTCTTTACTATAATAAAGGAGTAGGGCAGATTGATTACTTTCGCATGATTGTAGAATCGTAAAAACAAAAATAAAAACGCAAGAAAATGCAAAAAACGAAACTTACTTTTTGGCAGATGTGGAATATCAGCTTCGGATTCTTCGGAGTTCAGATCGCTTATTCACTTCAGAACGCTAACATCAGTCGAATATTTGCGACTTTGGGTGCAGATCCGCATGATCTGAGTTTCTTCTGGATTCTTCCGCCCCTTATGGGACTGATCGTGCAGCCGCTCGTCGGAAAGTACAGCGACAGGACATGGACTCGTCTTGGACGACGCATTCCGTATTTGTTCCTCGGCTCGATAATAGCCATCCTCGTGATGTGTATGCTTCCGAATGCAGGAAATTTCGGGCTCGCAGTAGGTGGAGCCATGATTTTCGGACTCGTTTCACTCATGCTTCTTGATACATCCATCAATGTGGCTATGCAGCCGTTCAAGATGCTTGTAGGTGATATGGTTAACGAAGAGCAGAAAGGTCAGGCTTATTCTATCCAGAGCTTCCTTTGCAATGCCGGAAGTCTTGTCGGATATGTGTTCCCATTCCTTTTTGCATGGCTCGGTATCGCGAATACCGCCCCTGAAGGACAGGTTCCTGACACTGTGAAGTATGCTTTTTACATCGGTTCAGCCATCCTTATCCTCTGTGTTCTCTTCACGACATTCAAGGTGAAGGAGATGCCTCCGAAGGAATATGCCGAGTTCCACGGCATCGATCTCGAGAAGAAAGAGAATAATGGCAAAGGCCCGGGAATGTTCGAGCTCCTGAAGAAGGCTCCGAGCACATTCTGGACAGTAGGACTTGTGCAGTTCTTCTGCTGGGCTGCGTTCCTCTACATGTGGACCTATACAAATGGAGCTATCGCTGATACAGTGTGGGGCACTACAGATGTGGCATCCGAGGGTTATCAGGAGGCCGGCAACTGGGTCGGAATCCTCTTTGCTGTCCAAGCTATCGGTTCTGTGCTCTGGGCTTTGGTCATCCCTAAGTTCAAGAATATCAAGACTGCATACGTTGTCAGCCTCCTTATCGGAGCTGTCGGCTTTGCTTCCGTATTCTTCATCCATGACCAGTATCTCCTCTTCATATCATTCCTCCTTATCGGAGTTGCGTGGGCTGCGATGCTGGCTGTGCCGTTCACCCTTCTCACCAACTCGCTTTCAGGTGAGCATATCGGTACTTACCTCGGTCTGTTCAACGGTACGATCTGCCTTCCACAGATCGCGGCTGCTGCATGCGGTGGAGTTGTACTCAGTATGGTAGGAGGCGCTCAGGTATCAATGTTCCTTGTAGCCGGAGTCCTTCTGGTGCTTGGAGCAGTTGCAGTACGCTTTGTAAAGACTAAATAATCTAGTTCAACAATAAAACAATCTACTAACCAAAAAATCTTTATGAATAAGATCAAGACGCTATTCACATCCCTTCTGCTTTCATGCATCATGGGTGTGTCTGTATTCGCCCAGGGCGGATACGAAGTGAAAGGAGTAGTTGTCGATGCTATCGGTCCTGTTATCGGTGCTACAGTCATCG
>JAEIGA010017075.1_pt1 | contig 11050 bp, 9 predicted proteins | sample 9270691 | NCBI WGS metagenome assembly JAEIGA01 (sample SAMN17057246, study PRJNA624740) | gut metagenome | biome: biome; isolation source: fecal sample | host: Bos grunniens | place: China: Xizang | collected 2019 | reverse complement strand
TATTGGGATATTTTAGCGATAAAGTCAATTTTGACTACATACCATTTGATGACCGAGAGACTTTCTACACCTTGTTACGCTCAAATGACTTAACGGGTGTGTATGGATGCAATGATGGAACGGTTTTGCAGGAGTATCTGACGCAAGCCAAACCCCATTTTGAGGATTTAATTCCACTTTGTACAGCGAGCATTATAGACTATCCGACTAATCACATCTATACATCACGCAAATATGGCATCGAATGGAAGCCACGATTCGCACAAGAGGTTGAGACTATATTAAGCGAGACTTGTGGTGATATTCTCTATAACGAGCAGGTCTATGCTATTGCCGAACATGTTGGCTACACACCAAGCGAAGCAGAAGAGTTTCGCAAGATGTTATCGAAACGCAAAAAACAAGAGTATAATAAACATCGTTACCGATTTAGTAAACACAAAGGCTTGTTCCGCAAGCTGATAAATGAGGGTAGCTGGTCTTTCCCAAAGGCTGTGATGGCAGAATTTACTCGTTTGGTATATCTTACCGCCTATCTCAAAACCCATTTTCCCGAGGAGTTTGTCAAAACCGCCATATGCGTCGCAGCAAGCGATGAGTGTTAATCATAGTACGGTTGCAAATTAGTCCGAATAAATACAAACTAATTCAAGACAAAAGTGGCGTATGCAGTGAACCTTGTAGTTCACTCATACGCCACCTATGTTTATATGCAATGCGTCATTGAAAGATGCTTGATTTCAGTGCTTTACTTTCAAACGTTTTATTTACCTTTGCAGTCGTAGTTTTTTGGCTTAGTTACGACCTCCATGTAGTCTTCTATGTAGGATTTCGCAATTTTCGTAAAAACAAACACTGAATATCAATTAGTTAAAATAAAATAATGGTTACCGCAAAACGGCAGCCCTAATTTTTTTATAGTCTATCTAACGAGCGACGGATAATCGCCGAACACTCCTCAATCTCCTGCTCCGAGATCGTTAGCGGAGGTGAAATTCTAAAGGCGGTATCGCAATATAGGAACCAGTCACTCATAATACCCTCCTCCTTGAAGATCTCCATTAGGCGGTAGAGATACTCCGACTTGCCCAACTCCACCGCAAGGAGTAGTCCTGAGCGACGAATCTCCAAGACCTTTGCGTGATCCTTAAGACGCTGCTCGAAGAGTTCTCCCTTCTTTTCCACGCTATCAACAACCTTGTTATCAAGCATATATCTGAGTGCAGCAAGACCCGCAGCACAACAAACAGGGTGACCACCAAAGGTTGTAATATGACCCAAGCAAGGGTTATGCGTAAAGGCATTTAGCACCTCTCTCTTAGCCGCTACGCCACCCAAAGGCATACCGCCACCAAACGCCTTAGCAAGGCAGACCACGTCGGGCGTAATACCATACTTTGCCGAAGCAAACATCGCGCCCGTACGACCCATACCCGTCTGAATCTCATCAAAAATTAGCAACGCTCCCACCTCGGTGCAACGCTCGCGCAGAGCCTTAAGCCACTGAGGATTTGGAAGACGCACACCAGCCTCACCCTGCACTACCTCGCAGAGCACACCTGCCGTGCGAGTAGTTATCTGCTGTAAATCCTCGAACGAATTGAAATTTATAGACTTAACATCGGGCAAAAGAGGTCTAAACTCCGCCTTCCACTCCTCGCCCTCGGGTGTTCCCATCATCGACATAGCACCATGTGTAGAGCCGTGATAAGCTCGGCGCATCGAGACAAGCTCCGTGCGACCAGTATAACGCTTCGCAAGCTTTAGCGCCACCTCAACAGCCTCAGCACCAGAGTTTACAAAATAGACACAATCCAACTCACCTGGCAACAGCTGCGCGATTTGGTGCGCATACTCCACCTGTGGGCGCTCGACCATCTCGCCATAGACCATAACATGCATATAGTCAGCCGCTTGCTTCTGCACAGCCAGCACCACATCGGGATTTGCGTGTCCCACATTGCTTACCGAGACACCTGCCACAAGGTCGAAGTATCGCTTGCCCTCAGGCGTATAGAAGAATGAGCCCTCGGCACGAGCCACCTCCACCATCATTGGCGATGGAGAGGTCTGACCGATATGCTCCAAAAATTGCTTACGAAGTATCATAACTAATATTCTACTTTAAGATCACCACTCTGCGTAGCACGACGCAAGATTCCCTCATAATCGCGCACCGACGACATTGTCCAGCGAGTAAGGAGCTTCAACTGCTCAGCATCGGTTAGTTGCCACCCATCGACACTCTGACGAATGCGCTCCGAGAGCATATATATCAAAATAGCAGCTGAGGCAGAGACATTTAGACTCTCTACCATACCGCACATAGGTATCATCAAGAAGTCGTCTGCAGCCTCGATAACCTCGTCCGAGATTCCAGCGTGCTCGGTACCAAAGACCAAGGCAAACTTGCCCTTTGTAACATCGAAGGTCTCGGGCGTAGCGCTGCAACGGTGAGGCGTAGTAGCAACGATGCGATAACCCTCACTCTTAAGTGCCTTAAGTGCCTCTGCCGTAGTCTCATGGTGCTCCACATCGACCCACTTCTGCGTACCGCGCACAATATTTACCGAGGGGTCGAACTTACACCTATCCTCTACCGTGTGTATCTGCTGAATACCGAACGCCTCACAGTGACGCATAATGGCACTTGCATTCTGCGGATGGAACATATTTTCGGTAAGGATACGCATATAGTGAGTACGCTGAGCCACAGTGCGTTGCAACACATCACGGCGCTCTTCCGTAATAAATCGTGTCATATAATCGAGTCGCTCGCGAAGCCACTCCTCGCTATGCTCCTCGGTGCGTAACCTACTTGCGATATTTGTCATCTTCATCTAATATTTTTAGGTAACTCTCATATCTCGACCATGCCACAAAGCCCTGCTCCACAGCCTCTCGCACAGCACAGCCAGGCTCATGAGTGTGGGTACAGTTGTAGAAACGGCAATCTGGCGCAAGACGCATCATCTCGGGGAAGTACCTACATAGCTCTCTGCCCTCGATATCAATCAAACCGAAGCCCTTAATTCCAGGAGTATCAATAATATAGCCACCCTCAATAGGATACATTGTCGAGAATGTTGTGGTATGCTTACCCTTGTGGTGACTCTCCGATATCTCGCCAGTACGAATATCAAGCGTTGGATCGATGTAGCTCACAAGCGTTGACTTACCCACGCCCGAATTACCCGCTACAAGCGTCGTGCGATCCTTCAAGAGTTCGCGTATCTGTTCTATACCAGCACCCGTAGTGGATGATAGGCGGATAATATCGTAGCCTGCATCGCCATATATCGCCTCAAACTCCTCTGCCTCAGCCTCATACTCACCAACGAGCATATCTACCTTGCCCAATACAATGGTCACTGGCACACGATATGCCTCGCAGGTTACAAGGAAGCGATCGACGAACTCGCGCGCCGTTGTAGGCGAATGAAGCGTTACGATAAGCAACGCCCTATCAATGTTTGCCGCTATGATATGCGACTCCTTCGAGAGGTTCGAAGCGCGACGGATAACATAGTTATGGCGTGGCAAAATCTCCACAATGGCACTGCTATCGCCATCAGGTTCGACCATAACTCTATCACCCACAACAACGGGGTTTGTGGAACGAATACCCTTCAAGCGCAGACGACCACGAATACGACACGTGAGCATACCACTCGCGGTGCTCACCTCGTACCAACTACCCGTAGAGCTTATCACAATGCCCTCGATGCGCTGCTGTGCGCTACTATTCTCTGTCATACTTAGCTGCCATATTTAATGCCCACTCCACCATCTGATACTGCACATCCTCCAAACCAGGACATAAATCGGCACCAAAATCGGCAAGTGGATAAAACAACCTTGACTCCTCAAGAGTCTCAAAATCAATATATTTAGGCTCGAAATAATCTCGCAAGCTCTCATCCTTACGCTCTATCATTTCGGCATACTCCTTAATCTGCTCTGGGGTAAGACCCGAGCTACCAAGTTCCAAGACCTTCTCGGCGCGGATATTACCCAAGTTTGCAGTCGAGAACAACGATAGCGACACCGATACTATCACCAGCGTAGAGACAAACGAGAAGAGCATTCCAAGGAGCGAGTCGCACTTACGCAAGAAGTCGAAAAAGAGAACCTTGCGAAAGAGTGGTGCTATCATCCAAACGAATATCCAGACTACGACTATTATCACTACATAGCCAAACAAGTAGGACATACCAGGGTCATTGGTGAGCATCGAACCCACGCTGTCGGCATGGTCCGTGGCAATAAGCGTAGCCAAATAGATGCCCACCAACTGCAAAAACAGCACAATAGCACCCTTACGCCAGCCATACACCAACGACAAACACGCAACAATTAAGAGTAAAATATCTATGACCATTTTGTAATTATTTCGGGAATGTTCTATAAATTAGTAAACTAAGTTTAGTTTTCATTGGTATTTGGGCATTTTACATTTCGGTCGCTTTTGAGTTTATTTAGGTATCTTCTTTATCTTTACTCAGTTACGGTGCCCGCTTAGCGCCCTCATAATAGATAAAGTATCTATCCGAAATAACCCTCAAAATAGCCTCGACCTAATTTATAGCCCCCCCCTTAAACTATAAACCCTTTCAAACATATAAATATTTCGCACGAAGATACGAACTTTTTTTCTTTATTTGTATATTTGTGCCGACAAAAAGTGTAAACTATGCAATATCGATTTTTACTTATACCATTTCTATTTTTTATCTCGGTAGTATCTGGTAGCGCATCTGCGCCAGACCGCACCACATACAACATCAACAGCGACTGGCGTTTCTATCACGCCTCGCAACTTGATATCAGCGATGCCGACTACATCGCCATACCACACACATGGCAGAATAGCTTAGGTAGCTATGGCAATGGGAGCTCTTCGGCAAACTATGTACGCACGCTCAACGTTCCACGCGAATGGATGGGCAAGCGCCTATTCCTCCGCTTTGGAGGCGTACAGAATGTCGCTGGAGTCTTTGTAAATAGCGCATTTGCAGGGGCTCACAAGGGAGGATTCACAGCCTTTAACGTGGAGATTACGAATCTTGTGCGCTACGGTGCCGATAACTATATCCGCGTGATAGTGAGCAATGATGTACGTAGCGACGTGCTACCTATCTCCTCGGATATGGATCTTACCGCCGGCATCTATCGCGATGTGGAGCTTGTGGTTGCGCCACGCAATATGATATCACTCTTGCACCTTGGCACCGAGGGTGTCTTTGTTGTGCAGGAGAGCGTCAAAAAGGAGAGTGTATCAGGCTATGTAAGATGCTATATATCGGCACAGAACAACGCTAACCTCGACCTTACAGTGCGCATTTTAGACCCTGAAGGCAACGAGCTACAGAGCCTCACACAGCGCATAAACAAACTTGTTGAAGGGGGCTATGCCGATGTTCCTTTTAACCTCGACAACCCAAAGTTGTGGAGCCCACAGACACCAGATTTATACCGCTTTGAGGTAAGCCTCGACGACGGCAAAAATAGCGACGCAGTAAGCGTTGAGACAGGTTTCCGTAAGGTAGCATTCAACTCGGCAAAGAGACTCTGCATCAACGACGAGCCTCAGGTTATTCGTGGTGTTAACCTCGCCCACGACCGCATGGGCTATGGTATGGCTATCGGAAAGAGGGAGCTTTTGGAGGACTACAACACTATGCGCGATATGGGCGCTAATGCCCTACGCTCACTCTCGGGTCCTCATGCTCAGAGCCTCTACGACTGGTGCGACAAGGATGGCGTTCTTGCATGGGTAGATATGCCTTTCACACGCTCGGAAGCAGCCTTTTCGGATATATGCTACTACCCTATCGATGAGTTCAAGCACAACGGCACCGACCAGCTTGCGGAGATCATCGCTCAGAACTACAACCACCCATCTGTTGTGATGTGGGGTCTCTTCTCGCTTGTATGGCAACAGGGCAATAGTGTCATTGATTATATCAAGGAGCTCAATATTAAGGCACACCAGCTCGACCCATCACGCCCAACGATGGGTTGCAGCAATATGGATGGTGAGATTAACTTTATCACCGACGGTGTAGCTTTGCGCCAGAATGTAGGTTGGCAGAAGGGTATGGCCGAGGATGTTGTGGTATGGTGCCGACAGCTCGCCTCAAAGCGCGAATGGCGTACATACAACTTCGGAGTATGCTATGGCGAGGAGGGTGCTTCGGAGCACAACACCGAGCGCATTGTACGCGCACAGCGTGGCACACGCAACCTTCCTGCACGCCGTCAGACATCTATGCACGAGAGCTACTGGTCTATTATCGACTCTATGGGAGACTTCTGGGGCATCTGGCTCAACTCTATGTTCGACTACGCCTCAGCACGCCGTCCTTACCACCTCAACCGCTCGGGTATGGTGGGCTACGACCACAATACAAAGAAGGATGCCTTCTACCTATATCGTGCGGTGTGGAACGACAACGCCCCTACGCTACATATCACCGAGAGCGACTGGCAGAGCCGTACCGATACACTTCAGCACTTTACGGTATATAGCTCCGTGGGCGAACCACTACTTCTTGTTAATGGCGATAGCGTCACTATGACTCCATCTTCACGCGGCATCTACCGTGCCGACTCGGTCGTTATTAAGGGTCGTGCAACTATCGAAGCGGTGGATAGCACCGCCACCCACCGCCATAAGATAGATATTAACTGTGGAGGTTTGCTATCGCTTTAAGTAATTCAACGCGCCACGACCTTCGCACATCACAAGGTCGAAAATCGAAAGATTAGGCTCAAAGGGCAGACGATCACTAAAGACCTGAATATAGGGTTTCGCTATAAACTCTGTTTCGGGTCTTTTTTTGCGCATATCTATATCCCCCTCCGAGGCTACAACATACTCCTCACAAACGCGAGGCATCGGCACTCTAAGAATCTTGCACATAAGCTCCAAGATTGCAAGGTTTAGATCTGCAAGATGGTGCCACTCCCTCTCGAAAAGGGGCTTAAACAACTCGCCATAGTGCTCGTAGTATGGCGATGAGCGGTATGCCGACTCTATCGCCACAAGGTGCTGATGCTGCCAGCGCTTCGAGTAGTCGATCTCCATCTTACGCATTGGCTGGCGAGGCTTGTTGGCGTGACGTAGCTGCACCGAAAGCTGCATCACACCACCTGCGGTCATAATCTCTGTTCTATTTCTATCGGAGCGCTTCACATAGTGCTCACCAAGATCTATGACCACATCGTTACCCCCATTTACCAGAGCTGACCAATACTCCACCGAGCCAAAATATACCAAAGGAAGAATAACCATCTGTTACAACATTTTATGCAAAGGTATAAATATCTTGCAATAAACTATCACATTACACTAAAATCTTTATACACCATCCCTTTCAAATCTTAATCTGAAACAGATCGGAAGGCATCGTTTTTGTCTTAGACTTGCGCGACCAGAGGGCGAGGGTGACGAGTGCAAAAAGGGTATAATATATAGCTATCGCAGGGGATGAGATAGTGTGTTGGAGGCTTGCAAAAGGGAGTGATGCAAACCACTCAACAATGACATTTTGTACCGAAGCGAACCACTCTGCACTGTGGGCAAAGAGTTCTGCCAATGGGTGCGGAAGAAGGAGCGTGACAACACCACAACCAACAATCATATATGCGGTTATAAGCACTACAGGAGTTGCTACAACACCAACAAGAGGGATATTGCCAAAGGTAGCTGACACCACGGGCATGGTCCACAACGTAGCTACGACACCAACTATAACTGTAGAGATTAAGGAGCGGACAAGGCGGCTTTGAAGTCTGATGCTTCGCACCATTGGCGCAGCCCACGCCACGATGCCCACAACGGCGAGCACCGAGAGCTGAAAGCTAATATCGTAGAGCGTCTGCGGGTTATAGCAGAGCATCAGAAATATCGTAAAGGATAGGGCATTAATCGGATCATAGTGCCCCGTACTATTCTTCACCAAAATCAGAACACTAAACATCAGCGCGGCGCGCACAACAGAGGGCGAAGCACCACTTATCGAGACAAATATCCACAGTGCCGCAACAGTCATAATATCAGCCACAATATGACCATAAGTAAGGAGCTTGAGCGGTGTTAGAAGCAGGCTGACAACCAACACGATAATACCCAGATGTAATCCCGATACTGCCAAGATATGGGATAAACCAGTGGCAGAGTATTGCTCGCGCAACTGCAGAGGCATATTATGGCGCGAGCCCACAACCATACCCTCAACGACACTATGAGTGGCAGTGTCCTTAGCATAGTGACCCAACTTCTCAATGGCATAACGGCGCAAACCTCCCGCATTATCGCGTTTAATATCAAGAATTTGCGCATCTGAGACGCCAACGCCACCCACATAACCACGGCTAAGCATTAAGGCGTTGTAGTCCTCATATTTCGATATGCGCTTGCGCAGCTCTCCCACGATATGTACCCTATCGCCATAACATACTGTATCGGTACGCAACCACAGCTGCACACGGTCGCACGCCTCGTGCCAACCATCATCACCCTGCCACCTCTCAATACGACCTTCGGCTACGCTATAACCCTCACGCTCGGCAATGGGGCTAACAAGGCTAACCTCCATCTCGAGAGTCTCGTTATAGGGTGTCGAGGCATAGCTTTGGCGAAGCTCAGTTACAAGCACGCCAAAGAGCATAACAAACAGAACAACAAAGCTATACGCCACACTCATAGGACGAGCATAGAGAGCACCTATAGTGGCAATCACGAAACCACCACATATAGCCCAAATAGGCGTATCAAAGAGATTTGCAAGGAGTATTCCCGCGATAAAGGGCACGATAACAAGAAGCATCGGCATCGCCCCAAGACGATGCCTAAGAGTCTCCCATGAGAAGTTCTTATGCCAATGCTCCAACATCGGTCACACCTCAATAGAGTTTGCTTTTAGCGCTTGACAAAGCCAAGTATAGCCTTGCTAAGGCCCTCAGTAAGAGGAAGCTTACTATTTGTGTATATACCCATTATCTGCTGGATACGATCGTTGGTATCTGCACTTTTGAGGATATGTGTCATCTGGTCGAAGTGGATATGCTCGCCACATTTCGCCACCTCCATAAGTCTATCGGCATTGTCCTTTGCAACCTGAATATCCCTACCTCCCGAAATTATAAGAGTAGGCTGCTCGACACGCGACATAAGCTCGGCAGGATCGAACGCCATGCTACTACACAGGAATGGCTGCACCGAGGGATGGAAGAGCGACAAAAGCTCCTGCGGAATGCTCTCCACAGCAACGCTATCGCCACGCTTGATGCTCTTGATAATATTGGTTGCGGTAGCCATAAGACCTATATACTGAGGTACAAGCTGCGCCGATAGCTGAGCTATAAGTATCTGATCCATAGAATATCCAGGGCAACACAACAGCACTAAGCCATCGACCTTGACATCCTCTCTTAGAGCAAGATGCAACGCTATCTCGCCACCCTCGCTATGACCCACCACGACAACCTTTTTGAAGCCCTCACCACGCAAGTAATCTACACAGCGCACAGCATCATCAACAAAATCGTTAAAAACTAAATTTGGAATTGTTGTAGGGTCGTTGAGAGTGCTGCGACCTATGGCGCGCTTATCGTAGCGTAGAATGGCAACACCACCCTTAACAAGCTCATCGGCAAGCATCTTATAGGCGTATGAGTTAAGACCCTGTCCCGAGTTACCATTTCTATCGGTAGGACCCGAGCCCGCAACAATCAAAACTGCGGTATCACTACCCTCCGCTGGAGTGCTTAGTGTTGCAGAGATATCGCCCCAGTCGCACGCAATAACCACCTCGCGCTCCTGAGCGACGACCGAACAAATGGCAGATGCCATTGCTATAATCGAAAGAAATAACCTCTTCATAATTAAAGATTTAAGTCTGCAAATGAATCTTCCACCACACCGCGCAGATGCCTACGGCTCACATGTGTGTAAACCTCCGTGGTGGAGATACTCTCGTGACCCAAGAGCTCCTGCACCTCGCGGATATTCGCCCCACCCTCCAAGAGGTGTGTGGCGTAGGAGTGGCGCAGGGTATGGGGGCTTATACTCTTATCTATACCCGCCAACATCGCCGCCTGCTTTATTATGGTAAATACCATAACGCGCGTCAACGGCTCGCCACGGTTGTTTAGAAATAGCGTCGCCTCACTTGGTCGCTTTGGACGACGTAACTCCATATATAGCTGAATCTTATCTCGCGCCGCAGAGCCCACGGGAACGATGCGCTGCTTGTCACCCTTGCCTATCACACGAATATAGCCCTCGCCAAAAAAGAGGTCGTTAATACGCAGAGTTATAAGCTCCGAGACACGCAGACCCGTAGAGTACAAAACTTCGACAATGGCATTGTCGCGACACCCCTTTACCGTGGTCATATCGAAGGTCGAGATTATGGCATCGACCTCTGCCACGGTGAGTACATCGGGAAGCGTGCGCTCCTGACGCGGAGTGTCGACACTATCGGTAGGCAGTTGGTCTATCTTCTCGTTGATTAGCAAGTAGTTGTAGAAGCTCTTTATGCCGCTGAGCTTGCGCGCCTGCGACTTACCACTAACCCCTTTTTCGCTATATAGCCACGCCAAATATTTCGAGATAATCTCTGGTGTAACACCCTCAGGCGTGGCAGTAAAGGTACGCAACACATAGTGCATAAAATCGTCGAAATCACGCATATAGGCATACACGGTATTCTCCGACAGACGCTTCTCTGTGCGGATATATCGTCGATACTCCTCCCTATATTTCGACCACTTTTTTGCAATATCTGCCATAAATCAAGAGCTTTATTTGTGACAAAATTATAAAGTTTTTTGCTTTTGGAGTGTAATTATTTGTAAAATATCGGAAAATATTTCGCGGTATGGAAAATTTTACATAACTTTGAAGATGCTAAATAGAAATTATTGATCAAACCTAAAACAATAAAAGATATGAGAAAACTACTTCTCGGTGACGAGGCTATTGCACAGGCCGCTATCGACTCAGGTCTGTCGGGTGTTTATGCATACCCAGGTACGCCTT
>JAEIGA010017074.1_pt1 | contig 11050 bp, 11 predicted proteins | sample 9270691 | NCBI WGS metagenome assembly JAEIGA01 (sample SAMN17057246, study PRJNA624740) | gut metagenome | biome: biome; isolation source: fecal sample | host: Bos grunniens | place: China: Xizang | collected 2019 | reverse complement strand
GACACCTTCACTTGGAAATTCACTATCCCCGAGGGATCTACGGCATTGGTAAAGGTGCCTGGTGAGAGTGAATCAAAGACGTATGAAGCAGGAACTTACATTATAAAAAAGTAATGACGATTGACGAATTAAATCTTAGATATGGTGCACCGGGGCGGATAGTTTTCCGCACCGGCTTTGCAGGGTATCCCGAAGTAGTGCTTGCTAACAAGTACGGTTCATCGGAGGTCGCGCTTTTAGGGGCGAATGTTTTATCGTATCGTCCGACAGGGATTGGACCTGTGATTTTTCGTCCAGAAAAACGCAATTACAACCGAGGCGAATCTTTTCATGGCGGCATTCCGGTATGTTGGCCTCAGTTCGGGCGCTTGGCGATCGAATCGATGGCGCAGCATGGGTTTGCGCGGTTCATGCCGTTTGAAGTTAAGCATTCAGAATATTCCGAAGATATGACAGAGATCGTTCTCTCGCTGAAATCGAACGAGGAGACGAAAAAACTCTGGAATCATGATTTCGAGCTTGAGATTAAGATCTCAGTGTCGATGAAACTTAATCTGACGATGACGACCAAGAATACCGGGGATGAGCCGTTCGAGTTCACGGGAGGATTTCATCCGTATTTTCGCGTCGCCAATCGCGATGATGTTTCGGTCCGCGGGCTGGATGGCGTAGAGTATGTGTATGCAGTCGACATGTCGGAGCATACGCTGACCGGAGATCTTTCAATGACCGGGGACACCGATCATGTCTTTTCGCTTTTACCGTCGCCCCGCCATGAGTTTGTGATTTTCGATTCAAAACTTAATCGCGCCACGGCGTTGGTTTCTTCGGGCAATGATTCGGTGGTCGTCTGGAATCCCGGCGAAGGATTAAGGCTCCCCGATTTGGCGGAGGATGACTGGAAAAAGTTCGTTTGTGTTGAGCCGGTCACGGCTTGGCCGAGGGCGAAATCAACGTTGGGTGCCGGCGAAAGTCATGAGCTTACCGTCGCGATTCAAAGTTCAATACCAGAACCATAAAAACTTACCGTTGTCTAATTCAATGGTTAAGTGGTATAATAGTTCCAAAATTTAATAATAGAAAATAAGGAGATAACAATCATGGCTCATAAGATTGCTGCTGATAAGTGCGTTGCATGCGGATGCTGCAAGGATTCTTGCCCTTGCGAGGCAATTGCTGAGGGTACGCCCTACACGATCGATGCTGAGAAGTGTGTTGATTGTGGCGCTTGCGCCGCACAGTGCCCGGCTGAAGCTATCGCCGCAGAGTGATAGAGTTTTTGCTAGAGCATCTCGTACTCTTCGTACTTTTGTTCGTAACCTATCTCGGACTTGAGGCGATAGAGGCGAAAGGCAAGGGCGCGCTTGAGAGCTTTCTTAAGCGCGCTCGTGCTATTGGTCCATTTGTCGGCGGGCTTTTGGGGGCGGTGCCTCAATGTGGATTTTCAGCTGTTGCAGCTTCGCTGTATTCCGGTGGCGTGATAACGCTCGGTACGATAATAGCTGTGTTCTTGTCCACGAGTGACGAACTTATTCCGGTGTTGCTTAGCGCGAAAGGTGTCGAAAGTGCTCTTGTGTTGAAAATCGTGGGGATAAAAATCGCCTTAGCGACGATTGTCGGATTTACGGTCAATGCGTTTATAATTTTGATCAACGGTAAGAATAGCCCCGTTATCGATGTCGGCAGTCTGTGTGAGCACAGTCACTGCCATTGTGGAGAGCATCGCGGGATTTTAATCCCAGCATTGATTCATACGCTGGAGATTTTTATTTTTATTTTAATAGTATCAGGTTCGCTTGCTGTTGCAAAGCACTATTTCGGGACGGAATTTTTTGCAACGCTTCAGATGTCTAAACCGGTAATTGGTGAAATGATAGCCTCTGCTTTAGGACTGATACCTAATTGCGCGGTGTCCGTCGCGTTCGCCCAGCTTTATGCCGAGGAAGTCATCAGTGCCGGAGCTTTGATGGCGAGTTCTTTCTCTGGCTGCGGCGTGGGGCTTTTGGTTTTGTTTAGGACTAACAGGAATTTTAAGGCGAATATCCTCATTCTGGTCTTTGTTTATATTTTAAGCTTCCTCCTCGGTCTTATCGGTGGGGCGTTGTTGTGAAGCGGATTTTAAAAAATGTGTTTGTTGGCGTTAAAGACGTCGTAAAGGGCTTTCTCGATAACAACTGTTCGATTCACGCTGCGGGGCTGACATACTTTTCGATGCTTGCGATAGTCCCGATGTTGTGTGTGGTGCTCGTTTCCGCTAAATATCTCGGCGTTGATGATTTAGCGAAGCGCTCGATAAATGGGTATTTTGATGCATTGATTGTTAACATTGAAAAGGGGCAGGACGATGACATGGTCGCGAAATTGCCATTGGGCAGTATCGATGAGCGAGAAAAACGGAGATTGGTCGCGCAAGAATTCGCAAAAGAAGCGCGCGACTTTTCGAATTCGCTTTTTGAGCGAGTAGAGTCTTTCGACGTAGGCACATTTGGTCTGGTCGGATTTTCTTTGTTACTTTGGACGGTGATATCGTCGATCGGGATGATAGAGATCAGTTTTAATGAGATTTGGAAAGTCGAAAAGCCCCGTATCATTTGGCGGAGAGCTGTTTTGAATGTTTCGCTAGCTTTTATCATGCCAGTGTTGACGGCACTTGCAATATCGCCTCAGCTTCTCAATCTGGCGCGAAAAATCATTGTTGCGACGTTGGGAGCGAGTTTTCTTACGAAATGGGTGGGTGATGGTTTAGTAATGCTTATCGATTGGACCTTTTTTAGATTTATGGTTTCGTATGCGGTAATGTCGTTTGCATTCGCTTTTTTTTACTGGATTATGCCCAATTGCAAGGTGCGGTTCTCCAGTGCTTATTACGGTGGCGCGTTGACGGCGATGGTGTTTTGCTTGTGGCTTAAAGTATGCGCCATCGCGCAAATCGGTATTGCCAAAACCAGCGCCTTATATGGATCATTTGCGTTTTTACCGATAATCCTCGCATGGATGTACATGAGCTGGGAGATTATTTTATTTGGGGCTAATGTCGTGCGGGTTTTAGAAAAAGGAAGGTCATCAAAATGAAAATTTTAATTACCGGCGGCAATGGAATGTTAGGGCGCACGCTTTCGCGGTCGTTCAGCGCAGATGGTCATGAAGTGATAATTGCGGATCTTCCTGACTGGGATATTACTCGCGACGGGGAGACAGCAGCGAAAATTATGGAAGTCTCTCCCGATGTCGTCGTCCATTGCGCAGCGATGACTAAAGTTGACGATTGTGAAAGTAATCGCGAATTAGCCTTCAAAATTAACGAGGACGGTTCTCGCAACGTCGCTTTAGCCGCGAAACTCGCAGGTGCGAGACTTTTTGCGATTTCCACTGATTATGTGTTTTCTGGAGAGCCGCCGCGAGAGCCGTGGGCTTGGAGCGAGCAGGATATCCCCCGCCCTCGTACGGTCTACGGTGCGAGTAAGGCTGCGGGCGAGCAATTGATGACGATGATTTATCCGGAAACGGTGATTTTGCGTATAGCCTGGCTTTATGGCGAGGGAGGACCATCATTCGTACACACGATGATGCGCCTTGGCGAAAAAGAAGGTGATCCATTAAAGGTGGTTAATGATCAGCGTGGTAATCCTACGAGTTGCGATACCGTCGCTGACGTGATAAAGTTTCTTTTCTCGCGCCCGGACGTTTCGGGTATAGTCCATGCTACTTGTGAGGAGCAGTGCTCATGGTATGATTTTGCGGTGGAGATCAAGCGTTTAGTGCTGGAGCGCGGCGGGATTTTCGTTAGGGACATTGTCCCTTGTACGACCGAGGAGTTTCCCCGGGCCGCTCCGCGTCCGCGAAATTCTGCGCTTAAAAAGAGCGTTTTGAACGTCTTAGGCTACCGCACTCCGACATGGAAAAAAGCTTTGAAAGCGTTCTTGTCGAGATAGTGATTTTTCAATTGTAAATGCCGAGATTTTTGTTTATAATTTAAGGCATGAAAATAACATTCTATGGCGCAGCTCAGACTACGACAGGCTCTATGCACCTTGTCGAAGCCAACGGAAAAAGAATTCTTTTGGATTGCGGTCTTTATCAGGGGCACCGCAAGGAAGCATTCGAAAAAAATCGCAATCTCCCAATAGATCCTAAGACTATTGATTACGTGATTTTGTCTCATGCGCACATAGACCACTCCGGGAATTTGCCGCAACTAGTGCGCCAAGGATTTAGAGGGCGCGTCTTCGCGCGAGAATCCACATGTGAATTGTGTGACATACTTCTGCGAGATTCGTGTTTTCTTCAAAAGCGCGATTTGGAGTATGTCAACAAAAAGCGCAAGCGCGATGGGAAGGTCCTGTTTGAAGCGCTATATGACGAGAAGGACGTAGATGTCCTGATGCAGCTCATGGTGCCGATACACATGCATTCGCCGCGTGAAATTGCGCCGGGACTGACGCTGGAGTTCTTCAATGCCGGGCATATCTTAGGCTCTGCGCTGGTGCAGCTCGATGTAAGGTCCGATCACGGACACAGCCATCGTATTTTGTTTTCGGGAGACTTGGGGCAGCCTGACCAGCCGATTCTTCGCCATCATGAATATCCGTCAGGTGCCGACATTCTTCTAGTCGAATCCACGTACGCTGATCGTTATCATCCGTCACCGGACGACATTGAGATGCGCTTAGAGCGATACCTAAAGCACATCGATCGGCGAAATTCCAAACTCCTGATTCCGGCTTTCTCTGTAGGACGCACTCAGCAGATTATTTATTATTTAAATAAGATCGCCGCCAAAGGCAAGATGCCTCGCGAGGTTAAGGTTTACATCGATTCGCCGCTGAGCCGCAAGGCCACCGAAATTTATGCTAAGCATCGTGAAGTTTATAATGCCGAGGCTAAAAGCATGCTCGACAAGGGAGATGACCCGTTGACATTCCCGGGGATGTCATTTGTGTCTACGCCGGAAGAATCAATGGCGTTAAACAATTTGCCGGGACCCATGATAATTATTGCGGCAAGTGGCATGTGCGAAGGCGGTCGAGTGGTTCATCATTTGAAGCACTGTATGCAAGATCCTGATAACATCATTTTGATTGTGGGCTTCCAGGCTGAAAATACTTTGGGTAGGCGTATCGTGGAAAAGAAATCTCCGCTTCGTCTTTTTGGCGAGGAGGTCGAGCTTCGCGCCCAAGTAGAAATCATAAATGCGCTTTCCGCGCACGCTGATCGTGCCGGCTTGATAAATTGGATAAATGAAGTAGGTGACAATGTACGCCATGCTTTTGCCGTTCACGGAGAAGCCGAAAAAGTGGCAGCTATGGAAGAAATCCTGAAAGAGCGTGGGATTAAAAACGTTTGCGCGCCTCTTCCGGGACAGACATTTAGGTTTGATTAAGGTGAAGCGGCTGCCGGTTGAAATTATTTACGAAGATCGAGATGTGATCGTGGTCGATAAGCCTCATGGCTTATTAACCACCCACACCCGTGCAGTTGGGAGGGAAGCGCGCGAAAGTCAACCCACGGTGGAGAATTTTCTCAATTCATATCTCCGCAAAGGTCAAATGAAGAGTTCGCGCCGGGTTTGGCTGTGCCACCGGCTTGATCGAGAGACCAGTGGTTTGATAATGTTTGCAAAGTCGGAGGCCGTCGCCGACTATTTTCGCGCATCATGGAATGAGCTCACTAAAAAAATCTATTTGGCGAAAGTCGAGGGCGTAATCGCTGAAGAATCCGGAGTATTTGTATCTTATCTCAGAGACGATTCGAAGACGATGAAAGTGTCGAGCGTCAAGGATCCGCGCTTCGGCAAGAAGGCTACGACCGAGTGGCGCGTGTTGTCTACCGCTAAAAATGCGACGATAGTTGAGGTGACTTTGAAATCGGGGCGCAAGAATCAGATCCGGGTGCATTTTTCTGAAGCGGGCCACCCGGTCGTCGGCGACGAAAAATATGGTGCTAAAAAAGCATCGAGGCTTTGCCTTCATGCCCATAAGCTATCATTCGTGCATCCGCATACGAAAACGACTATGGATTTTGTTTCTCCGATCGATGTCGAATCCTGGCGTTAAAATAAGGCAATGTCAAAAAAGTTTATCGCAAAGATTCTTGATGCAGTATGGCCGCGCGAATGCGAGATTTGCCACGGTGAAGTCGATCGTGATTCTCGTCATGTGTGTTCGGCTTGTTTGATGCGCCTTCCATTTGCGAGTTTAACCGGTTGCTGTAAAGTGTGCGGCAGGGCCGTATCAAATACGCGATACGATTTTTTATGCGACGATTGTCGCGGCCCTCGCGCACCGAAGTTCGATCGCGCGTTTTCAGCGTTCAATTTTGACGGATGCGCGCGAGACATAGTTATCGATTATAAGCTTGCGCGACATTTTTGGATGCGCGAGGATATTGTAGATTGGCTCGAAGGTGCGCTCCGTGCCCGTTTTGCCGCGACTGATGTCGATTTGGTGGTGCCGATGCCGATAACGTTGTCGCATCGGTTTTTGCGTGGATATAATCAGACGAGCGATATTGCGCTATCCCTCTCGAAAAGATTGGATAGAAGATTTTCTTCCACTTGTATAAAGCGTATCGGTTCTCCCCGCCGACAGTCATCGTTATCCGAAGAAGAGCGCCGCAAAAACGCGGTCGGCACCTTCAAAGTAACTGATCCCCGCCAAGTAAAAGGGCGGACAGTATTGGTGATAGATGATACGATGGCAACAGGCTCTACGATGAGCGAATGCGCGCGAGAGTTGAAAAACTCCGGGGCGCATAGAGTCTGGGGCTTGACGGTTGCGAGGTCCCTCTATAATCAATAATTTGGTATAATTGAAAGATGAATCTTTTTGAAGAGTTTAAGCGTAATCGCATCGAGCACTCTGGTGACGCGGCGTTTTTGGTCGCATCAGGCGACCGCTCGGTGCCGATAACCTGGAAAGAATTTACCGATGATATTGAAGCTGTATCTTGGGTCATAAAAAAATACGTGTCCCAGGGGACGGTAGCATTGCTGGGTGAAAATTCCTATGAGTGGATTGTAGCTCACGCCGCATTGGTTTTTTCGGGTGCGAAAGTCGTGCCGCTTGAGGTTACTTTAAGTGCGGAGGATGTAGCCGAGCGGCTTGCTTTTACCGGGGCGAGAATTCTTATTCATTCATCGCTCTATTTTGAGAAGGCGCGCGAAGTAAAAAGATTATTGCCGCATTTGACGATAGGGGGCTTTGGTTCTCGCCGGTCTGAATTTTTTATCGGATTGGGGCGATCGGCAATGAAATCTGGCGAGGAGGGATTGTTTTCTGGCCCTGGACCTAATGAGCAGGATATTTCGATGCTCGTTTACACTAGTGGCACGACATCTGATCCGCGCGCGGCAGAGCAGACGCTGGAAGGACTCGGGTTATTTTGCGATGTTTGGAAAGGGCGACTTGATATGCAGTACGGCGATCATTCGCTAATGGTTCTGCCGACACATCATATCTTTGGAATCTGCGTAGTTTATTTGATGCTTTCATGCGGGGTTGTATTAGGCGTATGTCCTGATTTTCACCGTTTGTATGATGCAGTGGAGCGCTTTAGGGCCAATTTTTTGTTTTTAGTTCCGGCGTTAGCCGATATTCTGGCGACGAAAATCGTGCATCACGCGCCTACTGCAGAGGGGGCGCTCGGAGCTCCTCTTCGCTGGGTTCTGACGGGCGGTGCGCCGTTGAGTCAGAAAACTTACGCCAAACTTAGGTCGTTAGGAATAAACCCCCTATGCGCATACGGTTTGACGGAGACGATGTCCCTATATTCCATAACGCCATGCGGAGATAAGGATCATGCATGCAGTGCAGGGAAAATCGCGGATGATCCCCGCGTAGAAACTAAAGTCTCTTCTGACGGCGAATTGATGATTCGTGGTGCGAACGTCTTCAAGGGATATCATAAAAAAGCCGCAAAAACGCGTGAGGTTTTATCGGAAGACGGATGGTTTAATACTGGGGACTATGGCAAAATCGACGAAGATGGGTTTGTTTGGATTATCGGCAGGGCTTCGCGCACGATAGTATTGTCCTCCGGCAAGAAGGTTGCGCCAGAAGAGCTTGAAGAAAAAATCATGGCGCTCCCAGGGGTTAATGAGGTGATGGTCAGTAAGGGAGAGTTGTCGCGCGATACCAAGGCAGAAGTCTTCGCTTCGATCTCGATTGAGAAGCTGCGCACGCTAATCGATGAGTTAAATGAGACATTGCCTCTGTATAAGCGAATTCGCGAAGTAGTGCCACGTTCAGAGCCGTTTACAAGGACTGCTTCGGGAAAAATAAAACTTGGTAAATTAAATGAAGCTATCGATGAAAAGCCAACTGTCGCGGATGGCGGCAAGGCCAAAAAATCAAGCATAGTCTTCAGTATGGCGGGGTTTGCGCTTTTAGCGGTGATTGTGACATCGATAGGAATTATTCCTAATCTTATGCGCGCGCTTGGAGTGGATGTTCCATTAGGGGTATTGAAGATCTTTGAATTTCTCGATATCTTTAGCGAGGGTTTACTCATAGTTTTATTTATTATCAAGATAATCGCGGTAATGCAAGATAAGCGTTAAACAATCTCATAATTTTGGTATAATATATGACAATACACCTATAAGGAGAACAAGATGGGTTGGTTCGAGAAAAAAGAAAAACCGGCTATACCGCCGGCCAAGGCGCTTTGGGCGGTATGCCCTAAGTGCGGTAGTCACTTCGAGAAAAAAGTTTGGAAAGAGAATAACGCGATTTGCCCGAAGTGTAATTATCACGGCCGCTTGTCCGCGCGCGAGCGTATTGCCCAGGTGGCAGATAAGGATACTTTCGAAGAAGTGTTTCGAGCTGTTACTTATTCGGATCACTTGGAGTTCCACGATGCTACCGGCGCCTACAAAGACAAAGTTGAAGCTACGATTAAAAAAACTGGCGAAAACGAATCTATCGTCATGGGGACTTGCCGTATCGAGGGCATCGAAGTCATGCTTGGTGTCATGGATTTCTCCTTTATGGGCGGCAGCCTCGGTACCGGTACCGGCGAGCGCATTGCGCGCGCTTGCGAGCAGGCGATCGCTGAGCATAGGCCATTGATTCTTTTTTCCGCTTCGGGCGGCGCGCGTATGCATGAGGGCATCCTTTCTCTTATGCAGATGACGAAGACTTCGGCGGCGAGTGGATACTTGAAGGAAAATGGCCTTCCGTATATTTCTGTCTTGACCGATCCCACTACCGGCGGGGTGTCGGCTTCGTACGCAATGCTTGGCGACATCAACATCACCGAGCCCAAGGCGCTTATAGGATTTGCCGGACGCCGCGTTATTGAAAACACAATTCACCAGAAGCTTCCCGATGACTTCCAGTCTGCGGAATATCTGGAAAAGCACGGCTTTATTGACAAAATCGTCGAGCGCAAGAATCTTAAAAAATTCATCGCTAAGATGTTAAACTACTGGGGGTTTTAATTTATGGCTAAGAAAAAAGCGATAGACTGTGTTCGTTTGGCTCGTGATCCAGGGCGTCCTCACATCGGGGATTTCATCGCGAATGTCTGCTCTGAATTCGAAGAACTCCACGGTGACCGTCTCGTCAATGATGATCGCGCGCTTATCGGCGGATTCGGAATGATCGGTGATGAAAGAGTTTTGGTTTTGGGGCACAATAAAGGCGCCAATGTAGAGGAGAATTTGAAGGCGAATTTCGGGATGTCGAATCCCGACGGATATCGCAAGGCGATGCGTTTAGCTCGCTTAGCCGAGAAATTCCATGTGCCGGTCGTGACCTTTGTCGATACTCCTGGAGCGTATCCTGGAGATACGGCGGAGGCGAGGGGCCAAGCGGAGGCGATTGCGAAATCCTTGGAGTTTTTCTCATTGTTGAGAACGCCTGTAATCGTCGTCATTACCGGCGAGGGCGGCTCTGGCGGTGCGCTCGCTATCGCAGTCGGTGATCGTATTTTAATGATGGAAAACGCCGTCTATTCGGTGATTTCTCCTGAAGGGTGCGCCGGTATTCTGTGGCGTGACGGCTCGAAGGCTCCTGAGGCTGCGGAGACTCTTAAGATCACGGCTCCCGACTTAAAAAAACTTGGCGCAATCGATGTCATTGTTAAAGAGCCCAAGGGTGGTGCTCAGAATGACCGCCTAGGCGCGTGCGCCGAAGTCAAGAAGGCTGTCTTAAAAGAGCTTAAGGCTTTGAAAGACAAGGACCTTGATGAATTGCTGACCGAGCGATATAACAAGATCCGGTCGTATGGCAACTTTTACTGAAAGAATAAAGAAATGGAAGATAACAAGTCATCGTTGGACGCATTGAGCGCGCTTTGCAAGCGTCGCGGATTCATTTATCATTCGAGCGAGATTTACGGCGGCATGCCCGGATTCTGGGATTACGGTCCTTTAGGGTGTGAGCTTAAAAATAATGTTAAACAGGCGTGGTGGCAGTTCACGGTCCGTGGCCGCGAAGATGTGGCGGGGCTCGACGCCACGATCATTATGCACCCGAAAATCTGGAAGGCTTCAGGTCATCTTGATACTTTCGCCGATCCCATGACGATGTGCAAGGACTGCAAAAAGCTCATGCGCGCCGATCAGATCGGGGATATTTACGAAGATCAGAAAAAGAAGCCCCAGCCCAAAGTTGCGGGGAGCGATTTCTTCTGTCCGTACTGCGGCGGCGAACTTACTGAGCCCAAGCCTTTCAATTTGATGTTTAAGACGGTGGTTGGTCCCATCGATGATGCTGCGAATACTGCATATCTCCGTCCTGAGACGGCGCAGGCGATTTTCGCGCAGTTCCAGAACGTGACTTCGACTTCTCGTCAGCAGGTTCCCTATGGCATCGCGCAGATGGGAAAGAGTTTCCGAAACGAAGTGACCCCTCGCAATTACATTTTCCGCTCGCGTGAATTTGAGCAGATGGAGTTAGAGTTCTTTATCCGTCCGGACGAGGCGATTGAACTCATGTACGGCAAGGTCGTCACCTTGGCGGACAATCCCGATTTGAATGGTCCTGTCTGCGACGATTGGGGCTGGGAAGTTTGGCATAAGTATTGGGTTGAGCAGAGAAAGAAGTTT
>JAEIGA010017073.1_pt1 | contig 11051 bp, 8 predicted proteins | sample 9270691 | NCBI WGS metagenome assembly JAEIGA01 (sample SAMN17057246, study PRJNA624740) | gut metagenome | biome: biome; isolation source: fecal sample | host: Bos grunniens | place: China: Xizang | collected 2019 | reverse complement strand
TTTCTTCAACTCTGCCTGAATCTCGTTGATTCTATCACGGGCTGCCTGACGGTTTACCATCAACTCATCAAAGTCGTAGGGGTCGGGCAATCCCTGCATACGAGCCTCGTAGCACTTGATTACTTTCCAGTCGCCAATACTTGAGGTGTTGGCAGAAAGGTTACTCATTAACTGCGCCATCTCTGCATTGAGAGCATTACGCTTTGCAAAATTCTTGTCCTCGTTCATAATAATTAAAATTTAAATTAAAAGATATATTGTATGTCCTCTTTCTCTGAATCCTCAAACGCCTCACGAATCAACTCCGCTCTGCCTCTACGCTTGCACTCTACCTCGAAAGGAAATAACTCCTTATATAGAGCGTCCATACGTTGCAGGCTGTGGAAACAGCAGTTGTACTCCTTAACCACCGAGCCACGCCAAGAGCGGTAGGCGTTCTGCACCTCTGCCTCCGTCATTCTGCCCTCATCGAGCATTCTACGAAAGGCTTTCAATCTGCGTCTCTCACGTGCCACCTTACCTCTCGTCAGTCGCTTAATGATTCTGCCAGAAGGTAAGATGTTGTACTTTGTCTGCAACCACGTGAATCCGTGTCGTAACCTGACAATCTGTGTCTTTCTCTCGTTTATCTCAAGCAGCACCTCTGCCAGCTTATGCTCTATATCAGTAAGTAGCTGCGAGAGTTCCTCTTTTGATTCTCCGATGATAAAGATATCGTCCATATATCTGCCATAATACTTTATACTCCTGACTACCTTTGCATAATGGTCGATGATATTCAAGTAGTATACGGCAAGAATCTGTGGAGCCTCGCTGCCGAGATTCAACCCTTTCTCGCTGTGCGATGATTTGTCGATGATATAATGTATCAGTTCCACCACCTCAAGAGGCTGGTCGCTGATTCTCGGTGCTATCTGCTCCTTGAGTACTTCGTGGTTGATATTCTCAAAGTACTTACGGATATCTATCAGGAGAATATACCCGTCTATGCCATTACGTCTGATGTACTTGTGCAACATCATCTCAAAACGCCTACGGGCGAAGTGTGTGCCACGCTGTTTCAACGAGGCATAGTTATCATATATCAGATATGGAACGATGGAGGGTGTCAGCACATTCTTTGTCAACGTTTTCTGTACCACCCTATCACGGACTGCTGGAGCCTCAATCTTACGGATATGCCCTCGTTCATTGAGATAGAAGTCATTGGTAGGCTTTACCTCATAACGGTGCTCCAGCACCTCATCTTGCAACTCTGAAAGGTTGGGCAGCAAATTACTGAGAAACCTCTGTGTGGTAGGTTTCCATCGGCTCTGACGTGTGCAATCCTTAGCACATTGCCCTAACTCGTTCAAATCCATTAACTCAATCAGTGTTGCCATAATCCTAAGTTTAAAAGAAAATGCAGGGTGCTTGTAGCCCCATTTGACGTATCAAGGTGCGTCGCCCTGCCAATTTACCAGTATTCCCGAAACACGTCAGGACGTTGTGGACGGTCTGATTCTCCTTATCCTCTACACATCGGCATTTCATTGACAATTGTTTGTCGGTTATCCAAAAGAGTGCGCAGTGGTTAATCGCAGCGACATAATTAGCATTCGAAGCAGTGTTATTGTTCGCATTACCGTTGTTGTTCGCATTAGCCGCATTGGACGCAGACACAACTATCAGAATCAAACCCTTTCTCATATTCAGCTTTTCTGTAACTTATCCTTTATCTTATTGTCTGACTTTCGCCACGATTTCAGTGAGTTAATCATACGCATAAGATTCCTTATCTCAACGGAATATTTCCCGTCAGGAATCCTAAGACGCTGCATAACACGCTGGTAGTTCGTGAGTATCGAGTAACACGTACCTATCGCCTTACCTATCAAAACCCTACGCTCCTCATACTCAGCCATACACTGAGGGTAAATGCTGTTAGCCATCTTGATATAGTAAAGCAGATTGTCAGTCTGTCGTTCAAGTGATTGCCCTCTTATATTCAGAAAAACTCTATTCTTCCGTGCCAGTTCTCCATCGGCATAGAAATCGTGCTCAACGAGGTTATCCACTCCGTCAGCAACGAGGAAATAAATCATCTCAAACTCTATCTTACTCTGTGTACGTTTACTTTTTACAACAGACATAATTCTTATTATTTAAATTGTTATACATTAGTGAGGGGAACACCCTGCGGCATAGAGCCGCAGAATGTTTAGTAAAGTCCTATTTGAAGAGGACGAGCGCAGCGACATAAAAAGCATCCGAAGCAGGGTAATTGGTCGCATAACCGCTGTAGTTCGCAAGAGCCGCACGGGACGCAGACACAACGTCTCTTAGCCACGGATATTCGCCTCCGAAAATCTCGGTAAAGCTATAATGACGGAACACCTCAAGCTGCTGGCAAGCCTCGCCAGTGTCGTAGCCGCTTGAACTCCATACGATAGAGCCATAAACCTGCACCTCACTCAAGGCAGAGATATAACAGCCACTTTCCCAATCAAAAGATGACGAACAACCACTTGCCGTGCCATAACGGTTGTAACCAGTGGTATTGACCGCACTACTCAGCAACTTGGAGTGAGATATCAAGTTAGCTGCACCCAAATCATTCTGAACGTGTGGCAGAGTGGTGTTCTTGAGATAGTAATGCAAATCGCTATTCTTATAACCAGCACCTCGTCCGTCAGCACCCGTATAGGTATTTCCTGAGGCATTCCAAGCCTGAGTGGTGTGTGGGATTACTATCAAGCCCACGTGATTCTGATTTACACGATAGGGTGTAGATGTTCCTCTCATCACGTTCAACCCAGCTATGACATAAGTATAGCCGTTGATGGTTGTTTGGTCGCCCACCTTTAACCCATACTTTTCGAGGTTTTGGTCTGCTACGGCTGCCTGCAACGTAGAGAGCGAGAAACTCGTCAGACGGGTGTGGCGTGTCAGTGGTTGTGTGATGTTCTTGATAGCTTGATTCGGCTCATACTTGCCGTTAGGCGTGCCATCACTACCATACAACATCATCAGTTGTGAATCACTCGGTGCTGCCTTTGTCAGCGAACTAAGCACCGCTTTTAATGATAGAATCTGTGAAAGAATTGAACTCATAATTTTTAATATTTAGAAATTAATGATAATACCAAACAGAGGACTGCAGAGAGCAGGCAGAGCCAACCAGCTATCGTTGTAATCAGTCTATCCACCTTGCTATCAAGATGGGCGCACATACCAAAAATAATGCCACAAGCGATAGCGATGTACGAAAGGAACTGGTACTGCTCAGGCGTTGCATCAATCAGTGCTGGTGCTGCCAATGCCAAACCTCCCCATACACATACAAACCAAAGAATACGCTCAGGATATCCAAATGCCGTTGTCACCTCATAGGCAGACTTCGGCAACCTCTTTAACCTGATACACGCTGCGATGAAGTTTGCAGCAAATAACATAACCGAAATAATCAATAACATATCCATATCATTTAGCTTTTACGTGAAATCCAACCATCAGAGCCATACATAGCGTAGATATCGCCACCGAACAGAGTTGCATCAAGACGTCTGAACTCAGCCGACCACGAACTATTCTTGTTTGAGGTAGTCCACTCTCCACCCAAACGATTAAAGAGTGAATCAAACTCAAGGTATATCGTTGCCGTACCTCCGTTGCCTGCTATATTCACGCTGTTTACAGCCTGCTTATTCTCGTTATACATCGTTGATGCAGACACCCAGCCAGTGTCATTGAGATTGCACTGCATCGAGGCTCTCGTTACGTTGCTTGTGCTTGTGCTGGTATTCGTCAATGTCAGCTTGACATAGAGGCTACCAAAGCACCTCATACAATACTCAGCCGTTCCATTATCTGTCGTTTCCCAAGCGGTTTTGTAAACACCATTGAGATTGTAGCTGAAAAGGATTTGGTTGAACATCTCCTCTGTATCATCTCCTGAGATACCACCACCGCTTGCCTGCGCATCATCTCTAACGTGGAGGGTGTAATACTCAGGGTTGAAATCGCCCTGCTTTGGCAAAGGCATAAACTCATACTTTCCGGTAGAGTTGTTGAAACGATACATACAGATATACACATCGCAATCGTATGAGCCAGTGCCGTTAGGTACAGCCACGTCAACGATAGTGCCTTGTATCTCTCCGTCATCAAGTATAAACTCGCTTTCATATAGTCTGTCGCTGAAATAGTTGCTATCCACAAATACAAGGATTTTCCACTCATTCAGATTCAGGCCAGTAGCCGTGAGGTCGTAGCTTTGCAGATTGATAGCCGAATCATCGGGGTCGAGGTCAACAGAGATTTTCAGCACACGTGTAGCCGTAGAGCCTCTCATAAACGTCCAGCCATCACGGGGATAGTTTACTATAATAGGAGGCACTGCCTTATGGTAATAACCCTCACTCGATGGGTGCTCCGCATTGGCAAAGTCAGTCAAGCGGTAGGGAGCACTCGCCCCTCCGTTTGGTGGGTTGTAACCCCAATCGCCCTCACACGCCTGCCTTATGGCTGCGTAGGTAGTGTTGTTATTACCAAAAGCCTGACCAGAGAGTTCAACGGCTGCGGGCAAAACCAGTCCGTGACACACGCTCTTTCTGTCCGCATCGGTAATCAGTCCAACCTCAGGAAATCGTACCGACTTATATCGGGCAAACTTGTTTATTCGCTCATCGGAACAGAGATGTCCGAGGTCTGTGTGGTTAGTACTCAGTGCGGCATTGACATCTGCAAAGCTGACTGGTGCTGTTACTATTCCATTGCTGTATGACATAATTATGCTGCTTTTAGTTGTCCTACTTCTTTCTCTAACTCCGAAACCCTCTTTTTCAGCCTTACGACCTCACGGGCTGTGGTAATGGCGCATATCATCGCTGCCACGCCATATTGCAGGCTGAGGGTGTCTTTCTCTCCTACGTTTTCAAGAACAGCCTCAGGCAATACGTTCTGCCAGTACTGAGCGATGGAGCCGACCTGAGGTTTCTGTGTAAGGCTCTTATCTTTCCACGTGAAACGCACGGCAGGCGCATCGGCAATCTGCTCGATGGTAATAGGAAGTGCCTTGTCGATTATATCCTTTGCTCTCTCATCTGAGGTGGTGGCTACAAGTGCCGTTACAGCTCCCGTAGCGTAGATATTACCTCCAACGTGAAGTTTCTGCGATGGGCTGCCTACACCGATACCACACTTACCTGAGTTGTAGTTGATAATGGTGTTACCAGTGTTACGGGCTTGCAGATACAATGTACCTCCATTATAGCCATTAATCTCATTGACATTACCAAGATGTATGTTCGCTATTTGCAGGCTGTTGTTGATTTTCTGCCCTCCTTTTGCATCAATAATCTCATAACTATCGTCACCATTACGATAATGTAGTAGAGCCGATGCACTTGAGCGGATAACACCCTGAATGTCGATAGTGCCTACACCCCACTGAGAGCCGCTTACACCCGTCCAGCTTGATGGCTTATAGACGAGAAGTCCGTTACCAGTAGCGTCACTGATTCCAAGACCAGTAGCAACATTGAGTGTACCCGTCATTGTACCACCAGCAAGAGGCAGCTTGGTGTTATCCCTTGCGCTACCATTAGCGAGCAATCTACCCTGATTAGCACTCAGGCTGTACGTTGCCTCATAAGAGGTAAGCGCATCGACTACTGGTCGCCAAGTATCGGGGTTGGCGGGCATTGTAACGTAGATATCCGTGCCTCCTACGGCAGCAATCTTGCTACGTGTACTCCAAGCAAGCGTTGCATCGCTGTTAGTAAACGAGTAAGTGGTATCAGTCCACGGAACATTGACGTACATCTTTTCTCCTGATAGCTGCACGGGGTAGTTCTTACCTGACTGGGTGTAACCAATCTGAACACCTCCACGTGTGCCGTTGGCGGCAAGAGGCAGAGAGTAGTTGTTGAAGTTCGCACTTACCCACTGCTCAGTAGCATATCCCTTAGCATTTACCCACGCCTTTGTTGCATAATCATCAAGAGAGGCTGCTGTCAGGAATCCCTGCTGACGTAGGAACGATTCAGTGACATATCGCTGATTCTTTACCCACTGCTGTGTTGCCATCGTAGCCACAGCCTCTTGCAGAGCGATGATATTACGCTCGTTCTTCTGAGTAGCCGAAAGGAAATACTCGATATAGTAACCCATACCAGTATCAAGCCATACTTCCCAATCGGATTGTATTGCCTCACTCGCTACCACGAAAGCCTTTTTGCCATTCAACTCCGTATAAACAAAGTTATTGCCGCTTGTAACGAATGTAAGCGGTGTGTTCGATGTGGGAGTAGTGCAGCGATAGATAACACCATTGAGGCTCATTACATCGTTTATAGCGAAAGTGCTTTCTGTCGTGATATTCTCAACATCTACTGGATTAAGGGCGATTCCACCACCACCTCCGCTTGTGCTAAGACCGAGGGCAGAAACTCCTCCGCTTGCATAGAAGTGGGCGGCTGCCTCTGCGTTATCTATCATCTGATAGAGGTGTAGGGCATTGTTCGTTCCGTCCCACTCAAGGATAGCATTACCAATCTTGAGCGTCTTGTTCGCTGGGATAGTGATACCTCCATTGGCTGCCAACAATCCTTGTACGGTCAAATCTCCCGTGATAGTGCCACCAGCGAGAGGTAGCTTGGTATCATCACGGGCAAAGCCATTAGCCAGTCTGTAACCCTGATAAGCCGACAGCGAATCCTCGGTCTGTGGAACATTCGTTGTAAGGTTATTCTGCATACCACGCCACGACCAAGGTACATAGACATATGCCTTGCTGCTTGACAACTTAACGGCATAATTCTTTCCCGTTTCGGTGTAACCTATCTTGATACCTCCGAGGGTGTTTGCTGTGGCAGTAGGCAGGGTATACAAGGTATCAGTCCACGGAACATTAACATAAGCCTTTCCATCTGATAGCTGCACAGCGTAGTTCTTATCGGCTGTGGTAAAGCCTACCTTAATACCTCCAAGAGCCGTATCTGTGGCTACTGGCAATACATACTTATTAAAGTGCTCTGTTGCCCAAGTCTGAGTTGCAAAACCTTGATTGTTTACCCAAGCCTGAGTGGCATAACCATATAGAGCATTTGTGAGGTGGGTTGAGTTAATCTGCTCGTTCGTTCCAGCAGCGAGATAATCCCACATCATAGACGGATTGAATGATGTGCTACCACCTCCACCGCTACCAACGAGAGAGTAGAGGATAGCGATATCTCGCTCTGCCTGAGAGATTCTGTCTTGGAAGTTCTCGATATAGAACTGCATACCAGTGTCAAGCCATACCTCCCAGCCATTCTGTATCGTATCATCAGCGATAACATAGGCGTACAAATCCTTGTAATAGCTGACTACGAAATTATCGCCCTGCACCACGAAAGTAAGAGGCAGATTCTCGGTGTCCTGAGTAGCACGATAGATAACACCATTCAGGGCTATTGCATCGCCTCTGTTGAATAACGTGTATGGTGTAACGTTATCCATACTTACGGGGTTGATACTGCTACCTCCTCCGATATCAGAACTCAGACCGAGGGCACTCAGGTACTGCTCAGTCCACAGACCAAGCATCGCTTTGATATTCGATGCAGCAGCGTCCCAGTGGTTAGGCTGTACCCGAACATCAGGCTCTCCTGCCGTTTCGCTCGGCTTGAACACTTGGAATATATTATTAAACCAAGAGATACTAACGTAATGCTCATCAATCCACTGTTTTGTGCCGTAGGCAGAGAGAGTGTTGGCAAGAGCCGTAGCCGTTACGTAATCCTCAAGGATAGTAGAAAGTTCGCTACTGCTTATATAATCCTCAAGAGCCGTAGAGAGGGCACTGATGGTTACATAGTCAGCAAGCGTTGTGGCGAGGGTTGTGCTAAGTGCTGAACTCGTCACGTAGTCGAGCAGAGTGGTGGTGAGGCTTGTAGAGGTAACATAGCCTGAGAGAGCCGTAGAGAGGTGCGAGGCATTAATCTGCTCGTCTGTCTCGGCTGCCAGTGCCGCCCATACGCTTGCCATATCTGTACCACTCTGTATCGTGCCGTTCTCCCATTTCTCTGTTGCTGCATTATAGACGAGTGCCTGCCCGTTGGTAAGGGTTTCATCATCTATATCGACATCTGTAAGCTGACGGAGAGTTGTAACACCTGCCTGCCCGTCCTCATCAAGACCGAGAGCAGAGAGGTATTGCTTTGTCCATAATCCCACCATCGCCTCGATATTATCAAGAACACTCAGGGTGTCATTGGCTGCTATCTCCGTGCCATCAGCCTTACGTGGAATGAACATCTTTCTGAGGAACGCCTTGCTGACGTAGTTCTGCTCTACCCAGCTATGAGTGGCGATATCTATCGTCTCGGCAGTCCACTCCGAGTTTTTCCACATCAGGAACGAAAGACCATCATCAAGAGTGATGTTATCAAAGTTCGTGTAGTTACCCGCCTCCGTAGCAATGTAGAAAAGTGTTTGGTCGGGTGTCTGCGGGTCTGTCTCAGGCTCGGCAAAGCCCGCAAGCTGGTAGTTTGCACCAAGCGAGCCGACTATCTGATTAAGCACATTCTGCAAAATCTGTCCAGTTATCTCTCGTCTGTTGTTCGACTTGATAACCGCATCTATACTCTGTATAAGTTCTGCATAGTTTGCCATAGCCTAAGTATTAATTGAAGAAACTCTCGTTATAGTCCTCATTGAAGTCACCCACGCTGCTCACTGGTCGTGCAATTTTCTTGGCGACCGTATCGCAAGTGAACTCCATATCAACGCTCGCAAGATTGCCCTGAGCCTCCCACTTAGGAGTAATCAGGAACGTGTCAGCACGATAGATATTGCCGTACTTATCCGTAATCTTTACATAATCCGCCATACGGATAAAGCGCATAACATCGCAAAGATACTCAGACGCAAGAAACGTAGCTTTATACTTCTTCTCGCTTATCTGCTGCTCAGGGAAGAAATACCCGTCACGCTGCTCTCCCTCCTCGTTGAACTCATATTCAGGCTTGCCGAGTTCAGTGTTCAGATAGAGGGTATTCTGAAAGACGCTGTTCTCCCCAAGAGGGTACACGATACGGCAGCCGTCCATCACGAAGTCTGCTGCGTCCCACCACTGCACCTTGAGATAGGCTGATATCATTCCCACCGAGGTAAAGATATCCGAGTAGTACACGCTGTTATCGCTCATCGTAATAACGAGGTAGTACTGCCCCTCAGGGATTGATACCACTGATCCGCTTGCCGTAGCAGGGTACACCAGCACATCGTAATCCGTGAAGTTCTTTTTGGTAAGCCCTCCAGCCGTGAGGTATGTTGTTATGTTACTGGTGTAGACACCTTTGGCTGTGTATAACTCCACCTTGCTTATCGTGGCTGTGGTATGGGCTATGACTACCTGAAACGCTGGCACGCTGTCCTGAGGCGTGTATAAGGGATAGACATCGCCAAAAGCATAACTCTTGCGATGGTTCTGCTCCACGATACTATTATAGAAAGGGAGCACACTGAGGTTATTGTTGCGTTGTATCATATCTGAGTGTTGTTTGTGCCATACGGCTTGATAGTTTTATGCTCATCGTCTTTATCTCTCCCACACCGATACCCGTCTGTACCATTAGCTGCAAGTTTGGCTGCTCGCTACCTACGGGGATATTAATCTTTTGCTCTTTCTTTCTCTGAATACCCTTTGCCGTTGTCTGCGCCCCGTTTACCTTGATACTCCACGCTGGCATATCACTGATAAGGAAAGCAGGCTGCAAGAGTTCCATCGAAAGCTGCCAGTTCTGCATCTTGTTCGTGCTCAACGACTGAGCCGTGTTGATACTCAGTGAGTACACGCCCTCATTGACAGAACAGCAAAGCAGAGCAAAACCGTCCTCGCTGACGCTTGAGGGATTCAACATCATATAGTCAACATCGGGGTTGAATCCTGATATCGTGATGTCCTCTATCTTATCCTCTTGCACGAAAGTACTAAGTACCTCGATAGCCTGACCTTTGAAAGCGGCTGTCGTATCGTCAGCCCAATCATACTGATATCGTGCCGGCATATCAATCTTATCGTAGGTATATTCGTTAGTTCCGAAATCAAGTGTCTTGCCGTTACGGGTGTTATGGCTCGCTGTAACGTCAAGCCCTATGGCTGGCGTACCCGTGTAGCTGCCTCCGTTCTTAAACCACTTGATATGCTCTATCCTTAGCTGTCCGCTATCATTGACATACCAATAGCAGCCGCACGCTTTCTTGAGCATATCCAACACCTGACCTAACGTGATAGGTGCTTTCTGAGAGGGCTGTGTGTACTCCGCTACCAAGACATTGCTCTTTGGCGTCATAACAATCCTGCCCCAATCGCCAGTGATGAGTGGATTCTGTCCATATAGGAACTGGCTATAAATCTCCGTAGGCTCGAAAGATAGACTGCTGTCTATAACACTGAGCAGAGCCTTTATAACCGCCTCAAGCGTGTACGCATCACGTAGCTGGGTAGTTTTACGCCCTGCCTCCTCAAGAGTGTCTGTGGCTGCTGTCTGAGCAAACCACAGAGAGGCGTTAATCCAAGAGGTGCGTGCGATAGGGAAATATGCCAGCACGTTCGCATCAGGATTGGGCTTTGCGAAGTAATCGCCAGCCGAGCGCAATCCCCACTCCGTAGGTGTCAGACTGCTGTTGTACGTCATAACGATACTATCTTCGCCCATATAAGGCTTGCAATACTTATAGTTGCGGTTATAGGCAACGATATCATCGCTTGCTATCCTTGAGCCTCCCGTCTGTAAGTCTGCCGTTACCCAGCGTCCGTAGATATCTGTCTGTGTCTTACTAACGCTGAGGTTGTTATATCCGCTAACCTGAGCCTCCATCGTGAACGTATCGGGTAGGTTGGCAGCCGTAGGAGGCTGCTGCTGCTGTACCTCCCTGCTGTAAATCCAAATGGTTTCGTTCTGACCTCTGCGCTTGATATATACACCAAATGTCCAATAATCCTCACCCTCAATCTCGTAATAACGCTGGTAGAAGTACATATCATACACGCTGCTTGAGCCGAAGTCATTCCAATCGCCATC
>JAEIGA010017072.1_pt1 | contig 11051 bp, 9 predicted proteins | sample 9270691 | NCBI WGS metagenome assembly JAEIGA01 (sample SAMN17057246, study PRJNA624740) | gut metagenome | biome: biome; isolation source: fecal sample | host: Bos grunniens | place: China: Xizang | collected 2019 | reverse complement strand
TCGGATATCTGGTCAGGATAAACATCATAGACAGATGGCTGCGTCTGGATAAATCTGAAGGCGAACGTCTGTTCCGCGAGTTGAGCAATTCGCTGCGAGCACCAGAACTCGTAGACTCTCGCAGTGAGGAAATTATACAGAAGAAATAATTAAAAACAAAACATATGAATACAACCGGTCAAGTATCAGGTATTATTTCGAACCTTGTGACAGTAGAGGTCAATGGTCCCGTCGGACAAAATGAAATCTGTCTTATCACATTGGGCGAAATAAAAATGATGGCCGAAGTCATCAAGGTCATCGGCAATAAGGCTTATGTACAGGTTTTCGACTCGACACAAGGTTTGAAAATCGGAGACAAAGTCGAATTTCAAGGACATATGCTCGAAGTAACGCTGGGTCCGGGCATCTTGTCAAAAAGTTACGACGGACTGCAAAACGACCTTGAGAAGATGCCGTCGCTGTTCATCGAACGCGGGACTCGTACCGAGCCTCTCGACTTTGATGTAAAATGGCATTTCAAACCATTGGCAAAGGTCGGCGACAAGGTCTCAGCCGGAGCGTGGCTCGGGTCGGTTAAAGAAAAATGGGTTGACCATAAAATTATGGTTCCGTTTGAACTGACCAACGAGTATACAATAAAAGAGATTGCCGAAGAGGGTGACTACCTCGTAACCGACAAAATGGCCATAATCGTTGATAGTGAGGGTTCGGAACATACAGTTACTATGATACAGAAATGGCCTGTTAAACGAGCTATTACGGCATACAAAAATAAACCGCGTCCATATCGTATGATGGAAACAGGTGTTCGTGCGATTGACACCTTCAACCCGATTGCCGAAGGTGGAACGGGATTTATTCCTGGTCCGTTCGGTGCTGGGAAGACCGTACTTCAACACGCGATCTCAAAACAAGCTGATGCCGACGTCATCATCATCGTAGCTTGTGGAGAACGTGCCAATGAGGTTGTGGAAATCTTCGCAGAATTCCCACATCTCGATGACCCACACACAGGTCATAAACTTATGGAACGTACTTGCATCATTTGCAATACATCAAATATGCCTGTTGCTGCTCGTGAAGCATCTGTCTACACCGGTATGACAATTGGTGAATACTACCGGTCAATGGGATTGAAAGTTCTGATTCTTGCAGACTCGACATCACGATGGGCACAAGCTTTGCGTGAAATGTCAAACCGTCTGGAAGAGTTGCCAGGCCCTGACGGATTCCCGATGGACCTTTCTGCTATCATCTCAAACTTCTACTCTCGTGCAGGAATCGTCTCTCTGAACAACGGACAGACAGGATCCGTTACATTTATCGGAACAGTTTCTCCCGCAGGTGGTAACCTAAAAGAACCTGTAACAGAATCGACCAAGAAAATTGCACGTTGTTTCTACGCCTTGTCACAAGGACGTGCCGACAGTAAACGCTATCCTGCCATTGACCCAATGGACAGCTACTCAAAGTATCTCGAATATCCAGAAATCGAAAATTACCTCAACCAAAATATCGATGACCAATGGGTATCTCAAGTACGTGAAGGAAAAACAATTATGCAACGTGGCAAAGAGGCATCTGAACAGATTAATATCCTCGGTGATGACTCAGTACCCATCGACTACCACGACAGATATTGGAAATCAGAACTGATCGACTTCGTCATTCTACAACAAGATGCATTCGATAAAATTGACTCGAATACACCTATCGAACGTCAGAAATTTATGTACAAAAAGATTATAGACATCTGTCACAAAACATTCTCATTCAAAGCATTTGAAGAATGTTCGGGATTCTATAAGAATTTGATAAACCTGTTCAAACAGATGAATTACTGCCAATATCAGAGTGAACAATTCAATCAATACAATTCTCAGATTGACACCCTGATTGCAGAACGTCAAACCAAATAAGCATAAAGGTATGGAAGTCAAAGCATTTCAAAAAATATATACAAAAATCGAAAATATTACCAAAGCAACCGTCTCTCTGAAGGCACAAGGCATCGGTAATGACGAATTGGCTACGGTTGACGGCAGATTGGCCCAGGTTGTAAAAATCAATGGCGAGAATGTTACGCTTCAGGTATTCTCTGGAACCGAGGGAATTCACAACGATGCAGAGGTCGTTTTCCACGGAAATCCGCCATCACTCAGAGTCAGCGACCAACTCGCCGGACGTTTCTTCAATGCATACGGACAACCTATTCAGGGAGCTCCTATCACCGAGGGAGAGATTCGTCCAATTGGAGGTCCTACGGTGAACCCGTTCAAACGTATCCAACCCTCAGAGTTGATTGCTACGGGTATCGCAGGTATCGACCTTAACAATACGATTGTATCTGGTCAAAAGATTCCATTCTTTGCCGATCCTGATCAACCTTACAACCAGGTTATGGCAATGGTAGCTCTCCGTGCCAAAGCCGACAAAATTATCCTCGGAGGTATGGGGATGACCAATGACGACTTTCTGTTCTTTAAGAACACATTTGAAAATGCAGGCGTACTCGACCGTATCGTAAGTTTCGTAAATACGACTGAAGAGCCACCTGTCGAACGACTGCTTGTTCCGAATATGGCACTTACAGCAGCCGAATACTTCGCAGTGGATAAAGGCGAAAAGGTATTGGTACTGCTGACAGATATGACACTATATTCTGATGCACTTGCAATCGTAGCAAACCGTATGGACCAGATTCCGTCAAAAGACTCAATGCCTGGTTCACTCTACTCGGATTTGTCAAAAATCTACGAAAAGGCTGTACAGTTGCCAAACGGAGGCTCAATCACAATCATTGCCGTAACAACACTTAATGCTGGAGATATTACCCACGCAGTTCCTGATAACACGGGTTACATCACTGAAGGTCAGTTATTCCTGAGAAACGACTCGGACACAGGTAAAGTCATTATTGACCCGTTCAGAAGTCTTTCTCGTCTGAAACAACTTGTGATCAGTAAGAAAACCCGCGAAGACCACGCACAGGTTATGAATGCTGCAATTCGACTGTTTGCAGATGCAGCAAATGCCAAAACGAAACTCGAAAATGGGTTCGATTTGACAAACTATGATGAACGTGCTTTGGCATTCGCAAAGGACTACTCACGCGAATTACTCTCAATTGACGTAAATATCGACATCGACAAGATGCTGGATATAGCCTGGAAATTATTTGCCCAATATTTCACCAAACCGGAAGTGGCAATCAAAGCCGAACTTACCCAAAAATATTGGCCGACAGAAAATTAAAATAATGCCCACCTTTAACACAATAAGGATATGGCAATAAAATATCAATTCAATAAAACGTCACTCAACGAGTTAGGCAAACAGCTCAAAATAAGGACGAGAGCTTTGCCCACAATCAAGAGTAAGGAGTCTGCCTTGCGACTCGAAGTCAGAAAGGCTCGAGATATGTCCGAACAATATTCGGCACAAATCGAAGAGTTGCTGAGTCGTTATGACTATATGGCTCAGTTGTGGGGCGAATTCGATCCTGAGTTGATAAAGGTCAAAGACATTGAGTTAAACGTCACAAAAATCGCTGGAGTAAGAATTCCAATTCTTCAGAACATAATATTCGAAGAGAAAGCCTATGACCTTTTCAGTTCACCGGCGTGGATTTATGATGGTATCAATCTACTCAAACAGATCGCAAGGCTCGGCATAGAGGGAGAATTTTTCCGCAAAAAGACCGAGGTGCTCGAATATGCCCGCAAAAAGACCACTCAAAAGGTAAACCTATATGAAAAGGTTCAGATTCCAGGATACGAAGATGCTATCAGAAAAATCAAACGATATCTCGAAGATGAAGAGAATCTCTCAAAATCATCTCAGAAAATAGTTAAAAACAAACAAGCAGAGGAGGAAACTGTATGATAGTACCAATGATGAAATATTCCCTGATACTACATCACAGTGATTATGAGGGATTTCTTTACAGACTTCAAGAGCTTGGACTTGTCGACATCTCATTATCTGATTGGACTCCGAGTGGCGAAGAACTGAGAATGTTGCAAACCATAAACCAATATGCAACTATTCGTGCCGATTTAAATCGACGTTCAAAAACAGCCAATCTGACCAATATCAAACCGTTGAACAATGGTCGTGAGGTTTATGACAAATATAATGTTGCGATAGCTCAGATCGCAGATCTGACAGCACAGATTCAAAAGTTGCAAGCTGAATCGGAGGCACTGCAGGTATGGGGACGTTTTGAACCTCAACTGATTGCAGAACTGAACAATGCTGGAGTTAGTGTACACTTCTTCACAAGTTACGACAACATCTTCAATGCAAACCGTGATGTGTGGAGTCAGCAAGCCACCATCGAACTGATCAGTTCTGAGAAGGGAATCAGTTATTTCGTAGCAATCAGAGATGTTTCAGAACAGCCTCTTATTCTGAATTCGGCAGAGGAGATAAAAGTTCCACAGTCTGACTACACGATCGTAGCGAATCAGATTGCCGAACTTGAACAAAAGCGTACCGAATATGAACACGAAATACTTGTTTGTGTGACTTCACGCGAAATGCTGACTCCCGTGGAAGAGGACCTTAAAGCACAATTGCAAATAGATAAAACTCTCGCTGCCGGTGGCAATCGTGAAGCCGAAGGCTCACTCGTAGTTCTTGAAGGTTGGTGCAAAAAAGAGAACATTGCAGATGTTGATAAATTCCTTGATAACGAACAAGACATCATCTCATTTAAAGATGAACCATCTACTGAGGACAATCCGCCCATAGTGCTGAAAAATGGACGCTTTGCCCGTCTGTTTGAGGTGATTTCAAATCTCTATGCACTGCCGAATTACCACGCTACCGACCTGACACCATTCTTTGCCCCATTCTTTATGATGTTTTTCGGATTCTGTCTAGGAGATGCTGGATATGGTCTGATATTCGTCGTGTTGGCATCTGTCCTACACTTTAGACTACCCAAAGGAGGCAAACGTGATGTAGCAGATTTGGTATTCTGGTGCGGACTATCTACCGTTGTATTCGGAGCCCTGACTGGCACATTCTTCGGAGTAGAACTCGCCAAGGTACCAGCACTTGTCAACATCAAGGATATGTTCATCGCTCAAGACAAGATGTTTACAGTTGCAATCTATGTGGGGGTCGTACAGCTGCTCTATGCAATGGGACTCAAAGCTTATTTCGCAATGAAACGTTTCGGCTGGATGTATGGAATGTCAACCATCGGTTGGATTATCACACTCGTTGCATCGGGATTGGCTATGGGTATGCCTATAAGCATCGAAGGGTTTACGACTTCAAGTGTAGCCTATTACGCTATCCTGGGTGTTGCATTCTTTATGATGTTCTTTATGAATTCACCCGGCAAGAATCCACTTGTAAACTTCGGATCGGGCCTCTGGGATATGTACAATAATGTTACTGGATTTATGGGTGACCTTCTTTCCTATATCAGACTCTTTGCTTTGGGTATCTGTAGCGGTATCATTGCCAACGTCTTTAACTCGTTGGCAATAGGTATGAGTCCGGACATTCCTGTCGTAGGTTTGATTATCACTATTCTAATTATGATTATCGGTCACGCAATCAACCTGTTTATGGGAGTTCTCGGTGCGTTTGTACACCCGTTGCGTCTGACCTTTGTCGAATTTTATAAAAACGCAGGCTTCGAAGATGGCGGCAGACCTTTCGAGCCTTTGAAACGAATGAAAAATAATTAAAATAAAGTTAAACTTAAAACAAAATTGTTATGATTTTTTACAGTGATTTAACTGCTATGAGTGCAATCTCAATAGCATATCTGGGAGTGGTTTTAATGCTGACATTGTGCGGTATCGGCAGTGCTTATGGTGTTACCATCAGTGGAAATGCAGCCGTAGGTGCAATGAGCAAAAACAGTAATGCGTTCGGTAGTTATTTGGTACTTAGTGCTATGTCAGGAACACAAGGCCTTTATGGTTTCGTAGGCTACTTTATGGTAAAACCTTTGTTGGTTGAATCTATTTCAATGTTCCAAGCATATGCAATTTTGGGAGGTGCAATGGCACTTGGGCTCGTAGGTATGTTCAGTGCATTGCGACAAGGTAAGATTTGTGCAAACGGAATTACCGCTATCGGCAACGGACACGATGTGTTCGGTAAGACTGTCGTATTGGCAGCATTCCCTGAATTGTACGCTATCTTGGCAGTAGCTGCGGTATTTATGATTTCATCGTCAATCTAACAGATTACGACCTTAATTATTATGCCGAGGGGGTCAATCAAACCTCTCGGCATATTGTTTTACATCGTCAAGAGAAATCTCTCTGTCACACAAGATTATCAATCGTTCGACAATATTTTTCAGTTCACGTATATTCCCCGTCCAACTCAGTGATTTCAGATGATTCAAAGCCTGAGACGAGATACGTCGCCTTGGGATATTATACTCTGAACAGATATTATCGATAAACTTCGGAACCAACAAATCAATATCGTCACGACGTGTTCTGAGTGGAGGAACATTAATCACTACAACACTGAGTCTATGGTATAAATCCTCACGGAAATTATGAGCTGCAATCTCATCTTTCAGATTCTTGTTGGTTGCAGCAATCACACGAACATTTATCGGAATATTCTTATCGCTTCCGACACGACATATCCGATGTTCCTGCAATACTCTCAATACCTTAGCTTGTGCCGACAGACTCATATCCCCTATCTCGTCAAGAAAAATCGTACCACCCTCGGCCTGTTCGAATTTGCCTTTACGCTGTCGGATTGCCGATGTAAACGCCCCCTTCTCGTGTCCGAATAATTCACTCTCGATAAGTTCGGCCGGAATAGCAGCACAATTCACATCTACAAACGGTTGTCCTCGACGCTGACTCTTTTCGTGCAGCCATCTGGCAACCAACTCTTTTCCTGTTCCATTCTCACCCGTTATCAGCACTCGTGCCTCAGATGGAGCAACACGATCAATCATCATCTTTACTTTTGATATTTCCGTCGAATTACCGATTATTTCGTCAATCCGCCCCGACCTTGCAGTAAGACTCGTCGCAGCAGGCTTTATTTCTGTATCACAAACAGGCTCAATCGCACTACGCACCGAACCCAATAAACGTGTCAAATCAATCGGTTTCTCAATAAAATCGTGAGCTCCACACTTCATACACTCAACAGCAAGCGAAACATTGCCGTGTGACGAAATTATTACAACGGGCAGCTGCGACCCCGTCTTCCTCAGTTTTGACAAAACTTCAAGCCCCGACATTCCAGCCATCTTCAATCCACACGTAACTACGTCATAATGTTTGTTCTCACACTTCGCCAGAGCCTCAACACCCGATTCTGCCAAATCTACCGAGTAACCTTCATATTCAAGCATCTCTTTCAGAGTGTTTCTGTAACTCCGTTCGTCATCGACCACCAAAATATTATTCATAAAAAATTTTATATAGATTATCTTATCTTTTAATAAAAAATAAATATATTTGCAAATATAATTAAGTTTTCAGGTTTGCAAACAGAAACGTCTGGATTTGTTTGCAAAAGTGTTTATTTTTCAAATAAAACACTATCAACCAACTAATTACAGCTAAAAAAACAAGACGACTTTTTAAACTATCGTTGCCGTCTTTTGCTAATATTTACAACTTTCAAATGGAGTATAAAATCGAACGAAATAAACTCGTAATGCCAGAATATGGACGACACGTCTTGAAAATGGTAGAGTTTCTGATGACAATCGAAGATCGAGAACTGCGTAGTAAACAGGCCCTTGCAGTTATTGATGTTATGGGGAATATTAATTCGACACTCAGAGATACCGAAGAATTCAAACACAAACTCTGGGACCACCTTTTCATCATATCGGATTTTAAACTCGATGTTGATAGTCCATACCCTAAACCAGATCCTAAAAATATAAATCCACGTCCCGAACGTCCCAAATATCCGTTGCGAGATCTGCAGTTCAAACACTACGGACGAAATGTTTCAAATATGATCAGTGCCGTAAGTCAAGTTCCAGTTGACAATCCCGAACGCCAGGAGGCAGTCAATCGCATTGCCCGTTATATGAAGAGCAAAAGTCAGGAATTCAACAACGAAAATGCCAGCAACGAAACGATTATGGCAGACATACAGACAATGTCAAATTTCGGCATAGATGTCGAATGCAACGTCTTCGAAAATGTCCGTTATGATCACAAGCAACATCAGCAACGACACAAGAAAAATAATAAAAATTCAAAACAACGTTCAGGCTCAAAACACAATAACCAACAAAAAAACAGAAATTAATAACGTGACTACACCAAGTTCAAATAAAGAAACTAAAATACGCCTGACTCGCAGAGGTGTAATTCTCGGCACTATAATCGCTGTAGTTATTGCAGCACCGATTGCTCGAGTTTCATCGGCCGGAATATGGATTGCAGAGATTGCTATGATTTTATACCTCGCATACAATAGTGCATTCGTTTCTGAAAATTTCAAGCAGTGGAACAAAATCAGCAAAAGTTCCAAATTTAGATTGGTTATTTGGAGTATTGCTGTAGTTTCAACTGCCACAACAATCTTAAGGCACGATTTCCTGTTTTTTACCACAATAGCAATTTTAGCCGTAGATTATCTGCAAACACTATCTAAAGATTAAAGAAAATGTTTAGATTTATTGCACATCTATTGACACTTATCATCTCAGTATCAATATATTCAAGTTGCAACAACGCATCCTCGACATCGTTCGTTATAGAGAAACTTGACACACTTTATGCTCCGACCTATTCCGACAGGTTTGTCATTTACAAATACGGCAATAGTTCGATTCTGACAATCCACCAGGAGGAGGGTTCTTCGAAACATATATTCCTTGCCCGCAAAGGCGAAACTGCCCCTGATGGTTTTGACGGTATGGTTATGGAGGTTCCTCTCAAACGTGTAATTTGTATGTCAACGACCCATATCGCAATGATGGAAAAACTCGGCAACCTCGACCGAATCGTCGGAATATCAGGTTGTCAATATGTCATAAGTACTACAGTCAGAGAGGCTATCGAACAGAAAAAAATCAGAGACATAGGATACGATTCGGGACTGAACTACGAACTCGCAACAATTATGCAACCTGATGCGATATTTGTCTACGGCACACAAGGCGACAATGCTGCCAGCACAAAAAAGATGACCGAACTCGGACTTCCTACGATATACATCTACGAATACCTTGAAAACAACCCACTGGGCAAAACTGAATGGTTAGTTGCAATGGGCGAATTCTTCGACCAACGACTCAAGGCAGAGGAAATTTTCACCAGTATTGCAAATAACTACAACAACATCAAACAGATAATTCACGACGGTATCAAACAGCCCAAAGTTATGCTCAACTCTCCGTGGAGAGACACTTGGTTTGTACCTGGCAATCGAAGTTATATTGTTCAACTGCTGACCGATGCCGGAGCAGATTATATATGCAAAGGCTTCGACAGTTACCAGAGTCGGGCAATCTCTACCGAACAAGCCTATGTTCTATGTCAGAATGCAGACTTTTGGTTATGTCCGAGTGAGGCAACTTCAATTGATTATCTTGTCTCTACAAATAGCCGATTTGCCAATATTCCGGCTGTACTCAATAATCGAGTCTTCAACAATAACCGAATCACGACCCCAATGGGAGGCAGTGACTTTTGGGAATCGGGGACAATTAATCCAGACTTGATTTTAAAAGATTTAATTCATATCTTGCACCCTGATTTATTACCTGAACATAAACTATACTACTTTCACCAACTGAAATAAACCACATCTGAATGAGTAAAAACTCACGCATATTCATCTTACTTGCTATCGGTGTGGTAGTAGTATTCGTTGCAGATCTCGTGATAGGTTCTGTAAAATTGCCGCTGTCTGAAATTTTGGCAGTAATATCGGGCCAGAGTAATGATGAACTAATCCGTACCTTGTTACTGAGTTTCAGACTGCCCAAAGCCATCGTTGCAGTTCTCGCAGGAGCAGCACTCTCGGCAAGCGGGCTCCAAATGCAGACAATGTTCCGTAATCCTCTGGCAGGACCCTACGTACTTGGTGTAAGTTCGGGGGCGAGTCTTGGTGTGGCTCTATTTCTACTCGGATTACCATTGTTCAGTTCGGTTATGACAATACCCGAATCGGTCAGAAATATCGGAGTAATCGGGTCGGCGTGGATAGGTTCATCAATTATTCTGCTGATAGTTATGACTGCAGCAACAAGGCTACGAGATATTATGGCCATATTAATACTCGGTATGATGATTGGTAGCGGAGCGACTGCCATTGTCGAGATGTTGCAGTACCTCACTCCTGAACACTCACTGAAAACATTTGTCGTCTGGACAATGGGTAGTTTAGGTAGTGTCACATTAAATCAACTGCCATTTATCACCATATTCACCCTAATCGGACTGATTATATCAATAATATTGATTAAACCACTGAATCTTCTGCTACTCGGAGAGAACTACGCCAAGACATCCGGGATAAACATATTCCGAGTCAGAGTGTTGATTTGTACAAGTACGATTCTTCTGGCAGGCACGATTACAGCTTTTTGTGGTCCTATCGGCTTTGTGGGAATTGCAATCCCTCATATTGCCCGTATGTTGATTCACAATGCAGACCATCGGATACTGATGCCGGCCTCGATGTTGCTCGGAGCGATTATTCTGCCCTTGTGTGACATCATTTCTCAATTGCCCGGAATGGACCTTTCGCTTCCGATAAATACCATTACGGCCCTTATGGGGATTCCGATTATTATCGTAATAATACTGCATAACCGAAGATTTTTCTAAGATGAACAATGCCATTGAAATACACAATCTGACTCTCGGCTTTAATGAGAAGACACTGATGCAATCTGCTTCGATAGGTATACCACGTGGAGAACTCGTCGGACTGATTGGTCGCAATGGCGTCGGTAAGAGTACACTATTGCGTTGCATTGCGGGACTCGACCAGCCCAAAGAAGGGGTCATAATCGTTGAGAACCAACCAATAAACGAACTCAATGCCGCACAACGAGCACAGATTGT
>JAEIGA010017071.1_pt1 | contig 11052 bp, 25 predicted proteins | sample 9270691 | NCBI WGS metagenome assembly JAEIGA01 (sample SAMN17057246, study PRJNA624740) | gut metagenome | biome: biome; isolation source: fecal sample | host: Bos grunniens | place: China: Xizang | collected 2019 | reverse complement strand
ATTGTCGAACGGAATTTCGCAAGATTATGTTTCTTATATTTGCGATTCAATATTTGAAGATGTTGTATGCGATATAGAAGAATGCGCAGATAAAGATTGGAACGATGACGATATGCGGTTGGCAATTGGAAGAGTTCTTTGTGAGAGACTCGGTATTGAAAGATAAAAAATGGGGGGGGGGTACACGTTATGACAGTAGGAGAACTTATTGACAGACTTGCGATTAAATCGAAAGGAAATTTTGATTTGAACGTTTGTGTTGAAACGCAAGATAACTTGGCGAATGAAATAGAATGCGTTTGGCTTGATGAGGAAATGAATAATAAATGCATGATTATATCAATTAAGGAGAACACATTATGAAAATGATTAAGAGATTAACGAAAGCAAATTGTGGCGATTACGGAATTAAGTTTGTAAGTGAAGAGGACGGGTATAGGAAGTTTGAATACAAGGGAATCCCTTTGCTTCAAGAATACAGTGCTAAATATGGAACTGTAGATATTTTTATCGATGTATATGAGTTGGATGGTAACTTTATTGTCGCAGATTTTCTTGATACGGAAGAAAGTAAACTCTGCAATTATGTTCGTGACCATAAAGGTGAGTTTGATATAGACACATTTTCAAATTATCTTGAAAAAATATATTTGAAGATAAAAGAACTGAACGAAACTGCACATACTACTGAAGAACAAGAAGAATATACAAAGCAAATGATTAGAAAAGAGATTAAGGAAACAGAATCATTTATCGAGAAAGTAAAAGAAAAACTCAAATGGTGGGAATGTAGTGAGTATGACTTAAAAGAAATTCGGAAAGACTATAATTATTGGGATAGCATTGTGGACGATGGGAAATTCATTCTGCAAACATTTGACCAGTATAGTATAAAGAGAAAAAAAGAATTGATTTCATCCGCATATAGAGGAAGAGTTTTAAGGAAGATAAGCGAATATGATATTAAACGTGTGAACAAATATATTAGTTAAGCAGAACACATTATGAGCAGAAAGGAAATAAGTAAAATGGTAATCACGATAAGCAGTTATAGTGGAAGAGAATGTACGGTTGAGTGTACACAAGGTGGTAAGAAAGCAGACAAATATCGAACACGATTCGGAAACGGTCTAGTAGCGAAAGGCAATCTTTTTTCAGCGATGGAAGAGATTGCCGATTATATTAATAACGAACTTAATGAAGAATGTTTTTTTGAGGTGATGTGATATGAATAATAAGCAGAAAGAACTGGCGCATGAGTTTTGCAATTCGATTAAAGCTCTTGCGGAAAACGAAAATAATCTGAACAATCTTGAATCGTACTTGTCTCGTCACTTTGAAGTGTGGTTGGAAAAATACGCACATGATGCTGACGGTCTTGTAAGTGAAATGAACATTTTTGCGACCATGAATAATTAAGGAGAACACATTATGAAAACACAAGACGCAAGAAATTTTATTGGCAAGGAATTGAGAGTACGGGATTTGCTTTTGTTCGATAATGACATTGATGTTTATGACGATGTTTGCGAGGAACTTGGAGAAGCATTCTGCAATCCGTTCGATGATGATGAAGTTCATGAATGGGATGAATACCTTACAGAATATGGGATGGAAAAGTTTAAAGAGGTTCTTGATTATCCGATGCACATTAATCCGTATGATTACGGATGTGATATGCCTTGTGCTATTGTACACGTTGATGGCGAAGAGGGAGTTTGGCAGAAAAAACTTCGCAAGATAAAGAGATTTATTTCTGCGTGTGCGGGATACATTGCTTGTGACGAATACGATATATTATTTAAGGTATAAGAGGTGAATAATATGGCTAAACTAAACGAAAAAGGTTGGAAGAAATTCAACGAGTGGAACGCAATCTATGAGAAAGAACTTGAAAGATTGCGAATCGAATTAAATGACCCAGATTATTTTGAGGGTTGGTGTATCATTGATGATTACGACCATGTGAAGACTATCGAAGATGAAGCGGGTCTGTTGGTGTTTGGATACGACGAAAATATCGATTGGTATTTTGACGAATGGAGACACATCTATAAAGATGATGAAGCATTCTTTACCGATATTAATGGAAAAGATTACACACTAAAAGATGTTGAAGAAGCAATACGTCCATATTATTCAGTAGAGGATTAAATATGTTTAATAAGTGGAAACCAAGTAAGAAAGCTAAAGAAGAGTTTAAAAATAAGATGGGCGAAATTGAGAGATTCCTTGACGAACATGCAGAAATTTCTGCTTCACGGTCAATGGATTCTTTTTATTTCACGGTGAACGGAACGCAATATAGAGTAAGCAATCACAGCATTGAATCTAGTAATGCGAGAGCATATGACAAATATACTGGTGAACAGATTCGATGGAAGTATCACGATGATGAACGAGATAAAGAAACACGATATATACACGCAAGCAAAACAAGGTTAATTGAAATCTATACGGCAATCAAAAATGGAAATAAAGTTGATGGTCGTGGATATATTATTACGTGAAATGTGGGAGAATTTAGAAATTGAAAGAGTTAGGTGGTGAGAAAATGCCTTATACATGTAAACGATTTGGATGTGAGTGCCAGTACGCAAAAGCGTTTGGTGGATGCTCAATAGGATTGTGCTATCGAGAGACAAAAGAGAAAGGGGAATCAGATGGAAGCTCGGATGAATGAACTTTATGTAAGAGGTATGTGGTTCTATTACAAGACAAAAGCAACGAAAGAAGAAGACGCTTTTGCCGAGTTTGTAAAAGCGTGTGAGAGTGTTGGGATTGAAGCGTGTGGAGTAAATTGTGGGGAGTTGAGACATGAAACAGACAATAACAATTGAGAAATACAACAGTAAATACTTTCCGTACATTGCTAAATGGAAAGTTGGTACAGTAACGCATTCTGATGTGTTCGTTCGTAAGGAGTACGCAATTGAACACATGAAAGCACGATTCAAGAATGCAAAGATTGTGGACAAGACAGATGAAAGGAGTATATAATATGACAGAGATTGAAAGAGAAAAAGAAGTTGAAGAATATGCAAGAAAGATTCTTTCCGAGCATCGATGCGACGAGTACACATACGGAGACGAAACAGCAGAAACCATTCTGAAAGACATAAAGGAAGAATATCCGAACGGGATGCAGTTTCCGTATGTAGAAGTGGCGAACGCAATCAAGCGAATCAGTAAACCGAAGATGATTGAGCGCAAACCGTTCTGCGTTGTTTGGAATACTGATTCATTTTGTGACGGAATGGAATGCGACACGTTCGAGGAAGCAAAAGGGATTGCGCTTGAGACACTGATTAATTGGGAGATGGAAGAATTTAGCGCATGGAAATCAGCAGAACCGACAGAGAAAGAATCAGAAGATTGGGATTATATGATTTACAATTGTGAATCATTTGTCCTAAAATACGATGCAGACAAAGACGAGTACGAAGACTATTGGTATCCGAGCGACGAAGAGCTTGACGAAATCGGATGGTGCTTGTGGGAAGAGAATAAGAAAAAGGAGAATTATATTGGTAGATAAAACATTAGTTAATTTTGAAACGTATAAAAGAACACGAAGCTTATCGAAAGCAGAACAGACACAAAGAATTTATAACTGGTCTGTTAATGCGATAATTGATTTTTTAAAGCAAGGGAAAATTAATGATGCATATGATTGCATTTATGCGGGGTTGCTAATAGAGCAAAATAAAACAACTGACTATGAAAGGACATATTATGACAGGATGCTTTCAGAAATAGGAAGCAGAGGTTTTGAAAATGAAGAGAAAGAATTGCGATGGAGATTGCAGAAATACTTGAGGATGGAAAATGACAGATAATATTATTGATTTTAACAAAAGTTTAGATAAAAAGATTTTGAATAATTTCAAAGAGATTGCCGACATGGTAATCGATGAGTGTTTTGCTAACGGGAACAATGATGTAGAGCTTGCATCTAATCTTTTAAGCGAGATAAGGGTTACTGACGGAACGGAAGAACTCCGTAGCACCATGCTATCGATGACTATTGAAACGATTGAGAGAAAAGGATACTGGTCACAAGCAAACAAGCTCCGTGAGCTTTTATATAGCAGGCTTGACCATAAGTATGAGAAGATTCTAGACATAATGAGAAGTAGAAACTCTGAAACGATTGACAAAGAAACTGTCATGAAAGTTTTGAAAGATGATAGCAATGATGTAGAGACATATGATGATGCGGAACAGTTTTTAGATGATTTGACAAAAGAAGAGCAGAGCAGAATCGAAGCAACAATTAAGAAAGTATTTGCAGACGAGATTGATTTTTCTAGCATGAATGAAAAAGAAGCATACGAAGTTTTGAAAGATTGCGCAAAGTATTCTTTTTATTGCGGGATTCTAAACATGAACAAACTGGTTCTTGATAATAAAAATTTTTCAGTATCTCTTACGTTTAGAGAAGGATTCCCTCTTCTAGACGAATCAAAGAATGCATTCGCTTATCTTGTTAATGTTTTTGATGAAGTATGGATTACAAAAAACCCAAAAGCTAAAACACTAACTGCTAATTTTTGCTTTTACAATTTTAAAAAAGGGGAAAACTAAAATGGGAAACGGGAATTTCAAAAAGAATGTAATCGAAAGCTTGTGGGAAGCGGTTATATCAACTGGTGTGAAGTCAAGAGAACTGTTTTATGTCAGAACAGAATCCGAGTACGTAGCAAAGACTAATGCGCAAGAACACGCAGACGAAATCAAGGGAACACTTATTTCATTGCGAATGATTGCAGACCACGGGGAAAGGATTTCAGAACCAACTGAAATTTATTTACTAAAAGATACAGAAGAATAAAATGATAAATATTTAAGCCCTTATCAAAAAGGGCTTATTTTTTTATATTTTTTAAAAAATAATACTTAATTTTTCATGGCAATGACACATATATATAGCGAGAAAGGAGATTGATAAATGGAAGAAAAAGAATGGAAACTTGGAAAGGATATGTCCCTTGAAGACAACATGTGCGACCCTATCACTTTTGATGAGGTTATATTAGCAGTCCGATGTAATTGCAGAGATATAAACTGCGAGAGCGTTAGGAAAACGGCGATGGAAATCTTCGATATGAAAAAAGAAGATTTCCTTTTTCTTTTGTACAACAATATCGGAGAGATTATTAAAGAAGTTAAAAAGCAGAAAGGCATTGAAGAAACGGAACAAAAAGACACGAAAGGAATTGAAGAATGAGAACAAACAGATACGTTTATGAAGTTGCAAACGATGCAAAGAAAAGATTCAAGAAGAACGAGGATGTATGTGGAGCAATCGACCATATTGTGCAGTTGACGGAACAGGGAGCATTGTCTCCGCTTATGGGAACGTACTACATCGTAGAGGTTGTAGATGAAAACGCATGGGGTCACAACGAGGAAGGATTTAGTTATGGTAATTAAGAATTTGGCACAGTTGAAAAGAGCGATTGAAGCGAGAACTCCGTTTGAAATTGTTGAGCATTATGTTCATCCGCAATGCACAGGGCAAAAAAGAGTTGCCAATGTTGTGCAAACTAATGGATTTTATTCTGTTACTTACGGAGAAGAGTATAACGAAATTAATTCGTTTAATCGTGGCAAGGGAAGTTGGATGCCATATGGAAAAGCAAGTGATTGGAAGTTTAATGGGGAAACAATAACTGCAATCGCAACACGATTTACAACAAGAATAGATAAGAATGGGTTTCCGTACAGGGATTTTTATGACGAGCCTGTTATGACAATTAGATTTTTAGATAAAGGAGAATATGAAAATGTTTGAGAAAGTATACGAAACTTTAAATAAGATTGAAGAAAACAAGAGATTTATTTCAAATTATTCAGAGAAATTGAAACAGATTTCAAATGGCGGTCACTTTGTAGAAGAGCATCGTGAAGTCGCAGTAATGGGAAACGAAGCACATATTAGAAAGATTGAAAACAAGATTCTATATGATAATGCACGAATCGAGTTGTTCAATGAAGTTATGCCGAGCGCACTTACAGTTTGGAACTCGTATGAAAATAAGCCGTATGGAGAAAAAACAAAAGCACGAATCAGAGAGAAAGTTAGAGAACTTACTGGATGTTGGTTCTATGCAGAATGGAAGCAATATGGCTGTGACGAATTTAGTTTCTGCGTAGATTATCAGCGTGATTCAAAACTGTATTACTTCTTCAATTCAAAATCATTCGATGTTTGCCCTGTTAATTATGATAAGAAATTCTTAGTATTCAATAAGATACAGAAAGTAGAATTTGATGAACTCAAATTGGCATGGTGCAATAAATACATTGAAGATACATATTCTGAAGCAAAAAGGATTTACGAAGAAGTAATTTCTCTTGAAGAAGAGTTTTCAAAAATTGAAATGAGAGTACACAAATTGAACACCTCTCTCCCATCTCTTTGCGAACCAATCAGTTTGGGATATCCGAGATGGTATGAAATTGCATAAGGAGATAAGAATATGAAAGAGATTACAAGAAGTCAGATGGAAAAGTTAGAACACGCAGAAGATTATTTGCTTAGTGTTTATTGGGAAATGCGTGACAATGAACAAGATGAAAAGACCCTAAAGAAACTGGATGTTATACTTGGGAAGCTCTACAATTTTAAAATGTTGAGTCCTAAAAAATCAAAAAAGACTGTTACAAAAATCTAATGGAAGGCAATTAATAGTGAAATAAAAGGAGTTCTTATTGTATATGACGAAGGTATATATCTGGTCGATGAAAGTGCAACGCAAGGTTATAGAAGCAATGAAAAGTGATTGGAAGGACTGCTATTTTGAAGTCATCAATGAACACGAAATAGCGTTTGATGATGAAAAGGACGCAAGAAATCTGGTTTACATTCTAACAAAAGAAACGCATCATCGTGCAAAGATTATAGAGAATTAATAAAGGGGAGAAAGAAATGGCAGTAAATATGAAATTGGTTGAGAAAGCATACAACGCAATTTACGATTACTTGATGAACAAATGTGAGAACAAAGAATATTACGAAGCGTGTGTTAAACATGGAATCACAAACCTAAAGAACTCAAGCATTTATTTCGGAACGAATGACTTGTTCGATGTGATGATTGAACTGAAAGAAGAGATTGCAAAGAACGTTGCCGAATCAAAAGGAAGTGGCGGTCTTCGCAAGGCAATGATGAATGTTCTAAAGCGGAACGATGATTCAAGACCGCAGTTGAAAAAGGCATATGTCGAGGATGGTTACACGATGGTGTGCGACTCATATGTGCTTATCCGAACAAACAGAGAAGTTGATATCCCGAAACACGATAAGGATGCAGTTTGGCTGAATTGGAAAGCGCTCATGCCGAACGCAAACGAGATGCAAGAAGTTCAGATTCCTAATCTCAAACAGATGAAAGAATTTGTAAAACTAAATGCCAAAAACGAAAGATACAATACAAAAGTTTATGGGAAAAACGTTACGTTCTATGACATTGTTTCTTCTGACACAGGAGAAATCTTGACAAGAATCAACACAAAACTTCTTCTCGATGTTCTGGAAGCATTTGATGGAACAACATACAGAGTATACATTGGAAACGGAAGTAGGTCTAGAACATCAGCAGTATTTTTCGAGAACACAGACGGAGAGAGCGCACTAATTTGTCCGATGCGAGTTGAGAAATGAGAGTGTTGACGCACTCTCATTTTTAAATCGCATTTTGTATAATTGAAATGGTGGTGATTATTGGATGACAGAAGTAACGTGGCACGGAAAGAACAGATTAAAGCAGAGAGTTGGAATACCAAAACGTGCTTCCCAAAAGCAGACACAGAGAGCATTTGAAAAAGGGATTTCAATTACTGAGACAGTAGGAAGTCTTAGAAATTATCTCGACGGAGTTTTTCTAAAAGAGGGAACAGCAAACAATCTTCGGGTGTGGAACGGGAGCGTGTACATCTTTGCAGACGAGAGATTACTTACGGTGTACACTCTCCCCTCTCGCTTCCGAAAAACAGAATTAACAATAATGAAAAAGAAAAAGGAGATGAACAACAACAATGAAAACGAGCAATAGCATTAAGAGCGTATCAGAAGCCATAAAATCGTATTTGTCTTCTTGTAGGGCAAATGGTCTTGCTGGTGGAACAATCGAGAACTATGGGCGAATCGTTGGCGAATACGTAAAGTTTCTTAATGATAAAGGATATGATACAGCAACGATTGGTTCTGCATCGGAGTGGAAGATTTTGATGAGTGACAAGGGAACAAAGATTAACGTGATTAGTTCCAAGATGGGAATGGTCAAAACGTTTTTCGAGTGGGCAGTCGAGATGGAAATGGTCGAGAAGAATCCGTTTATTCCGACAGTAATGCCGAGCAGAAAAGCTGTAAACGCAGAACAGCATAAGCCATACACGAAGTTGCTGACGGCAGACGAGTTCGCACGTATCTTGCATTGCGGAAGACCGAATAGCGTACCGCAGAAAAGATGGTTTCGCAATAGGGCTATATTGATTGTGTTCCTTACGTCTGGTGTACGCAATTCAGAACTACGTGATTTGACTCCGAACGATTTGGACTTTGAGAACGGAACGATTGCTGTTCGTCAAGGTAAGGGAAACAAATCAAGGATTTGTGCATTCCCGCCTATCGCACAGACAGCAGTGAAAGAGTATCTTGAATCTGGATACAGACCGCTCAATATGACGGGAGATGATTATCTGTTTGGAGTTACAGACGAGAACGGATTCCATCAGTTTGAGAGAAACAGTTTATCTCAGATGGTCGAGAGAGATATCGAGAGAATCACAGGGAGAAAGAATTGCAAAACACATTCTCTCCGTCACGCATCTGCTTCCTATCTTCTCTCTTCTGGAATCAGCGTTGACAGCATCAGCGCACTGCTTGGTCACGCAAGCGTGGCAACAACTGCAATATATGCGGAGAGACTCAATCCGAAAGCGCCGAGTGCTGAAGCGAACAATGTATTTTCAAAAATAAATGATGTGAGGTTAGTATAACAATGGCAAAAGTAAAAGATAACACAGTAAAAGTAATTGATGATGACTTCGGTGCGCTTTGCGTATGCGCAATTCGGTACTGCCAAGGTCGTGAAACCTACATGCCAAGTCTCATTCAAAGCATTGTGAAGAAACATTTGTCTCAAATGACAGACCGAGATTTGCACGTTCTGATTCAAGATTGTGAAAGACAGAAAGAATATGGTCTATATGGAAACTTGACAATCGACAAGCCAAGTTGGATTGAGTTTGAAAAGACTCTGCGGGATGAGAAGTTGCGTAGGGAAATTGGAAAAAGTGCAAATACTGCACATAAATAGATTGAAAAATGTGCAAAATCATTACATAAATATGCTGAAAAAATGTGAAACATCATTGAAAAACAAATGGCTATTCGTGAAAGGAATAATAAATTATGACAAGGCAAGAGAAGTATCCAGAAAGATGTATAGGGAACTATTGGGAGATTGCGAAGTAGTATGAGTTCCCTATATATAAAAGAATGCCCGTTCTGCGGGAGAGTTCCGATAGTTGAAACATGTGGAAAGAACGAATGGTTTATAAGATGCGAATGCGGTATAGAGCAAAGCAAACTTTATCATCAAAAATGTGATGCAATAAGAGTATGGAACAAAAGAAAAAAAGAGGAAGCAGAAAATGCCTAAAGCATATATAGTACACGATAAGGATTACTATAACGAATACACAACAGTTGTGTTTGCGGAGAAACCGTCAGAAGCAAGGATGTTGGCTTTGCGAACAGACGCATTTGAAGACTACACTTATACAGATATTCGTGTCCGAAGAGTGCCACAACTCGATTCAGAGTTCCGTGGAAGATGGGAAATGGATTGGTACGATAAGGAAGATAGGATTGCGCTTGTAAAAAAGTTAGGCATGTACTGCGATTACGATGCAAGAGCAATGGGAGAATGTGACGAATGCCCAGCAAAAGATATCTGTACAGAGTATAAGAATCTTGAGTAAGAGCAAAACAAAGGACGCTCCAATTTAATGGAACGTCCTTCTGTTATATAAGCGGTTGGTCGGCGCACCCAACATCGCACATATAGTCGATAGATGCCGTTTTTCTATCCTCGCTTATACATAGAACCCGCAAGTTGTTATGCTCTTTTGAGAACCACCGCCAAGAATAATCTTGTAGAGCTTTTCTGATTGCGGTCTAAGACCCATTCTGGATGCGTATCCACCAGCCCAGTCCAAGAATGAACCGCAGTTTATGTTCTCGATGTTCTTAACAGATAATGTGTGACGAACAGAATTATAAACGAGTTTTGCTCGTGGCTTATCTTTGGGTTCATGGTCGTGACCAGATAAGAAGATGTCTATTCCCTCAAGTTGGTCGCATGAACCAAAGTTCTTTAGATTCTTTGCAACATGTGTTGCGAATACTACGTAGTGCAACGGATTCCCGATATGATTCTGCGCATTGTTTCCAACAGCAATATCAATAACGCAGAATGCCGAGCGGTATTTTTCTGGGATTCCAGCGATTGCGCAACAGTCGTATAATGGAAATAATCCAGCCATTTTTGTGCTACGGTTGTATTCATGATTTCCGTCTATACAGGCAATCGTCCTGTCTGCAAGGTCGTGCAATTGTTCTGCGATAAACTCTCTTTGTTCGATAGGCGTATATATTTGCTCAAAAACCGAACTCCGAGAAGACGGGATTGCATTTTCAAACAAATCCCCTACCCATATCACATATTTATTTGGCTCTGAAAGTATTTCTTTTTTAACCGCTTTCCATTTTGCCAAATTGAATTTGTCGCTACCATAGTGCATGTCATGGAACGGATATATCTCTATGAAATCAAATTCCTTTGGCGCTTTGAAAATGATTGGTTTTGTTTCTGGTAGCATTATGCTTGTACCGTATTATTATATACTTCTCTCTTAAAGTAAATGCCATTATCGTCAAACAGGATAGCGCCATTTACAGGAATAACGGCAACAGCTGCTTCAGACAAAATCGCATGGAACTTTGCTTCAGCGTGGTTGCGGTCTTCATACTGAAACGTT
>JAEIGA010017070.1_pt1 | contig 11052 bp, 17 predicted proteins | sample 9270691 | NCBI WGS metagenome assembly JAEIGA01 (sample SAMN17057246, study PRJNA624740) | gut metagenome | biome: biome; isolation source: fecal sample | host: Bos grunniens | place: China: Xizang | collected 2019 | reverse complement strand
GAGTTCGTCGCTCTTGTCCCCATGAATCTGTTCGGCGTTCGGACGGCTCGAACCGATAAGGATACACCCTTTTGTATCGTCGGCCGAATTTCCGCCGTGAAACAAAATTCCGTCGCGGCCTTGAACCTTTACATACAACTTAACTTTGCCAAACTTCGGCGAGTCTTGCAAATAAAGGTCGTAAGATCCGGAAGGAATCTTATAGTTTTGGTTTTCGAGGCTATACGCGTATTTTTGGCCGTCAATGTAAACCACGCCAGGAAGGGCGTTTGAACCGGTCAAATTTTGCCGTTTAACCTCGATAATCATTAGATAGCTCCGTCTGCAATTCGAATGAAATTAAAGACTACATCGAGCTTCAATTTATTCGAAGCGATTCCGGGAATCTGGTTTAACTTTCCATTGACGGAAAGAAAAAAATCTTCTTCCTGGTCGATCGTTACGCCGGTGGAAATCCACTGTAACTCAAAATTTTCGGCTTGCGAAAAATTCGAAAACGGAAATCCGGCCATATTTACCGGAGTAAGGTTTCCGCCGTGGACAACCTGGAGTTTCAGCGGCTCGACAACATTCGTTGTAAATTCCGAATCCGAGCAATTAGCGGAAAGCATCAAACCGGCAATGACGCCTTTTTGACCCTGGAGAAGCTTACCGAAATTTACCGGCGGCGTCGTGGTTTCATTGAATACAAATTCACCGGCAATAACCGGAGCTTCGAAAGACGCCAGACACGGATAAACATTAACCAAGTCCGGGTTAATTTGCGTGTAAGGGAATAGGCTTTGAATAGTTGCCGCCATTTAGAAAACCTCCTCGGAAAATTCGAGACCGGAAAGCAAGACGGCGCCCCGAAAACCTTCAGCACACCAGGTGCCGCCGGAAAATTCCTTATTTCCAAAAATTTCAACGTCGATTGTAAAACGTTGGTTTAGGAAATAAAAAAGGTTTTTTGCCTCGACGTATCGCCCGGAATTTTCACAACCGATCACAAGCGGAGCCGAAACGGCGCCGGCATCTTCGGTTGACGTTCCAAAAGGGCTAGACGGTGCCAAGTTGCGAAAATCGATTTTTACCTTTGGAAAATCATCTTTGGAAATATTTTCCGTGTAAATATCGTTACGCTTTGCGCACAAATTAACCGAAATTGCGGCATTCGTGAGAATGAATCCCCAATTTCCCTTAGTCGTTACGGCGCCATAATAGCGCGGCTTTTCCGGTTCTGTCGCCTGGATCACGCGTTGCATTTCGAACGGCACAACGTAATCGACGGAACGTAAGATTTTAGACGCGTTCACGATCTGGGCGGCGTGGCTTGCACCGCGACAAATTCGGCCTCGGCGAAAGTCGACAAAATCCCGGAAAAGTTTTTCATTAAAACTTTTCAGCATAAATTCACCGCCGATGCTTAAACGTTGGTCAACGGATAAAGTTTTCCGTTAAAACAAATTTCAATTCGTTCGTCCTTAATATCGTAAGTTTCACCGGCAATAGAAGCCGGGACACGGTTGTCGTAATCGATGATTAGAACGTCTCCCTTAGGGTAAAAGTAAAAGAACGGTCTAGCGCCGTAACGTTCGCCGTCGGGAGCGCCCGGCGTCGCGATCAACGGAACCGGGACAAAATCGTTACTTTGTCCGTTTCCTGCGGCCTGGCTCTTGAACTTGAGTTTTACGCCGCAATACGGTTTTGCGGTTCCGCCGGCCGGCGTAACTGTAGAATTTGTCGTATAACGAATGTTGAGAGATTCCTGGACAAAAGGCCCTTCGTTAGTCATCGGAATTGCAAAAGAGTTAGCCTCTCCAGCCTTCGCGACAAAAGAACGCGTATAATCAAACGTCTTTTCAAAGCGCTGAGAATTTTTGATGTCGGAAAGCTTGTTTTGAATTTCTAATTCAGTCATTTTTTTACTCCTTATCTTCGAGTTTAAAAATTTGCACAAATTAATATAATAAAAAAAAACGCCCCGCGGAGGGTCGCGGAGCGTCTTTTGGTGTTACCACAGAGGAATTTTTTAGGACTTAACGACCTTGAGACCGGCGAGGACAACCACAAAGGCAAAAGAATTTGCCGTTGCGGTGAGAGCCGCCGGAACTGCCTTTGCAAAGTGGACGGAGCCGCCGACGTTGCAGTTTGCCTGGATTCCAATAGGTTCCTTAAGATTGATCCAAGCCGTGTTGCCGATTGCGCCGTTAGTCTGCTGGGAGCTTGCGGAGCTTTCGAGGCTCAAGAAATCAACCGGCGCGAGCATGTGGAAGCCGGAAAATTCGCCCACGATCGTCTGGTTGGAACCAAGCGTAATTTTAACTTTTGCCGAAGCAAGAAGGGATTTTGCGGCCGCAACCTGGGCGGCGGTCAAAGGATCGGCGCCGGTCGGAACGACGCGCAAACCGATCTGCGAAGCCTTGAAATCCATGGTAGAACCAATCTTGCGGGCTTCTGTGAGGTTCGTCAAAAATTCGGCGTTCGGGACGGAGTTGTCCGTTTCCGCGAAGGCGAAAAGCTGGTTTGTGCGTTCGGCGGAAATGTTAAATCCGGTGAACATATCCGCGATATACATCTGGCCGCCAGCGCCAAAAGAGGCAATTGACGGAGCGTTAGTCGGGACAACAGAATCGAGAATAGAACTCATTTTTTTTCTCCTGGGTTAGGTTTTTGAGTTTGGTTAATTTGTATTAAATCTGTTCTTCGTTTTCGGCGAGGCCGCCGAAAGTTACAGAAGAAGCCGGGGCGGCAAGATACGGAGCACCCATTACCGGAGCCGAAAGCATCGGCAAACACGGTGCGCCGACTTCGGAGCCGGAAGCGTTCGCGATCACGCCGCCGATAACGTTCTTCACGGCAACGGCTCCAGCACCGAGGCCGAGACCCATAAGAAGACGGGAACGCTTTTTAAGTCCCTTATAGGCGATAAAACCGCCGAGAGCGCCGAGAGCGCCGTTCTTTACGATGTCCGGGAAAGCGGCCGGCATCTTGTCATAAGCGATAGCACCGCCGACGCCACCGACACCGGCGCCGATAAGGGCGGCCACAATATCCTTTGTTCCCATACGTTCGCCGGCGGCACGACGAGCACGCTTTGCCTTCGCGACGATAGTTTTTGTTCTGGTCTTGTACTTCGTGCGGGTCTTGTACTTTGTAACGGTCTTGACCTTCGGAGCACTTTTCTTTTTACGTTTTGCCATAATGGATTCTCCCTTAGTTAAAAAGTTTTTTGTCGATTAATTTGTAAGCGATAAAGCCGAGGGCGCAAGCGCCGCCGATTTTCCAGAGCGTCGAGGATCCCAAAAGCGACTTAATCGAAGGGTACGAAATCGCCGTTTTGACGGTTTCCGTTACCGTTTCCGCCGCGTTCGTAATCGCGGGAATTACGTTAGTTTGTACTACATCGGAAATCGTATAATCGCCAGTTCCGCCAAAGTAAGCCGCGCCGCTCGAATCCTTTTTAGCCCACGAATAGCACCAGTTCCCAAACTTGACAATCGCGGACGGATCCACGCCGAATCCCGGCGCAAGTTCCGCGGAGATCGCGTTCAATGCGTTGTTTCTTTGCGAGAAGTCGGAAGTAAACCAGCCTTTCGAGTTACCTTTAAGCGCTTCGATTGTCTTGAGAAGCTTTTCGACCGTATAGCCGGGAAAGCCGAAAAACACGCCGGAAGAGTCGGTTACCTTCGGCAACTGTTCGGAGCCGTAAAAGCTCCAAAGACTTTGGTAAATGTTAAAGGCGCTAGCGCTCATTTACTTCTTTCCTTTTCCTTTCTTGCGAAGGAAAAAATACCAGACGCCGAAACCGACGCCGCCGACAATCGCCGCGGTTTTCCAAGGATTAGACTTAACTGTTTCGACGGCCGAGCTGGCCGCGTCCGAATAAGTACGGAACCAGGACTTTCCGCCGCTTACCTTTTCAATAATGTCGTTTACAACGTTGTTCACACCCTTTCCGGCCTTGACCCACGGCGCAAAGAAAGGAATTGTTTCCATTGCGGCGCCACCGCTGGAAACCGCGCTCTTAATGTTGTCCCACACGCCGCCGAACGTTTCCGCGCCCAAAAGTTCGCAACCGTTCAACACATTCGGTTGGAAAAGCTTTTCGGAAATTCCGCCGTCGTTCACCGACTTAGCGCGAGGAATCTTCGCGCCAAGAATCGCCGCGTCGGTAATGTCCGCAACGTACTTTTTAAAAGCGTTCCAATTTTCGGCCCCATACATTTTGACGCCGAACGCGTCGTTAGGCGTATAGAGCAAGTCTAAATAACTCCGGTCGAGCTTCATTTCTTACCGCCTTTTTTCTTTTTCTTTTTTTTCTTAAAAAGAAGATATACACAAAGTAAACCTAGACCAATTGAGCCGTAACCGTACCAATTTTGGCGCGTCGCTTCGGCCTGGATTTCTTGCTTTACCGCCTTTTCCTGGACGGCCGCCGCCGTCGCCACGTCGCTTGCCGCCTTCGAGGCGTTATAAGCCGATTCTGCCGCGCGTTGTCTAGCCGCAAACTGAATTTCTTTCGCCTGGAGAGCCGCCGCCGTCGCGCGATCGCTTGCCGCCTTCGATGCGTTATAAGCCGCCTGGGCTTGCGCCTTGCTTGCGGCGATTCGTGCCGCTTCTTCTTCGGCCCTTTGCTTCGCTTCGGCTTGCGCCTTCGCAATAGCGGCCGCCTTTGCCGCCGCCGTCGCCTGGTCGCTTGCCGCCTTCGAGGCCGCCGCCGCCGCTTCGGCCTGGCGCTGGCTTGCAACGATGTTATACGAGGAAACGTTTAAAGCTTCATTCGAGGCTTTATCGCTTGCCGCCTTCGAGGCCGCCGCCGCCGCTTTCGCTTGAGCTTCGGCCGCCCTTGCCGCTAAAATCTGCTGGGTCATTCTGTCGCTAGCTTCTTTTGCCGCGGCCGCTTGAGCCGCGCCGGCGCGTTCCTTCTGGGCGACCCATTCCGGAGTACCTTTTGGCGCGCGCTGAATACTCTTATTCGCGGCTAAATTCGCGTCTTGTAAAAGTTTTGTTGCTTCGCTTGCCATATTACCGCCTTGCTAGGTAGATAACGGCTACCAAACCAGCCAAACCAAAGAAAAGATACTTTTTGTTAATCGAAAAACCGGAGCTTTGTTTTTGAGCCGCGAAAGCGGCGTAAAGCGTCGCAATATCTTGCTGGGAGAGCTGGTTAACGTTGTAACCGGCATTTTGCACCGCCGCCACAAATTCCGGATCCTGAATAGCCGTTTGTGCCGTCGTGGTCTGGGCTTCGGCTTGTCGCTGGGCTTCGGTTTTTCCGCCGGTTCCGGCCTTTACAGTGCCGACCGGAAAAAGAAGATTGACTGATGCCGTGGCCGGATCCGTAAGCCCTTGAGCGCTATATTTTACCGCCTGGAGAGGATTTAACACCGCGTTTGCGACGCCTAACGGATTCTGCGTATAGGTTCGCGGGTCAAACGTCTTAACAATGGACGTTGCCAAATTCGACGTCAAATTTGTAAACTGCTTTTGTGGTTGTAAATTTTGCAAGCTCTTTACAAAACTTGAAAGCAATCCGCCTAAAAGTTCATCATCGACGCCTTCTAATGTGCAAAGTTTAGCCATTTCCCGAAATCCTACTATTTTAATTAATTTACTAGGAATTTAATTTATTAAAAAAAATCCGAAATGGGGCAAATTTTCGTAATTTTTTTGAAATAATCATAGTAAAACGGCGTTTTTCCAAATCTTTTATAAGTCGCGTCCGCAAAAATTCCGTTTTCGAGCTGCAAAAAAACATGGTGCAACTTACGATTTTTGCGCGTCGAACTCGCGATAAAACGGCATTTGATGCCGTTGCACCGGCACCAGGCGGCCAATAAAATACTTTTATCGTCGCAATCTCGCGGCCTATAATCCGGATCAAGCAAAAACGCCGGCCGGCTCACGGTCTCCACGCCTCGCGGGTCGTTTACATAGGGCAATGCACAAATTAACTTGTAATAGATAATAAAAGGCAAATTTGCCAGCGCTCCAATATCGCCGGCGTAAGTCTCGACCAAACGCCGCATTTCGGCGGCCGTCTGTTTAACGTTATCCAATTTTGAAAAAGTAATCATTGCACACACTCCGAAATAATCTTAGCGGCAATCAAAAGAACCGTAATGCAAAAAACATAAGTACTCATTAAAACACCCCCAATGCATGTAAATATAGCAAAAAAAAGCGATTCCGGAAAAATCCGGAACCGCGGGAAGGCGTCGAGAGCCTCAATTAACCTATGAAAAGAAAATTATTTCCTTTGATTATTTGCCGCTTTCGTGGCTTAGAATAGGTGTTCAAATGCAAAACAAAATATTTATAACCGAAATTTCCTTGCTTTTCTTCTAAAGTCCATTCATACCAGTTATCGAACCTTTTATAGCCATCTTCTGTTCGTAACATTCTTTTGACGCCATATTTTTTTATGATTTCCTGGCCTTCAAACAAAAGCACCTTTTCGCCGTTCAAACTTGAATACGGCTCTTCAATTTCGCATAGAATTTTTTTCATTCAAAACTCCATTTTCTTTGGTTCAAAGTCAATTCCAATTTCCTTACACCAGGCGCGCGCCGCCTTTTCGGAAAGGAACCGAGAAGCGCCGATATATCGCTTTCCTTTCGAAATTGAAAAATAGAAATCGCTTTGTCCGAAAAAATTCGGAAATTCCTTTAACTCATATTTAAGTTGTTTGTAATTCGGAATTTGTCGAATTTCGGCAAGCGTCTTTTCGAAAAGCTGGAAATCCATTTTTACCCCTTTTTATTTGCGTAAGCGGCGTAAAAGCTCAAGGCGGCATTTACAGTTTGCTTCGCGGTTATGTTCTTTTCCCATGGCATTTTTTTTGCCAAGGCGGCGCGAGCCGCTTCTAAGAATTTTTCGTCAATATCAATTATCTTTTTCATTTTTTTACCTCTGTAATGGTATCTTCGCGGTTTAAAATCGAAAATTGAGAAAATTTTCCGTTTCTTAAAAATTCGCAACCTCTTCTATAAAGATATTGCGTAAATTCTTGTTTTGATAGTCCATTCCTTTTTATTACAATTTCGTAAATCGGCACCGGGTCTGCGCCGGATAACTCTTCTTGATCATAAAAAACCAAAGTCGCCTTACTCATATCTTCGTAATTAATAGTAAATGATTCAAAATAACCACTCATAAAATAAATAAGCTCTTTAGGATCATCGCAATATCTTTCCAAAGTTTCAAAATGTAAATTCGGTTTAATCTTTTTATGCATTTTTAATTCTCCGTAAAGCGGCTTTTAAAATAGCCGGGTGATCATTTAAAAATTTTTCGTATCCCGGATAACGGTACGAATTAAAGCAATTCGCGGCGCCGTCCCAGTTGTCTATAGTCGCCCGCCGGTTTGGGCAACTATAGCCGCATTTGTGCGAGTCGCAAATGGCGGCGCTTATCTTTTCGAGTTCTTCGAGCGTCATTCAACTTTAACCCTAATCGAAATACGGAGAAATGCACCTTTTTTCCATTTCAAGCCGGAACGCGTCCAAATCCGAAACAAAAGGCTTTGACTGTACAACATCTCCAATTTTGCTTACGCGATATACATAAAATTTTTTATATCCACTCCAGCGGCCCGGCCTAAAATTGCTTACGTGCAAACGGCCGTAATGTTCGGAATCTTCCAAAGAAATGATTCGTTCGGCATCAGCATTATATTTTTTCATACCGTTTTTTCCTTTTTTCGGCCGCGGCGAATTCCGCGTCCCTTGATATACATAATATATATAAAAAATATATACGAGTCAACAACTTTTAAAAAAAATTTCACTTTTTTTTTGCATGTTCGAAGCTACAAAATTTGGAGAGTTGCCGCGCCCGGGGGGTTTGGGAACTTGATATATATCTTTTTGGGAACTCCGGCTCCAGGACTCCGACGGCGGCGCTTCGACCACTCTTTAAGGCGGTTTTTGTGCCGGGCGCCTCTGTCGGAGAGTCGCGCGGAATGGTTCGAAAAATGGGCGTTTCCGCGCTCTTCAAAGGCGCTACGCGCAAAGTTTAACAAATGGCTTCGCAAGGATTAAAGGTTATATCGACACGCTTGCGCGTGCCGAAACGGCAAGGGGGAACGCTTTTTGGTGCGGTGCGTGAGAATATGAACCCCCCAACCCCCAAAGGCGCAAAAAAAAAATTGCGCCTTCGAAAAGTTGGGAAAGTACCGTTATCAAACGCTTTTCGTATGCGTCCGCGTTGAGTTACAGACCCCCCCAAGCGAGGAAGCGCGTTAATTCGCTATCGCTTGCGTCTTGCGTGATCCTGATGTCGTATGGTATCGCGGCGGCCTATTCCCGCCTGTTTCTCCATACCTAGCGCGTTTCATTCAGTCGTTAGCGCGATCGATAGCACACAAAACTAACCCCCCAGAGGCCGTTAACTCTCCAGGGACAAAGGAAAATATAGCGTTTTTTTTGGTAAAAAAGGCGGTTTTTTTATAAAAAAAGTCAAAGTTTTTAATATTGTGGATAAAATGTGGATAACTTGTTAATAAGTTATTGATACAATATTGATAGATTGTTGATAGATTTTTGAAAAAAAATAGCCGAAAACAAAAGTTTTCGACTTTTTTTCAAAAATTCAAAATTTTTTATTCCGTTAACGGCGGAATATTATTATATTTACTACAGTTTCCTCCATATCCAGTGGCGCAAACTAACCTATACATACCGTTGAATAACTCCGGATTCGTCCGGAGTTATTTTTTTATGCGTCTTTACACAGTCGAACGCTTCGCAAGCGTTGCCCTTCGTCAACAAGCGCCCTTCCATTTGCCAACACGCTATAACCTCCATTAATCAATTGCCCATACCAGGCATCACTTCCATATGTAAGTGTTTGAGAAATCATTACAAATATATTAATATCGCCCCACGCACCACCGTGAGAACAAGTGCCGGAAGGGTATCCGCTAAAACCGCTAGAATTATCGCCAGGTGACGGCCAGCGATCATTTTTCAAATCATTAACCGGAACATCCAGCAACGTTTCTAGATCGGCCTTTGTGGGAACACGCCACCCATCATGAACTAAATTTTCGATAAAAGGACTTTGTGTATTTGTCGCAGATACAATTGAAACTGTAGGATACAAATAACCTAGATCTTTATATAGTTGCGAATCCTGAAAATACTTTGCACCTGACGTGTAATTTTTCAAATTTTCAGTAGTCCATAAAAGATCACCAATTTGGCATATTCCATATTCAATACCGCCAAAAGTTACAGTTTCATAATCGCCGGTGCCTTCTTTATAAATGCCGCCGTCATTGTATACGCCGTCATTTTTATAAAGATAGTCAGGATAATCTGTATAAATTCCCATTAGATCAAATTTCCAGTAACGGTATCGATAAGGCCGTTTGTTGCAATATCAAGAATCAAATTCATAAGTCCTGATTGCGTTTTCCAAAAATCCGTCACGTTATTTGAACGGTATCTTAAAACAGAATCATCGCCATTTGAATTTTGGCCGCCACAGAAAAGGCGCCATTTATCATGAGCGTTTTTAAAAAGAAATTCTCCGTCGATTTTTTGGAATTGGTTAAATTCGACAAAATTCAAAGTTCCTAAATCGTCCGTCGGATTCGGTTCATCAAGATTAAAACCTTTAAAATTGATCGTTCCGGCTAAAGCGTCAATCGGCGGCAAGATTCCAGGGAAATTTCCCTGGATCATTGCTTTCTTGATATAGATTTTACTTTCCTTTTGAAAATAAACCGTTCTCGCGGCGTTTTCGGAATTGAGCAACCCTACAAGATTAGAACCGGTAATAATTGCTTGAGAAGCGTCTAAATTCTCGCTCAAGTCGATATTAACTGCAAGCGGGATATAGAGCAAGTATTTTCCCAAAACTTTCATACAAATTAACTCCTTTTAAATACCAAAGCCTTGTGCCAGGGCTTCGGCGTTTTCGGCGCCGTACTTTTCAGCCGCGACGGCCTTAAACCTTGCCAAAAGTTCCGGATCACTGCCAATGATTCCAGCCACGACCGGATTTGCAGCGGCCGCGGCTCCAGCCTTCGCATAATCGCCGCCGTTCTGCTTCAGCAATCCCGGCAAAAGTTCCAAACCTTTTTTAATCAGATAATCCATATCGCCCTCTTCTTCGTCGCCCTCTTCTTCGTCGCCTTCTTCGTCGCCTTCGACAACTTGCGGAGCCTGGTTAAACATTTCTTGCATTTCCTTGAATTGCTTCATTTGTTCGGCAAATGTCGGAGTTTTTACCGGCTTGTTCATCTGTTCGAGAGCCTTTAGCGCGATTTGATCCGAAACCGGAGAAGGCGCGGCCGCTTGCTGGTTACGCGTGAGAACGTCGAGAAGCTTCACGACGTCGATTTGTGGCGGCGGCGGTGGCGGTGCAAAGATTTTTTTCATCGCTTCGACCGCGGCCGAAAAGACGGCGATCTTTTCGACGGAAAGACCGCCGAGAATACCGGAAAGCATCGCGAAAGAATCGCCGTTAGTTTGTACGGATTCCGAATTTTTATTATAAGTCGCGCTAATCCTATAGCGCTTGTCGCGTCGTTCAATTTTGCCGCTTGAGAGCGTAATTTTATAGCGGACAACGTACAGACCGCCGCCGAACTTGCGCCCTAAATAGTCATCGTCCACAAGTTCAAAGACTTTACCGACACATTCGCGAGTCTCGCGGCCGGCTCCGTCCGGCTGGATAATTCTATAGACCTTGCCTTCGACTTCCGGCGTATCGTTCAATTCCTCGTCGAACTTTTCCAAAAATTCTTCTTGATTTTCTTCTTTTTCTTCGGCCATTTTAACCCTCTCTTTAAATGGTTTTTGAAATTAAAATAATAGCAACAATTCCGGCGGCGGCCGTCAAGATATAGGGGCTTAGCTGGTCGCGAACCTTCAAAACGACGCCTTCGCCGGCCTTAGCCCTTGCAAGCACCAGCGCGGCGAGTTCGTCGCTCTTGTCCCCATGAATCTGTTCGGCGTTCGGACGGCTCGAACCGATAAGGATACACCCTTTTGTATCGTCGGCCGAATTTCCGCCGTGAAACAAAATTCCGTCGCGGCCTTGAACCTTTACATACAACTT
>JAEIGA010017069.1_pt1 | contig 11052 bp, 4 predicted proteins | sample 9270691 | NCBI WGS metagenome assembly JAEIGA01 (sample SAMN17057246, study PRJNA624740) | gut metagenome | biome: biome; isolation source: fecal sample | host: Bos grunniens | place: China: Xizang | collected 2019 | reverse complement strand
TGTAACTGGTTATACCACCCAACGTAAAGCCGATTTGACTGGTGCAGTGGCTGTTATGGACATGAGTAAACCTAGCAGCGAAGCAAGTGCCAATGCATTAACATCAATGCAAGGTCGTTTGCCAGGTGTACAAATCACCACAGACCCAGCTCCAGGTGCTGGAGGTAGTACCATTCGCGTTCGCGGTATGAGTACCATTAACGGCAATGATCCTCTTGTAGTTATCGATGGAATCCCAACTACTGAAAATCTCAACTCACTCAACCCTGCAGATATCGCATCTATTCAAGTATTGAAAGATGCTTCTAGTGCAAGTATCTACGGATCTCGTGCGGCCAATGGTGTCATCATCATCACCACCAAGCAAGCACAGCAAGATCGTATCGCGGTGAATGTAGGTTATTCTGCAACCGCACAAACCATAGCAAAACTTCACGAAGTACTCAATGCAGAGCAATGGGGCCAAGTATATTGGGATGCGATGAAGAATGCTAAGATGGTCCCTTATCACAAGTTCTATGGTTTTGGCGCAGAACCAAAATTGGTAGAATATTTAGATAAGAACAAGACATTAAAAGCTGGTGATACTGACTGGCAAAATGAGGTATATCACACTGCTTGGACACACAATACCAATGCATCTGTGGCATACTCTTCCGAAAAATCTAAAGTATATTTCTCTGGTAACTATATTGATCAAGATGGTTTGATGGATTATACATATTACCAACGTTTCTCTGCGCGTGTTAACTCTGAGTTTAATGTTGGAAAATATGTAAAGGTAGGCGAAAACTTAATGATTGCTCGCTGGACAGACAATGGTTATGGTACTCAGCACGATCGCGGTATCCCATATGGTGCGATGCGTCAACACCCTGCTTTGCCTGTAACTTGGGAAGATGGTACATTTACCAGCCCACTTCAATTAATGAACTCTGACTTTGCAAACCCTGTACACGAATTGTACAATGGTCGCGACAACAAAAGCGAGAGTTGGCGTATCTTTGGTAACGCATTCTTGGAGGTCAACCCATGGTTGGAAGGTTTGTATCTCAAGACCAACATCGGTGTGGAGCATGTGCAATTCAACAACACCTCATACGGTCGTAAGATTGAGGCGTCTGATGTGAATAGTATGAGTCGCAGTTTTGGTCAAGGTGACACCTATACATGGAGTAACACTTTGCGTTATGGCAACGTATTTGGCAAACACCATGTGAATGCCCTAGTAGGTACAGAGGCTATCTTGTATAAATATGATGGTTTTGATGCAAGCAAACGTCAGTACGCTTTCGAAGATAAGTATTACATGGTATTAGGTACTGGCGAGAAAGAGCCAGCCGTAGGTGGTGGATTGTCAGAATGGTCATTGTTCTCTATCTTTGCAAAAGCAGATTACAACTATGCAGATCGTTATCTCTTCTCAGCGACCATTCGTCGCGATGCAACTTCTCGTTTGTATTCTGAGAACAATTCGGGTGTGTTCCCTGCATTCTCTGCAGCATGGCGCTTCACCGAGGAGAGTTTCTTCCCTGAAAACAAATGGATGACCAATGGTAAGTTGCGTATAGGTTGGGGTCAAAACGGTAACGCAGCGATTGGAGACCTTTATTCTGCATATAGTACATACGCGTATACCACAGGTAATGCAGCTTATGACTTGTATTCTACAAACAACGCGACTGTAGCAGGTATTATCGTAGCTTCGACTGGTACAAAAGAGCTGAAATGGGAAACTACAACCCAATTGAATATAGGTTTGGATCTTGGTTTCTTCAACAATGACTTGAACCTCAGCGCAGATTGGTATTTAAAACAAACCAAAGACATGTTGACCGTACCTCCAGTATTGTCTGTAGCAGGTGAAAATGCCGCATATTGGCAAAATACAGGTAATATGGACAATATGGGTATTGAAATTAGTTTAGACTACAATAGTCCAGACTACAACGGATTTAGTTGGGCAGCTAACTTCAACGTAGCACACTACCGCAACAAAGTGACCAAACTCAACAACTTTGTAAAATTTGTCGGTAGCGATATCCGCTTGATCGAAGGTGAAGCAATGGGTGTTTACTATGGATATGTAGTAGATGGTATCTTCCAAAATCAAGAGGAGGTAGATGCACATGTTGAGCAACAAGGTAAGGGTATCGGTCGCTTCCGTTACAAAGACCTCAACGACGATAAAGTAATTGACGAAAAAGACCAAATGATTATTGGTAATCCTAATCCACTCGTATCTATGGGTCTTAACCTCGACCTAAAGTACAAAGGTATCACACTCAGCATGTTCTTCAATAGTGATCTTGGATTCGATATCTACAACACTACCAAACGTCAGTTGGACTTCATGAGTTATGGTGGTTCTGCATTCACCAACCGTGGTGTAAATATCTTGAATGCATGGACTCCAGAGAACACTAATACTACCGTTCCTATGGTAAGTGTTACAGATAACAACAACGAGATGCGTATGTCTACCTATTTCATAGAGGATGGTTCGTATTGCAAACTCAAATACATCAAGTTGGGTTATGACTTCCCTAAAGTAGTCACCAAAGCTATCCACGCACAAAACTTGAACTTATTCTTCCAAGTTGAGAATGTATTTACCGCAACCAAGTACTCTGGTCTTGATCCAGAATTGCCACTTGGTGCATATGGTGCACGCGTGGACAATGGACCATACCCACGTGCACGCAACTTTAGCATGGGTGTAAATTTGGTATTCTAATCGCAAAGAACAATCATAAATCATTAACTAATTAATAATACTGACTATATGAAAAAGTATATTTATATTCTGATCGTAGCTGCAGTAGGTATGCTGACTGCTTGCGAAGATTGGCTGGACAAGAAACCTTATGGTCAATTTACTGCTGACCAAATGGACGATGCAGCTATCGAAGGTTTGTTGGCTGCGGCTTATGCAGGTCTTGAAGCACACTACTTCGGCAACAACGAGGCATTTGCAGGCCCAAGTACCAACTGGATTTTTGATGTTCGTTCTGATGACGCGCTCAAAGGTGGAGGGGATATCACTATGGAGCAAAACATCCACCAATTGGAGATTAGCAACTTGACTAGCGACAACGTAAGTAACCTCAACAAATGGCAAAACAATTTCTATGCTATTGCGCGTGTTCACAATGCAATGAAGGCCATCTACGAGGCGGACATCGACGATGAAGCAAAAAAAGTGTATTTAGGCGAGTTGAAGACCTTGCGTGCGTGGTACTATTTCGACCTTATCCGTATCTTCGAGCGTATTCCTTATTTTACTGAGGTAGATGATCCTAATACCGTGCGCATTGATAGATACACACGCGACGAGATTTGGAGTTTTATTAAGAAAGACTGTGAAGAAGCATATCAAATGATTCCTGAGAATAGTGTTACTCCAGGACGTTTCAATCGCTATGTGCCAGCTGCTATTCACGCAAAAGTATCAGCTCAAACCAACAGTTGGGGCGAAGTACACCAATGGACTGATATCGTTATCAACAGCAAGAAATACGCACTCTACGATAACTTCATGGATATGTCAAAGATTGCTTTTGACAACAAGAAAGAAGCTATCTTGTCTATTCAATTCTCTACAGCGGACAATAACGCACATATCAACTGGTGCAACCTATTGTGCACCACCTATTCTGAAGGTAATCTCTTTGGTACTGGTGATGACTTCTTTCTCGCTTCACAAAACTTGGTGGATGCATTCCGCACCGACGAAAATGGTTTGCCATACTTGGACGATGCTACTAAGCCTGCAACATCTGTCACCTCTGCTACCTATGCTGGTAATGTAGATCCACGCTTGGACTTTACCGTTGGTCGTATTGGTATGCCATTCCGTGGACATGAATACACCAATTCTTGGTGCCGCTTGAAAGCTACCTATGGTGAATATTCAGGCAAAAAAGGTTTGATTGATCCATCATCTCCAGACATGGTGCAAGGTTTCCCTTGGGGAGCAAGCGCATTGGATTTTAAATTGATTCGTTACGCAGACATTCTCCTCTTAAAGGCAGAAGCTTTGATTGAGACTAGTTCGGCAGAAGCAGATCTGTTAGCGGCACGCAACCTTATCAACCAAGTGCGCGAGAAAGCAAAACGCAGTGTGGATACCAACTATAGTCCTGTAGATTTCGATGCTACCAAGGCTCATTATAAAGTAGAGTCTTACACCGATGCCAACTGCAAGTGGACACAAGAGTTCGCACGCAAGGCTTTACGCCACGAGCGCCGTGTGGAATTGGCTATGGAGGGACATCGTTGGTTCGATCTCGTACGTTGGGGCAATGTGGTTGAGGTAATGAATGCGTATTTTGCATACGAAGTAAATTTCCGTGACTACTACACAGATGCACAAATGACTGCTGACGAGATTTACTTACCAACTCCTTACGCAGAGGTAAATAATTCAAATGGTTTATACCAGATTGAAGAATAAATACCAAATTAATCTTATTTATTAACTTTAAACAAAAACAATTATGAAGAAATTTTTCTTTCTGATGGCACTCTGCACCATGGTGTTGAGTTTGCAAGCTGAGGCTTACATTGGCTACGTAATGACAATGGCAGACATTGCTGATTTCCCAGCTGAAGAGTTTGAGGGCGCTGCTCAACAACCAGAGAAGAACGCTGCTCAATGGTTCAAAGAGAACTACGTAGACAAAGGTATTGGTCGTTTTGTAACTGTTCCAGAGGTAGCTATGGGTGGTGTTGAGGCACTCAGTGATCTCAAGGCTATTTGGGTTAACCTTGATCGTATGGGTACTCCAAACCTCGCTGCATACCAAATCGATGCAGATTTCGTTAAAGGATTAGGAGATTATGTAAAGGCAGGTGGTAACTTGTTTATGACAAAGAAAGCTAACCAAATCATCTACGAGATGGGTCGTATGGGTTATGCTCCAGGTTGGAATGACACGGGCTATCATATGGGCGGTGACGATTGGGCAATCAACCCATACCTCGCATTGTGGGAAGGTCTTGGTGGCGTTATTGACAAATCTAAGCACCCACTCTACGAGGGTCTTGAGACTGTCGTAAATCCTGATCACGGCAAGGATGTATTCCCTATGGTAGGCGCTAACCCACGTACCGACAACAACGACTTTTGGGTGGACTACTTCCGCAAAGATCCTGTAACTGGTGGTAAGATGGAGGCTCAAGAGGGTTATACCCACTACGATAATGGTAACCCACTTCGTTTGTCAGAGTATGAGGCAGACTGGAACCTCGAGGTTCTCGGCGTATGGGGTCAAGTACAAGACCACTGCTCTGGCGGTCTCGTAATCTTCAAGCCAGTAGGTGATTTCAAGGGTACTATCGTATCTTGCGGTTTCGCAGCATACCAATGGGGTAGCGGCAACCTCTGGCTCGACAACGTGAAGAAACTCTCTGCTAACGCATTAGAGTATGTTGCTCCTGCAGGCACAGCTGTTGAGAACGTAACCACTACACAAGTAGTTAAGGGCGTTTATAACTTGCTCGGTCAAAAGGTAGAGCGCGAGAACATGGTTCGCGGTAGCATCTATATCGTAGATGGCAAGAAAGTTATTTTCTAAACATTTATTTCACTCAGTCAGTCAACACGGCTGACTGAGTGTATTTTATATTTAATTCTGACACATTATTCCACTATAAGTCATTCTATATGAAAAGAATAGTATCATTCATTGCTTGTATAGCGATTGCTTTCGCCCTTCACGCCGAAGCATCTATTGGCTATTTGATGACTGTTAATAGCATCTCCGATTTTCCTGAAGAAAAGCAAAATGGCATTGCACAACAACCTGAGCGTAATGCTGCTATATGGTTTGAGGACAACTATGTAGAATCAGGTAAAGGACGCTTTATCACTCTCTCTGAAGCAGCGAATGATGACCTTAGCGGTTTTAAGGCCATTTGGGTCAATGCGGACCGCGTAGGTTATTCTAATCTTAGCGCATTAGGAATCAACGAAAACGTAATAGAAGGACTGAAGAAATACGTAAAAAATGGTGGCAACCTGTTCGTCACCAAGCAAGCGAATCATCTTATCCACCAGATGGGTCGTATGGGCTACGCTCCTACTTGGTCTAGCGGCGGCTATATGAATGGAAGTGATGATTGGCAGATGAATCCACACCTATGCCTTGATCCACGTATGGGCGGCGAAGAGGATCGCTCTCAGCATCCTATCTTCAGCTACCTCTCTCAACAAACACGCTCTTTCGACTATGACGGAGCACATTATGAGTATAGTGTCTATCCGTTCGTAGGCGCGGTTACACGTACCGATAACAACAATATATGGATAGACCTCTTCCGTAAGGATCCTGCTACTGGCGGTCAAATGGCGGAAACTGCAGGTACTACCCACTACGATAACCTCGACAAACGTCGCCTAACCGACTTTGAAGAGGACTGGAATTGTCAAGTATTAGCCGTATGGGGGCAAGTATTAGATGCTTGTGCCGCTGGTGTCATCATATTCAACCCTAATGAGGAGTTTAAAGGTCAAATTATTTCATGTGGTATAGCAGCTTACCAATGGGGTACCAACAACAACATGCTTGGTCATGTGAAGCAATTCACTGCCAATGCTCTCTCTCTGCTTGCTGGCGAAGAACCAGAGCGAAGTTTCCCTATGGACACCACTTCTACCACCGGTGAGCGCGTCTTCTATATGGACATGGAGATGGAGAAGAGCTACACCCGAGAGCGCATCTCCGACAAGACTTACTATGTTCCATTTACCGCAACCGCCCCTGTTATTGTAGATGGCGCTGTGGGCAAAGCTATACGTACCGACGGTTATTCTACCCATATCACCGTCAAGATGCAGGATGAGCAGTTGCAATTGCTTGACACCAATGCGATTACCTTCTCGCTCTGGTGCGCAGCACAAACCTATCCCATGATGCAATTGGACTATGCTAAGAATGTATTAGGAACTATCGCGGGCAATATTGACGAAAATAAGAAAACAGGTATGGCCCTCCGCCTGAGTTCACAAGGCGACTTGCGCTTTGATGTCTATCTTACCGACGGACAGCGCATGACAGCTCCTGCAATCGAAAAGATGCCACGTGGTGTGTGGAATCACTTAGTAGGTACCATATCCGACAAATACATCTGCCTCTATCTCAATGGCGAGCTTGTGGCATACACCGAATATACAGGAGAGATTGCCATGGGTACGTCTAGTATGATGGTGGGTAAACCACGCGAGAGTCAAATGCAATACTCCTGCCATATCAATACCTTCAATGGTATCCTCGACGAGATTGCTATTGACAACTACACTTGGTCACCTCAACAAGTGGCTCAAGCCGCAGCAGACCTGTCAGGCAAGGAGGTGGATTTGAGCGTGCCATTCGAGTACTTCAAGGACAATATCCTACGTCCTCACTTTCATGGTATGCCATCCGCCAACTGGTCCAACGAGACCCATGGTATTGCCTATGAGAATGGTAAATACCATGTCTTCTTCCAAAAGAACGGTAATGGACCATATATGTCACGTTTGCATTGGGGACATATTACTTCTACTGATTTGTGCACTTGGAAAGAAGAGACTATTGCTCTCTATCCAGAGAAAGCATATGACATCAAGGGCTGCTGGAGCGGTGCAGTGATCAACGATCCAGACGTGACCAACAACGAGAATTGGCTCGTCTATACCGCTGTGGACAACTCACGCGCATCCATGCGCTTTGCTCGTCCTATTGACTCTGCGTATCTGCACTTCGAGAAGGTGCCTACACACGCCATTACGGGCATTCCAGGTGGCTATTCAGCCGACTTCCGCGATCCATACTATTTCCGCAGCAATGGTAAGGCATACCTGATGGTCGGCTCGAGCAAGAGCGGCATAGGATGTACCGTTTTATTTGAATGGAATGGTTCGAAGTGGGTGCACAAAGGGGAATGCTTTACCGGCAGTTCAAAAGCAGAATGTGGTGAATTCTTTGAGATGGCCAATATCACTCCAATAGGCGATAAATGGATTTTTACTGCAACTCCTCTCGGTCCTAGTGTAGGTGTACGCTGTTTGTATTGGGTAGGACAAGTGGATGGAAATGGAAAATTTGTGCCAGACCACAAGTCCCCTAAGGCCGTAGAGTTTTCTGGTTTTGCAAAGGACGGTTATGGTCTACTATCTCCATCTATCATCCAACGCGACGGCAAGACCATTGCGCTAGGAATTGTGCCAGACAAGCTGGGTGCTGCCGACAACTGCAAGATGGGTTGGGCGCACTCCTACTCTCTCCCACGTGAGTGGAGCCTCAGCGAAACGGGTGAACTCATACAGAAGCCTTATAGTGGTCTCGCAGCATACCGCACCGACACCGCCCTCGTGCAGGAAAACTTTACCCAAAATGGTGTATTAGCATTGGATCCTGCTTCTGGTCGCGGTTTGGAGGTTTGTGCTGAGTTTACCATCTCCGACCATATTACAGGTTTCGAATTACTCCGCAACCACTATGGCAATGGTGTGAAGATATACTACGATCCTGCTACAGAGAAGATCGTGGTGGATATGAAGTCTATCAGCCGCATCACTAACGATGGTCACCTCTTCAATGGAAAGTATGAATCTTACCTGCCAGAAACCCTCCAGAAAGGAGAAAAAATGAAGTTGCATGTATTCCTCGATCGCTCTGTACTCGACATATTTATCAACGACCGCTGGGCTAGTTCCGTGCGTATCTTCCCTACTAATGAAACGGCTACTGGTGCTAGTTTCTACACCAAGGGCGCTACTCAAGTGGATCGCTTGGAGGCATATATCATGGGTGAGGGCTATGCTCCTGCACCTGAGATGGTAGGCGTGGAAAATATCACCATAGAAGATGATATCAATAGCGCTTGTAATAAATATGTACAAGACGGACAAGTATTGATTAGCAAAGAAGGAAAAAAATACACCGTTTTAGGGATGGAATTATAATAATATCACAAATATATGAAACGTTTACTATTTGCTCTATTTTTTATCGCTTCGTTGGTGCCTTGTACCGCGAATGTGGTATGCCAACAATCTAGTCCTCATAACATGCTGGTGCGTGTAGAGGGTAATTATCGTTATTTGCTGCTCCCTATTCAGGACAATGGTCCAGAGTATCGCGTACAGCTCATAGAGAACAACCAATTGTATCGCACTTTGATCCTTCGTTTGGCTACAGAGGGTAAGGTGGATTTCTATGTACCACTAGATCTTAAGGATATCAATATAGATGCCTTCCACATGAACGTGCGCATGGGTGATCAGAAGATAGCATGGAACGATTTTAAGGTAACAGACACTTTCGATTCTAGCAATACCGATTACTATCGTCCACTATTCCATCACACTCCTGCTTACGGATGGATGAACGACCCAAATGGTATGTTCTATGATGAGAAAAACGGTCTTTGGCATTTGTATTACCAATACAACCCATATGCATCTAAATGGCAAAACATGACATGGGGTCACTCCACTTCTAGCGACCTCATTCACTGGGAATCACATCCATTGGCATTGGAAGTAGATGTCGTAGGTGCCATATTCTCTGGCTCGTGCGTGGTAGATAAAAATAATACCGCTGGGTTTGGTGAGAACGCCGTAGTAGCATTCTATACAAGCGCTGCAGAGAGCCAAGCACAATCGATGGCATACTCATTGGATGGCGGTAAGACCTTTATCAAGTATCCAGGCAATCCTATCATTGTATCAGATATTGTGGACTTCCGTGACCCTAAGGTATGGTGGAACGAGGCTACCGAGGCATGGAATATGGCCTTGGCTTGCGGTCAAGAGATGCGTTTCTATGCTTCGAAAAACCTGAAAAATTGGGAGTTTTTATCCGCTTTTGGCGAAGGTGTAGGTAGCCACGATGGAGTATGGGAGTGCCCTGATATGTTGCGCGTTCGTGTACGCAATACCAATGACTATAAGTGGGTATTGCTCTGCAACATCAATCCAGGTGGTCCTGCAGGAGGTTCTGCCACCCAATATTTCGTAGGTGATTGGGATGGCCAACACTTTGTCCCTGTCGTTGAGAACGGAGAAGTGTCAACCAAATGGATGGACTATGGCAAGGATCATTATGCTACCGTATCTTTTGCCCACGCCCCTGCAGATCGCACCACGGTGATGGTATGGATGAGCAACTGGCAATACGCCAACGATGTACCTACCATGCAATTCCGCTCAGCCAACGCATTGCCACGCGATATTGACCTCTATCGCGACAGCGAGGGTATCTATCGAATCGGTGTAAAAGCTTCACCTGAAGTAGCTGCATTGAAAGGGAATGTAGTCGGCAAAGGTACTACCGTGAAGACCGTGCCTGCAACCGCAGTGATTGAGGTAGAAGTAAGCAATAGCAAACGTCCTGCAACCATCACTCTCAGCAACGAGAAAGGCGAGGAAGTAGTTATGACCTACGACTTCCAAACGCAAACCTTCAGCATGGATCGCACCAAAGCGGGATTAAGCGATTTCAGCCGTGATTTCGCAGCAAAGACCACAACTCCGCTCTTTGTATCTGCAAAGAAGCATAAAGTGATTATTTATCTAGACAAGTGCTCAATTGAGGCATTCGATGCACAAGGCAATTGGGCTATGACCAACCTCGTATTCCCTACTACCCCATACAACCAACTCTCTGTAGTGGGTGGAAAAGTTAGTGTATATTCTATTAACTATTAAAATGTATAAAATACAATGAAAAAATCTTCTTTTGGTGCATTAGTCGTAGTGATGCTTTGCTTCTTCACTATGGGATTTGTGGATCTCGTAGGTATAGCTAGCAACTACGTACAAAGTGATTTGGGTTTGACGGACTCACAAGCCAACATTATGCCATCGTTAGTATTCTTTTGGTTCTTAATCTTCTCTGTACCAACTGGTATGTTGATGAATAAAATCGGAAGAAAACGTACAGTATTGTTGTCAATCATCGTTACTGTTTTATCTCTGCTTTTGCCTATTTTTGGCAATTCCTATCCATTGATGTTGATTGCATTCTCATTGCTGGGTATCGGTAATGCATTGATGCAAACATC
>JAEIGA010017068.1_pt1 | contig 11052 bp, 11 predicted proteins | sample 9270691 | NCBI WGS metagenome assembly JAEIGA01 (sample SAMN17057246, study PRJNA624740) | gut metagenome | biome: biome; isolation source: fecal sample | host: Bos grunniens | place: China: Xizang | collected 2019 | reverse complement strand
TATTCTGTCACTGTATAAGGAATGAAAACAACTTGAGCAATTCTTTCTCCATGATTTACAATTTTGCCTTCGTTAGTATCGTTATGAAGAGCTACCATATATTGTCCTGTGTAGTCTTCATCACAAACCCCAACACAGTTTGCTGGTCTAAGACCTTGTTTAGTTGCTAGTCCACTTCTTGCGAATACCGCACCAAAACATCCTAAAGGAGGTTGAATTGCAACTCCTGTGCCAACTAATATTGTTGAATGAGGAGGGATTAAAACATTTCCTTCTTCAATATAAGCATATAAATCATATCCTGCAGCCATCTTACTTCCGCGAGTTGGAAGAGTAGCATCTGGATACATTTTTTTTACATTTATTATATCTAAACTTGTTGCCATAATTATTCCCCCATATAGAAATCAATGCATCCTGCATCAACGATTCTAATCTCACTATTCATACAATGAACACAATTTTCATCATATGCTTTGCAATAATATTCTAATTTATTATCTAAACTTCTATTTTTATTTACTATATATTCAACATCATTTTGTCCAGGAATTGTGACTGCAATATAAATATCTGTTTTATTTTCTTTTGCAGTTTGGAATATTTCTTTTAACATTTCTCTTGTCATATTAAATTTCTCCTTCTGTATAATATACTTGGCAAGTAAATTCAGGTTCTTTTTCATTTGTAAAAGATTTAACTAAAGTCACTTTATAATAAGAGTCGATAACTTCTCCCTTTTGTTTTCTTTCTTTAAATTGACTAGAATATTTTGATAAGATAAAATGATTATCTTGTTTAGCTTCTTCTATAATTCTTTTAACTTCTTCTTCTGAGTCTACTCTATATACTTCTGTTGTACTGATTAAATATTTCATAATGTCCTCCTATTTTAATTCTATATTTATTTTTTTATCAAAAGAATAATTTACATAATTTTTTTCAATTTTATCTTTTATTTTTGTAGTGAAAAGTTTTGGTCCACCTATTATAATATTATATGCTTCATGTTCTGCGCATATATCTAATAAAGCAGTAGGTAGTTCTTCCATTGTGTATATATAACTAGCATCTACTAAACCTTCAACATGTCTAGTATTACATACATATATAATTTGTTTAAATGCAAAAGGATTTACTTTTACCATAACTTTGCCATTCATGTGCTTACCTCCTAAACCTCGATTATCGCTTCGTCATATGGGAAGAAATAATATACAAATGCTTCTTCATTTATATATAACCATATTTCAATAGCATCTTTATTTTCAGTTAAATCAATTCCGCGGATTTCGCCTCTATTAACTAGGCATTCATCTACTAGAATATTAATAACTTCTTTATATTGATGGTCATGGTCTGAATAAACATCTTCATCATAACTACCAATTCTAAAGACTGTATAGTCTTTTCTTTCATTACATAATAACATATAATAAGTTTTATCTAATTTTCTTAAAAAATTCATAAGAATTTCTTTTTTACTATTAATTACTCCTTGTTCTAGAGCAGGGATTTGAGAAACCATATTTTTGCTAAATTCATATTGAGTTCCTAAATTTAATGCATTAGTTTGTTCTTCCATCTTTATCTCTCCTTCTAAAATGTATCTTTGGGAAACTTAGTAAAAAGAATAATACTTTTTTCCCGAAAGTTAAATCATCTGTTAAAAAACAATTTTTTGAAAAACGTTTGCACACATTTGCTTTATATAAAGTATTTGTTGCTACCCATTGTTTAATTAAAGATTTTTTACTTCTTTTAATATTTGGATAATCCATTTTTTCAAAAACTTTATCTAAAATTTCTTCCATTTTAACTGGGCTATTGATTTGATATGAATCAGCAATAAATATATACTCATCATCATAATCAATATGTAAACCTTTAATTTTTGTTTTCATAATTATCTCCATAAAATAATGCGCAAGCGCCATTAAAGTGGTCTAGTTCATGTTGAATGATATTACTCATTCGCCCACCTTCATCAATGGTTTTAATCTCACCATTTTCATCCATATATTCACACCATACTTTTTGATATCTAGTCACCATTGCATATTTACCTGGGGCACTTAAACATCCTTCAGAGAATAGTTGTTCTCCTCTTGTTCTTGTTATCTTTGGATTAATCATAACGATTTCTTGTCCAGCCCAAGAGCATATACATACTTTTTTAGGAACTCCTATTTGAATTGCGGAAATTCCTTTTCCATCTTTTGTATTGTGTAAAGTATCTTTTAAATCTTGAATTAGAGTTTTTACTTCTTCTATATCTTTTACTTCTTCACTTGTTTGTGTTAATATATCTTTATCTTTAGGATAAGTTAAAATTGGTTGTATCATTTTTAATTACTCCTTTTCATTTATATAAATATTATATCATTTTTTTTATAAAAAGTCAAAAAAAAGATAGGGAGCTAAGTCCCTTTTATCTTTTCTTTGTAAGTTTTTTCCCAAACGTTTCTAATTCAGGAGAGATACTATGAACATTACCTTTATCATCAAAAGCTACATCTACCCACCATACAGATTTATCATTAGATAAACCTAAACTTCTTGTATATGGAGTTTGATCTTCTAGACAACTAGCTTGGAAACAATGAGTTTTATCTTGTTTCATATAAAAACTTTGATGTATGTGTCCAGTTTGTAATATGTCAGGTCTTTCCGCAAGAGGGATAGAATCAAGATATTTTTGTAGTTTATAAGATTTTGCATATGCGCTGCCGCCAGAACCATGAAATAATCTAATTTTTAATTTCCCGATACGAAGATCTGCTACATCTGGTCCTAAGTACACTATATCTTCTCTTTTATCTGCTATTGACTTAACAATTTCGCTACCCGCGGATTTATACCACCAATTATCATGATTACCTTGGATAACATATGTTTTACCATCAAAAGTAGGATATTTTTCTACACAATATTTTACTTGACCTTCATAGCTAGGTTCTTTTAATTCATATACTTGTTCTGGACGATTAGAGCGGCCATCCGTGAAGTCCCCACTATGTAAGATATGTTTAATACCTTGTTCTTCTGCTTTTGCATATAAATATCTTAAAATATCTAATCTGTCATATTTACTTCCTAAATGAGTATCACTTATTAATAATAATTTTAAATGTTCTAAATTATAAGGAATTTCATAAACATCTTCTGATTGTTTAGGAGCTTTTAATATTACTATTTCTCCATTTACATATTCAATGTTATATCCTTCTTGATGCATAACCGTTATTAAACCAATAATCTCATAATCTTTTAATTCTAACGCATGACAAATATCTATAAAAGATTTACCTTTTTTTGCCATTCCATAAATTTTATTACATATTTCCTTTTGTTCAATTTCCATTGTAAAACCTCCTATAAGATAATTCTATCTTCAACGTAAGCACGTTTAATTAGTTTTTTACCTTTTCCGTTTGTGCATTGAGAATATTCTTGTTCAAATGCTAATAAAATTTCTCTAATCATTTTTAAAGTTTCTAAATCTAATTTATCATTTCTATTTTGATAAATCATATATTCTGTTATTCTTAAAAATTTTTCTCTATCTATTCTTTCTATTAAATGCAGATAGTCGTGAGAAGTTTCTTGAACTAGAATTGCACCATTCCATTTATAATATCCTTCTCCTAATCCTTGTTTCTTACAATCGCGGTGAGGGACTATTAAATGGTGAAAGCTTAAACTTTCTTTTCTATGAACTTTATATCCCATAAAGTCATAGCCTAATTTTTTGATATTATAAATTTTTATCATTTCTTGAGTTATTGGTTTCATGATAGTAGCACCTTCCTTATAAAAAAAGAGACTGACTAATAATCAATCCCTCGATATAAAATTCTTTGGTTTTTACTACCTCTTAATTTCAGTGTAATATCTCTTTCTTCTTCTATATATCTTCCATCAATTAAAACATCTATATATTGTAAAATATTTTCAGACATACTACACATTTCTTTAAATTCTTCTAATGTGTATCCAGTCCATAGATAAATTTTAATTGAAGGAAAAGTTTTCTTCACTTGCCATAATAACACGCTTAGCGGGTATTGGTTTCTTGGAGCCAATGGTTCACCGCCTAATATAGATAAGTTTCTTTGAATACCATTTGCATCAATAGCATTTAAAACTAATTCTATAATTTTTGATAAAGGAGCTTCTTTCCCTCCATCAAAATTCCACGTTTCTGGATTATGACATCCTTTACATCTATGCGGGCAACCTTGCATGAAGAAGGAAACGCAAACTCCTTCTCCATTAACAACGTCGTTTTCTACAATACCTGCGTATTTCATTATTCTACCCAGTCATCCAATTTTTTACTGTGTTTAAAACGCATTTGAACTTCTTGTTGTTTACCCTTATTAAATGCTGTTGTATAGTTTCCTGTTAAATATCCAGTTACTCGACGTAATTGTTGAATATGGTCGCTATGACATTCAGGGCATTCATCATTAAATTCATCTGTATATCCGCACTCTAAGCAAGTGTCGCAAGGAACATTAATTGCGAAATAAGGAATATCTTTATCCATAGCATAATTTACAATTTGTTCTAATGCTTGAAGATTATTCTTAACTCCGCCATCAAGTTCAACATAAGTAATACATCCTCCAGATGAATATCCAGTTAATTGACTTTCAATATCAATTTTTTCAAAAGGATTAACTTCTTTCCATACTGGAACATGCATACTATTTGTAAAGAAATCTCTATCTGAAATGTTAGGTAATACTCCATATTGCTTTTTAAACTTTTTCATAGTTGTATAGCACATATTTTCTGCAGGAGTATAATAAACACCAAAGTTTAATTTTAATTCTTTTTTAAATTCTGCACATCTATCTTTAAATAATTGTTCAATTCTTTTTGCTAATTCCATACCTTCATCAGTTGTATGGTCTGTTCCAATTAAGATTTGTAGAGTTTCCGCAAGACCTATTTGTCCTATAACAAGAGTTCCATGTTTTAATGCACTTTTAATACCTTCTTCTGGTTTATAACCTAACATAAGTCCATTTTCATACATAAACTTAGCAGACTCAGGATTTTGTTTGCACATCCATTCAAATCTTTCTACTAACATATCTCTTGCTTCGTGAATTTTTTGGTCTAGTAATTCCATAAAATTATTAATAAGGTCTCCCTCATTCCAAATTTGATATTCTCCAATTTTCTTACTTACATTTTCTTTCACCATCATAGCAAGAGTAGGCATAATAATTGTCACAGGCGCTAGATTTCCGCGGCCGTCCTTTAATTGAGGATTTGTTCCCGGTTCAGCGTTTATATCTAGACCATTGTAAGTTCTACATCCCATTGTAGATACATATGTTCTAGGGTCATTTTTATCATAACCCGCATTTACACTCCAATCTACATTAACATAATTAGGATATAATCTTTGAGCTGTTGAGCGTAGTGCTAATTGGAATAAATCATAGTTAGGATCTCCAGGTTTGCGGTTTACATCTTTCATACATTGGAATATTCCACAAGGGAAAATTGCTGTTTTATGTAATTTACCAACACCTTTAATTGAACCGTCTAATAATGCTTTTGTCACCATTCTACCTTCAGGTAAAGTACAAGTTCCATAATTAATAGAAGTAAATGGTAATTGGTTTCCGCTTCTAGATTGTAATGTGTTTAAATTATGATACATTCCTTCTACAGCTTGTTTTAATTCTTTTTCAGTTAAATCCATAGCATATTTATATGTTTTAGGATATTCTTTATAAGCTTCATTTTCTATTGACATATCTTGAGGATTAATAAATACTTCTGCATCTTCTATTCCTTCAATATACTTTAGTCCATCTCTGTAATGTTTTGCAAATGATTTTCTTACATAAGGCACCATAGTCCAGTCAATATGACTTGCACTAACCCCACCAAATTGTTGTAATGATTGCAGTTGGAATATTACTGCCACTAATTGAAATGCAGTATTAATTGAGTTTGCAGGTCTTACATCTGTTTGTCTTGTATTGAATCCTTTTGCTAATAATTCGTCAAAAGGAATAGTTAAACAGTTATGCATACCTACTGCATATGCATCTAAATCATGAATATATATTTCATTATTTAAGTGATTATTTTTTGCCATATCACTTAATAAATAATTTAAAGCATAGTCTTTCATCAACTCATTGCGGGCTTCACCCATTCTACCACCAAACGAATGTTCGTCTACATTAGCGTTTTGATTTTGAACATCAGAAGCATCAAGCTTTTCCGCAATTGATTGCATTAGACTTGTCTTTTGTTGTCTAATTTTATTTCTTTCTTGTCTATATAAAATATAAGACTTCGCAACATCTTTTCTCTTTGTTGCCATTAAACCTTTTTCTACTAAATCTTGGATTTCTTCAATGTTTAGTTCAGGCACATCTTCCATATAGCCTTCTACATAATAAGCTATATTTTCTGCTTTCTCTTGTGCATAAGGAGTAATTTCTCCATCTACATCTTCAAAAGCTGCTAGAATAGCGTTAATAATTTTTTGTCTGTTAAATTCTACTATTCTTCCATCTCTTTTAATTACTTTCATAAATCTCCTCCTAGTTATTTAATTATTTTCAGGATTTAATCCTATAAATTATTTAAAATTTGTAGTAAAACAGTTAATTATTTTTGGCCAAAGTCATTTATGATTTTTTCGATCTCTTCATACACATCTGCCTTCATTAGCAAAGGGTCATTAATTAGAGTTTCATAATCAAAAGCAATATCAGCAAATTTTTCTTCATCTTCTAAAAAGCGTTCACAAATTTTAGATACAGATGCGGAAGTGTCTCGTCTAATAGCTCGTAAGACTCTAGTTCTAGGCATCGCCGCAACATATACAGGCAATACATCAAAACGACTATCATTCATGAGAATATCTATCCCCACCATATCCATAACTCCAATATTAACTTTATTTTCATCTAAAGCATCTATACTTGTTCCATAAAATTCTCCGCCATATGAAGTTGCTTCTAACATTTGTCCATTCAATACTTTTTCAGCAAATTGGTCGTTAGTTAGAAAGAAATAATCTACACCTTCTTGTTCATTACTTCTTTTTTCTCTTGTTGTGCAACTAATCATTTTGTGGGTGTTGGGAAGGTTGGATACTACCCAATTTTGGATATAGTCCTTCCCCGCACAACTTTCTCCGAATAAGATTAATATTTTTACTTTTGACATTATTCGTCGTCCCCCATTCCAGCTCTATCATGGATAATTTCAATTTCTCCATTATCATAAACTGTTGTTATTTTATATAATTGATGGAAACCATTATTCTTATATGTCTTACCAACGAATGTATCATCTCTTCTAAATCCAGCTACAAGAAGTTTTGTTCCTCTTGTGAACCATCCTTTTTCTACAACTTTTTTAGTTCCATCTTCTTGTCTTTCAGATATTTGTCTATTATACATAGCAAAATATTCTTTTGTAAACTTAACTGTTACAACTCCAGATGTTGTCAATAAAGTTATAGATGAGCGCGCATCGTTCTTTCCAATAACAGTTCCAATAATTTTATTTATTTTATAAATAGGAATATCATGTCCATTTCTTTTGAAGAAATAATCTACATCAGGGTCTGATGATAAATCGAAGAAATCTACAATTCCATATTTTAAAGTATTAACATTTTGTAACTCATGCTCATGATAGTAGAAACATAAAGCTTCCATTTCATACGCACTAACATTACCTGTTGCATATTTATCCCAACACTCTTTAAATAAGATTGTGTTATATTCTTTTAATACTTGGTCATGATTATTTTTTAACCACTCTCTTGCGTCATCCATTATAGTTTGATACATTTTATCCCAAACTGTTTGTTGAATACAAGTTAAACCATTTATTACTTCTAGTTGTTCTACATCAAAATACTTGTTATAAAAATCTTCACATATATTATCAAATACATAATACTTTCCTACTTTTTTATTTGCTTTTAAATATTTTGTAAAGTTATAAGTTCTTTTTTGTAAATCTAATTCTTCTGGAATTAAATCATGTTGAACTAAACCATTAAAATTTTGTAAAGTAAGTTTTTTCTTTGCTTCACATACTTTAGATATATAATAAGTCATAACTAATTTTCTTGGTTCTACACCTAATTCCGCAGCCCACTTTGTTTCTAACTTATCAAAAGCTCCTGCTTTTATCAATGAGAACATTGCACTTTTATTTAATGGACATCTTGCCATAAAATCCGCAATACCAGTATATGGTCTGTGTGCTAAGATTTGTTCTATAATAGGTCCACCAACATTACTCAATGCTTTCATACCAAACAAGATTTCATTATTGTCAGGATCTGGTTGAAAACTAAAGTTTGACTTGTTAATATCCACAAGAGATACTCTAATTCCTCTTGATATAATATCTCCTATTGCTTTCGCAATTTTTCCATAATCAGTTGTTCTTTCTTTCTTTTGAACAACATTACCTTCATCATCTTCATCGAAGTCATCTTCTTCTTCAAGAGAACCACTATTAACAATTAAGCACGCTGTGTTCCAATATATTGGATCCCAGTTAGTTGCTATATACATAGTTTGATAACCGATAAATGAGTATGCTAATGCATGGATTACTGAGAATGAATATCCCATTTGAGGTCCAATTCCGCATTTCCAAACATAATGTCCTAGACAAGGGCTTGCCGCCTGTTCTAATACTTTATCTCTCAATTCTGGAATTTTACTCATTTGTTTTTTACCAACTATCTTACGAGCTGCATTTGCTTCTGCAAGAGTAAAATGACATATATTTTCGTCCATTAACATCTTCATCATTTGCTCTTGACTTGGCGGAACTCCATATGATGATTTAAAGTATGGTTCTAATGTTGCTTGTTCTTCTTTTGTTAATCCATACTCGTCCATTTCTTTATACCATAAAGATAAATCATTTTTATATTTAATATATTTTTCCATTGGAGTTTCTTCGCCTTTTTCTGCGGTCATCAGTCTCATCAAACCATTTGCGTCGGTCATTTCTAATATAGATGCTGGTTTAATTTTCTTAGCAGCTTGGCTACCAACTTCACTATCAAATTGGAATACATTTAAAACACTATTTTCTTGAAGTGCTTGCCATACATCTTCTCTTTCCATTGGTAATACATTTGGATGGAAATATTTATCATATATTTCTCTTAATGATAAATCACTTTCAATTTCACCATAATCTCTTAATAGTTTAATTGCTTCTGTTAATTTATCTTGAACTTCAGTCACAAGGAAGTCATATTTAGTCATTCCCGCAGCTTCGCACATATGTAAATCCCATTGAGTTATAATTTCTCCTTTTGGAGTTCTCATAAAACATCCAAATTCATATGGATTTTCATCAAACAAGATTACTCCTGATGCGTGGCTACTTCTCTTATTAACAAGTCCTTCAATACCCATCATGATGTCTAATAATCCTGGATACATATTAACTTCATTAATAAACATTTTAATTGGTTTTCTTCCTTTATCTGGATTTCCATTAATAACATCGTTTAATGACCATAAGAATCCACGCTCACTTGGAATTAATGAAGATAAATATTGTGCTGTATCAACATCAATACCATCTTGGAAATCTTCACTTCTATAACCGCGGCATGCAGTTAAAATTGTTGAACGAGTGCCTTCAGTCCCAAAAGTTGCTATTAAAGTACAACCTAAATTTTTTCTACTCAATTCATCAACATCTGGATTAAAGCTTTGTCCACGTTCTTCTTTAATCTTTTTAATAATGATTGGTCTTTTACTTGGACATAAGTCTAAGTCAATATCTCCTAACTCAACACGCTCTTTATTCAAATATCTCCAGAATGGAAGCTCCCATTGAATTGGGTCCAACTGAGTTATTCCTAAAAGATAATGGTTTAGTCCTGAACAACTAGATCCACGTCCTGCACCAACCATACTTCCGCACTCCCAGAACATATCAACATAGTGTTGTAAAGTGACTGGATATGCAAACATGTTTGTTTCAAGTTTTTCACTAATTGTTTTTTTGATGTCTGCTTCTTCTTCTAGCCTACTCCAATAAGTATCATTATTTTTTCCAAGTTTGTTTAATTTATTTAAACACTTATTTACCCAATATCTTTCTACTTTATCATCTGATTGAAGCATTGAACTTAATATTGGATATTTTTCATTTAAGCAAGCATCAACTTTCTTTTCATAATCTTCAACTTCTACTTTTGGAATTACTTGTTTATGCTCTAATGAATAGTTTTCAATTTTGTTATAAATTTCTATGCTATTATCAAACATCTGTTCTACAAACTCTTGTGTAAAATCAGATGCTTTTAAATTTTCTATAATTTCTTCATTATCTTGAAGATATGCAAACTCATAGAAGTCATCAACTTCACGTTCTCCACCTTTAGAATTCAAATATGCTTTATGAACATATCTATCTTCTTTCTTTAAATAATGGGCGTCTGAACCAATTACCATTTTAACTCCAAATGCTTGAGATATAGGAACTAATCTTTGGTTTACCATTACTTGGTCTCTAGAACTAGCTGGTGCACATTCTATATAAAAATCATCGCCAAATAATTCTTTACACCACAACATAAAGTTTACTATATTATTATGAGCGGTTGCCGCACCTTGTTTATCACCTGTTTTTTCAGCGCCAATTAAGTTCATTGTGTTTGTACTTAATTCTCCTCCTAAACAGGCTGTTGTTGCTATTAAACTGTTTGGATATTTTTTAACTACTCTTGCTAAATCATCATAAGTAGTTGCAACTCTTTCAAGACCTCTATCCCAATAACTATTCATCCACGCCATAGAAGAAAGTTCCTTCAATGCTCTATGACCTGTCTTATTTTTTGCCATTAAGATAAAGTGGAAATACTTTTGTCCGTTTTCTCTATTTGATACTAAATATATTTCATTACCTAAAACAATTTTAAAATCAGGATTTTCTTTTTGAACTTCTTTTTGATATATATTTAATTCTATATGACTCGCTAGAGTTTCATGGTCAGTAATTGCTATCCCACTT
>JAEIGA010017067.1_pt1 | contig 11053 bp, 7 predicted proteins | sample 9270691 | NCBI WGS metagenome assembly JAEIGA01 (sample SAMN17057246, study PRJNA624740) | gut metagenome | biome: biome; isolation source: fecal sample | host: Bos grunniens | place: China: Xizang | collected 2019 | reverse complement strand
CTCAAGTGGATACTCCTCTTTGCCTTTTACGTTAAGCACCATCTCCTGGCCGTCAACTTTGAATTTGTTGGTCTCAGGGGCACCCTCATAGTAAGGCTCAATAAGCATGTGTACCTCACCAAACTGACCTGCTCCACCAGACTGTTTCTTGTGGCGGTAGTCTGCAGTTGCAATCTTGGTAATTGTCTCACGGTAAGGGATTCTTGGAGCGAACAAATCAACCTCAATCTTATGGGTATTTGTAAGCTGCCATTTAAGGATATTGATATGGTGCTCGCCCTGACCGCTGATGATGGTCTGTTTCAACTCTTTTGAGTACTCAACGATGATTGTTGGATCCTCTGCATTGGCTTTGTTGAGGATCTCACCCAATTTCTCCTCATCTTTCTCAACTTTAGCCTTGATGGCTGTACGGAATTTAGGTGCAGGGAAGTGGGTTGGCTCAAACACATACTCACAACCAGGGGCGCAAAGTGTCTGGCCTGTCTTAACTGATTTAAGTTTAACTGTACAAGCAATGTCACCTGCCATTACCTCTGCAACTTTCTCACGTTTCTTGCCGGCTACAGCGTAAATCTGTGCGATTCTCTCTTTCGAACCGGTCTCAGGGTTTACAACATCCATACCCTCAGTAAGTTTACCGCTCATTACCTTGAAGTATGACACATCTCCCAAGTGCTGTTCCTGAGCTGTCTTGTATACAAAGATTGAAGTAGGTCCGTTTGAATCAACTTTTACAGTACCGCCATCAACAAGTTTGTTCTCAACTTTGTCCGGAGTGATACCTGCATTGATGGTAAACTCCATGATACGTTTCACACCAATATCTTTCTTCGCCGACAAACAGAATACAGGAAGTATGTCACCCATCTGCATACCAACTTTCATACCTGCACGGATCTCATCCTCGGTAAGCTGGCCTTTGTCAAAGAATGTCTCCATAAGGTTCTCGTCATTCTCTGCTGCCATCTCAACAAGCTGCTGGTGCAATGCCAAAGCCTCTTCCTTGTACTCCTCTGGAATCTCAAATGACTCACGTGTACCGTTCTCATCCTTGAACTTGTACATCTTCATCTTAAGAACATCAATGAAAGTGTCAAACTCAACACCTGGGTTTACAGGATACTGTACAAGAACAACCTTGTTTCCGAAAGTAGCTTTCAATGAATCGATGGTAGCCTGCCAGTCCTGTTTCTCATGGTCAAGCTGGTTAACTGCAATGATAAGCGGTTTCTGGTGTTTTACAGCGTGGCGTGCAAAAATCTCGGTACCAACCTCAACACCCTGTGTTGCGTTTACAAGAAGGATACCGTTCTCCGCTACTGAAAATGCTGAATATACGCCGCCAACGAAGTCGTCTGAACCCGGAGTGTCAATGATATTGAATTTTGTATCAAGGAACTCAGTATATAGAAGTGTAGAATAAATTGATCTCTGGTAAATCTGCTCAATCTCGGTATTGTCACTCATGGTGTTCTTACCCTCAACAGTACCTCTTCTCTCAATTACCTTTCCCTCAAACATCATTGTCTCAGCGAATGTGGTTTTTCCCGATTTGGAACTACCCAACAACACCACATTACGCACATTACTGGTATTATAAGTTTTCATCTTGATTAAAATTGTATTTAAAGTGTTTCTATTGTGTTATTAATCAACTTTATAAAAAAGCGGTTTCAAATTTAAAAAAATTTTTTTTAAGATGCAACGCATAGTAGCAAATAACACCTGACGGGTGTTATTTCAAAACCCATTAGATGTTTATCTGATACCTTTTCAGGTCATATTTTTGTTGCAATGAAAAAGAATGGGGCAATAAAACAAAAAATTTACGAGATCCGGCGCAGCAAAGGGATTTCGCAGGAGAAGATGGCCAATCTTATAAGTGTGGCCCTCAACTCCTACAGGAAACTCGAGCGCGGGAAAACCAGTCTTGTAAATGAAAAATTATGGGATATTGCAAACGCTCTCAACGTTTCAGTAAAAGAGCTTGTTCTTGAAAATGATATCCTTACAGGCACCTCTCTGGCAGATATGGAACGCAAGAAATACCAGGCCAAAATCAACAGCCTGGAAGAGGAAATAGCAACCCTCAAGCAATGCGTCACCCTGCTCAACGAGAAAAATGAAAGTTACATAAAAAACAGGGGATCCGCCTACCAGTAACAACAAAAAACATTACTTTTGCAGTAATGGAAAGGAAAGGATTGTTACCGTATTTTTCTCCCGACGGAATTGAAGCGGGATGCGACGAGGCAGGACGCGGCTGTCTTGCAGGGCCAGTATATGCCGCAGCCGTCATTCTCCCAAAAGATTTCTACCATCCGCTGCTCAACGACTCCAAACAGCTTACAGCACGCCAGAGGGAACAGCTGCGCCCCATAATAGAAAAGGAAGCCATTGCATGGGGAGTATGTGCCATCCAGCCGCAGGAGATAGACCGCATAAATATATTGAAGGCATCTATCAAAGGGATGCATGGGGCACTGGACCAGCTTCAGGTGCGCCCCACACACATTCTGGTAGACGGAAACAGGTTCTACAAATACGGCGACATTCCACATACATGCGTAGTGAAAGGAGACGGCAAATATGCCAGCATAGCCGCAGCCTCTGTCCTTGCCAAAACCTATAGGGATGAATATATGCTCAAGATTGCTGCAGAGTACCCGCAATACGGATGGGAACGCAATATGGCATACCCCACCAAAGAACACCGCGCCGCAATTGCCGAGTACGGAGTAACCCCGTACCACCGGTTAAGCTACAAATTGCTGGAAGATCCTGTACTTTTCTGATTCATCATTCCCCTCCTGCAGATGCCAGCTGCTCCAACAGGGCTGCCGCATCCCGCATGCAAACCTCAAGAGGATGCCCCAGCGAGGCAATGGAACGGATTTCAACGGCACCATGCAATTCCTGCTGCAACGCCTCCATCTCATCCTTACCCAACCTGTTCACCCCACAGAATATCATTACAGGTTTCCCGTACTCCTTTGCAAGTGCAACAACACCGCTCACCACCTTGCCGCTCAGGCTTTGGAAGTCCAAACTGCCCTCCCCGGTAATTACAAGATCGGCCCACTTAACACTCTCCTCCAGAGATGTAATGCGGGCAAAGAACCTCCACCCGGGAACAAGTCCTGCCCCCAAAAAGGCAAGCCCTGCATACCCTACACCACCTGCGGCTCCGGCTCCCGGCTGCTCCTTGCAGGATTCTGCAATCCCCAGACATTTTTCTGCAACTACGGTAAAGTTCTTCTTGCCGGCCTCCAATTTTAGGAGGGCTTCAGAATCTGCCCCCTTTTGAGGCGCATACACTGCAGTTGCCCCATTTGGGCCAAGAAGCGGATTTGTCACGTCACAAATTACTTCAAGATTCCCCCACAATTTTTCCTGCGGTTCCTTTATCCCGACAACTCTTTCCAGATCCCCGCCACACACCGGAACCGGCAGCACCTCTCCTGCAGCACCGGCAAACTGATATCCCAGCGCCTGCAGCATTCCTGCACCGCAATCATCGGTAGCACTTCCGCCAATAGAGAGTGTAATGGAAACCGCACCCTTGCGGGCAGCATCAAGAATCACCTCCCCCAATCCGTAAGTGGACGTTTTCAGTGGATTCCGCAAAGCCGGATCCAGCTGCGCCAGACCGCACACCTTTGCCATCTCAATAAAAGCGCAAACTTTGTCGCCCTGCCCATACATAAGGTATTCCACAGGACGCCTCACCCCCACAGGGTCAGCCGCAACACACTGCACTATCCTCCCGTCAGTCACTTTTTTCCCCACAACCTCCAGGCTCCCGTCCCCACCATCAGCTATCTCCACCATCCTGAACTGCAAACCGCCGTTCCCCGACAGCACAAGTTTCTCCAGCCCGCGGCGGATTGCCATTGCTGCCTGGGAAGAGGTCAAACTCCCCTTGAATTTGTCGGGAGCAATAAGGATTTTCCTGATATTTTGGTTTTGAAGTGCCATTTTCTTACTTTTGTGAGGTTTAGAATAATCTTTAAATATAGATAAATTTATGAAAAAATTAGGATTTTTATTGGTATGTGCCATTTTGTTGGGCTCAGCCCCACTTAAGGCAGATGAGGGAATGTGGCTGCTTCCTTTGTTGGAGAAGTTGAATATCAAGAAGATGCAGGAGATGGGATGCAAACTTTCTGCAGAGGATATTTACAGCATAAACAACTCCAGCCTAAAGGATGCAATTGTTCATTTTGGCGGCGGATGTACCGCTGAGATTGTTTCAGACAAAGGTCTTCTGTTTACAAACCACCACTGCGGTTACGGAAATATCCAGGCTTTGAGTACCGTTGAGCACGACTATCTTAAGGATGGATACTGGGCTATGAGCCTTAAGGAGGAGCTTCCTGCCAAAGGCTTGAGCGTTACTTTTGTAGACAAATTCGTTGATGTTACCGAGCGCTTGAACAAAGCTGTTGCTAAAGCAAAGAATGACGAGGATTACAAAAAACGCTGGAACAAGGAGGTAGAGAAGATTAAAGAGGAGGCTGTAAAGGCAGATCCTACACTTCAGGCAAGGGTTACAAGTTTCTATAACGACAACATGTACCTTCTTATCACTACCCGTACTTTCAAGGATATCCGTTTTGTTGGTGCACCTCCTTCATCAATCGGTAAATTTGGTGCCGATACAGACAACTGGATGTGGCCAAGACATACCGGCGACTTCTCTGTGTTCAGAATTTATGCCGACAAGAACAACAACCCTGCAGAGTACTCTGAGGAGAATGTTCCTTACACTCCAAAACAGTCTTTGAAGATCTCTTTGAAAGGTGTTAAGGAGAATGATTTTGCAATGATCATTGGATTCCCTGGCCGTACTACCCGCTTCATGAGCAGCGAGGAGGCATTGGAGACCCAGAAGATCAACAATGCAATCAGCATCTATGTACGTGGCGAGAAACAGGATATCTGGATGAACGACATGCTTGCAGACCCTAAAGTGAGAATCCAGTATTCAAGCAAATATGCAGGTTCTTCAAACGGCTGGAAGAAATGGATGGGTATGAACGAGACCTTTGACAAATTGAACATTGTTGAGCGCAGGGCTGCTGAGGAGAAAGCATTCAACGAGTGGGTTGCTGCTGATCCAAAACGTGTTGAGAAATACGGCACAGCTGTTGAGACAATCAACAACACCATTAAGGAGAGAGCTGAGTACGCATACGTTTACAGATATTTGAGCGAGACCCTTTCTGCAATTGAGCTTATAAAGGCTCCACAGAGGGCACAGCGCGGTGGAACAAGACAGGCGTTCTACAAGGATTACTCTGCTTCTACAGACCGCAAACTCGCAAAAAGGATGATTGCAATCTACAAGGAGAAGGTTGATGCAAAATATCACCCTGCATTCTTTGCAGAGATTGACAGCAAGTTTGGCGGAAGCATTGATGCTTTTGTAGACAACCTGTTTGACACTTCCGTTTACACAAGCGAGGAGAAATACAACGAGGCTGCCAAAGCGGCTGTTGCAGCAGGCAAGGATTTGTCTGCAGATCCTGTTGAGGCTCTAAGAAAAGACCTTCACAAAGTTTCAGGCATGATTATGCCTAAGCTTTTGGGCAGCTCTGCAAAGATCAACGCTGCCAAGAAGGCATACGTTGCAGGTACCCTTGAGATGATGGGCGACAACGCTTCTTACCCTGATGCAAACTCAACCATGCGCCTTACTTACAGCAAGGTTCTTCCTTACTCACCAAAAGATGCTGTGATTTATGACTATATCACCACTTTGGACGGTGTTATGGAGAAAGAGGACCCTAACAACTGGGAGTTTGTAGTTCCTGCCCGCCTTAAGGAGTTGTGGAAAGCGAAAGATTTTGGCGAGTATGCACTTGAGAACGGCAAGATGCCTGTTGCATTCTTGTGTAACGGTGATATCACCGGCGGAAACTCAGGTTCTCCTGTATTGAACGATAAAGGAGAGCTTCTTGGTCTTGCATTTGACGGCAACTGGGAGGCAATGAGCGGCGACGTTATTTTTGAGCCAAGCCTTCAGCGCTGTATCAACGTGGATATCCGCTACGTATTGTTCATCATTGACAAATTCGGCGGCGCAGGATATCTTCTCAACGAGATGAATATTGTTAGATAAATTCTCCTTCCCGACAAATTATAAAGAGAATCATTTGATATAAATTGTCGGGAAAAACATTTTGGAAATGACAACATCTGAAATTATTGAAGTGCTGGGTGGGGTAATCCACCCGGCATTTGACAAAAGCATAACAGACCTTGGACTTGTGGAGGATGTGAAAGTTGAACCACTCAAGGATGCTGTAGGAAATGAAATTCCCGACAGTTTCAAGGTTAAGTTCAAACTTGTCTTCAAGTCTCCCGATGCCCTTGCAGGTGCACTTAAGAAGGGTTGCGAAGAGGCCCTCAACGCAGTGTGGCCAGGGGTAAAGGTGAGCATCATTGAGATGGTGCGCGAGGGAGCAGCCCCAAAAAAGGCAAAGAAACTTGAGTTGGGCCAGGAACAACTGGAGACCGTAGGGAAAATTATTACCATTGCTTCCGGCAAAGGTGGCGTAGGCAAATCTACCGTCTCCGTGAACCTTGCCATCACCCTTGCAAAAATGGGTTACAAGGTGGGACTGGCCGATGCCGACGTTTACGGCCCTTCAATCCCCAAAATGACCGGTACCGAGGGGGCTGTTCCCGACGTGGAATTCATTTATGAGGACGGCTACACAGATAACGGCGAGGCTGCAATTGCAGACCAGGACCCTTCCGGCAAGCCTATGGGCAAGAACCCTCACGGAAAAACTGTAGGGGAACTTATAATCCCTGTTGAGAAATTTGGTGTGAAATGGATGTCCATCGGATATTTTGCAAGACCTGAACAGGCCCTTATATGGAGAGGTGCAATGGCTTGCAACGCCCTCAAACAGATGACACTCCAGGTAAAATGGGGAGAGCTTGACTTCCTTCTGCTCGACCTTCCTCCGGGAACAGGAGATATCCACATAAGCATGGTACATGACATTCCACTCAACGGTGCCATAATTGTAACAACCCCTCAGGCAGTTGCATTGGCCGATGTTGAGAAGGGAATAAACATGTTCCGCAACAAGGACATCAACAAACCTATCTTTGGCCTTGTAGAGAATATGGCATGGTTTACCCCGGCTGAGCTTCCTGAAAACAAATACTACATTTTTGGAAAGGACGGCGGCAAACAGATGGCTGAGAAATACAACGTTCCGCTCCTCGGCCAGATTCCGCTGGTACAGGGCATCCGCGAGTGCGGTGACGAGGGTATTCCTGCCGCAGTAAGTGCCGGCCCGGTATTTGATGCCTTTGTGGAGATTGCAAAGGTGCTGTAAAGTAGCGTACTGCATAAAAGATGAGGTAGACGTGTCTACCTCATTTTTTATTTCCTAGCCAGCGGGATTGAAAGCCCAAAGTAGGCATTTACCTTTTTGGTATTGTCATCCAGGAACATGTAATCTGTTCCTATCATAAGCGGCCCAAGTTTCAATGCCACACCAAATGTATCTGTCTGGCCAAGCATAGAATAGCTTGCTGATACATTAAAAAAGGATTTGGGACGGAATGTTGCTATAGCCATAAGTTCCGAACTGGTTTCATACTCTCCAAAACTTGTAACCGAAAGAAGCCCCAAGCCCAATCTGTCATTAAATAGGCCATACTCTCCGCCAGCAGTAACTGTTGGAGCAAGCCTTACCGTTCTGGCCTTCTTTACACCGTCCTTAAGGGCAAATGTCTCAAAATCCAACAAATCGGCATCCGGAACTTCACATTTCTCCACATTATTTTGTGAATTGAAAGTCTCGGATGAAGATTTACCCCAAGAAATAAATCCGAAATCCAGTACTGAAGCATAAAGCGACAAATTCTCCAAAACTTTATATTCAAAACCCAAATCTACAGCAGCACCATATCCGCCTATTCCAAACTTGCCCAAAAGGATATCATCAACACATCCTTCGTCATTGTATTCCTTCTCAATCCCTTTTCCCGACAGAGCCATCTCCACATCTGTATTGATACGGTAATACGGATATATGCCCTCTGCTTTATTGTCCAGAACGTATGTCATGACATCATACTTCTTTACATTCAGATCTATATTGGCATACCCCAACAGGACTTTTGCCTTTCCTCCAACTGTAAGCCTTTCACCTAACTTCCTTGCATAACCGAATGAGAGTTCTGTATAGGTATTGACATTCAACTTCTCATTACGCACCTGATATTCATTGAAACCCGTAAATATTCCATTTTCCAGATCATATATATACTGGAACATGGATTTTGGGACAACAGCATCCACAGTTGCCCTGGTAGCCACTCCAAACGACACAAATGCGTTTTTCGCATGATATCCAACAGACACAAGATTTGCATTAAGCCTCATTCCCAGAGAGTTTTCTTCTTTGAGCAGTCCCATCAGCTTGTCATTGGCGCAAAATGAACCGCCATCTTCAATTATATCCATAACATCTGCGGCACCTAAAGAATTGGAACTCACATCCAGCCCCAACCCGCCAATTCCCGGCAAATTAAGATAAGCTCTTGCAGGCACAAAAGCAGGATTCAATGCCATTGCGGCACTGCTGCCCTCCATAAAATACGAGTTGCGCAAATACTGTGCACTTGCGAGAAAAGGGAGTGACATCAATGCAATGAATGATACTACAAATCTGATTCTTTTCATATGTTACCGTTTTAGCTTATCAGCAATGTCAATTCAATGAACTGCTCCACAGAGAGCTGCTCCGGGCGGAGTTCAAAAAGTGCTGCAAGAGCCTCCGGGGTATTGTCGGGAGTAAAGTTCCTTCCCAGTTCTGCCAGGATTGGCTTGATGGAGTTGCGGATTGTTTTCCTGCGCTGGTTGAAGCAGGTCTTTACCACCTTCTTGAAGAGGACATCATCGCATCCCAGGCTTGTACGTCCGTTGCGGGTAAGACGGATAACACCGCTTTTTACTTTTGGAGGTGGTACAAATACGTGCTCCGGAACTGTGAACAGGTACTCAATGTTGTACCACGCCTGAAGCAATACGGAAAGTATTCCGTACGATTTGTTGCCCGGGCCGCTTGCAAGACGCTCGGCAACCTCCTTCTGGAGCATGCACACCACCTGCGGGATTGTCTCCTTATAGTCCAGAACCTTGAAGAATATCTGGGACGAAATATTGTACGGAAAGTTTCCTATCACAGCGAACTCCCCGCTGAATATTTTCTCAAGCGGAACCTGAAGGAAATCCCTCTGCTGCAGCGAGTAGAGCATCTGGGGATAGGTCTTCTGCAAGTACTCTATAGACTCGGTATCGATCTCACAAACCTCCAGTTTTATTTGTTCATCTGCAAGCATATATTTTGTAAGGACACCTGTTCCCGGGCCAATCTCCAGCACCTGTAGCTGCTGCGATCTGTCTTCCGGAAGAACAAGTCCGTCAACAATTCTTTTTGCTATTGATTCATCAGCCAGAAAGTGCTGTCCAAGCCCCTTTTTGGCCTTAACTCCATATTGTGTTGCCATAATGTACAAAGGTAATAAAAAATGTTGCTTTACCCGAATGTTACCTTCCGGACACAAGAAGGGATCTTTTGTTCCTTACAGCAAAATTTGCTCATAATCTTCATTTTTTTATTATTTTTGCAAGTCGCGCACGTATGCGCACGGGAAAGACAAATATTAAAATACAAACATATATGTACAGAACACACACCTGCGGAGAGCTCCGCATTTCTAATGTAGGCCAGGAGGTTACTTTGGCCGGATGGGTACAGAGGGTACGCAAGATGGGCTCCCTCAACTTCATTGATTTGAGAGACCGTTACGGAATTACACAGCTTGTAGCTGACGAGCACAACAAGGAGGTGAATGCACTTGTTGAGAAAATGGGCAGAGAGTGGGTCATTCAGGCTAAAGGTGTTGTAACAGAGAGACAGAGCAAGAACAACAAGATAGAAACAGGTGAGATTGAGATTCAGCTTACAGATGTAACTGTCCTCAATGCAGCTGTAACCCCTCCATTCACCATTGAGGAGAATACCGACGGCGGTGAGGAGATTAGGGCTCAGTACAGATATCTTGATTTGCGCCGTGCACCTCTCAAGAGAGCATTGGAACTCAGACACAAGATGGCTCACGAGGTTAGAAACTACTTGAGCAATGTAGGTTTCATGGAGATTGAGACCCCATATCTTATCAAGTCAACTCCAGAGGGTGCAAGGGACTTTGTTGTTCCTAGCCGTATGAACCCTGGCGAGTTCTATGCACTTCCACAGAGCCCGCAGACTTTCAAGCAGCTTCTGATGGTTGCAGGTTATGACAAATATTTCCAGATTGTACGCTGCTTCAGGGATGAGGACTTGCGTGCCGACCGTCAGCCTGAGTTTACCCAGATTGACTGCGAGATGTCTTTTGTAGAGAGAGAGGATATTCTCAATACATTTGAGGGCTTGGCTAAAGCATTGTTCAAGAACGTTCTTGGCAAGGAGATCAAGGGTGATTTCCCAAGAATCTCTTATGCAGATGCTATGGAGTACTACGGCTCAGACAAACCTGATATCCGTTTTGACATGAAGATGAACACCGTAACTTCTTTGCTTCAGGGCAACGGTTTCTCTGTATTTGATACTGCAGAGTACATTGGTGCAATTGTTGCAAAAGGTTGCGCAGGTTATACAAGAAAACAGCTTGATGAGCTTACCGAGTGGGTTAAACGCCCTCAGGTTGGTGCAAAAGGCCTTGTTTACATCAAACTTGGTGCAGACGGCATCAAATCTTCAATTGACAAGTTCTACACTCCAGAGCAGTTGCAGGCAGTTGCCGAGAAAGTTGGCGCCGAGCAGGGAGACCTTATCCTTATGTTGTCGGGAGAGAAGAAGAAAATGCAGGGAGCCCTTGGTACCCTACGTCTTGAGATGGGTAACCGCCTTGGCCTAAGAGACAACTCTGTTTACGCACCTCTATGGGTTTGCGACTTCCCTCTATTGGAGTGGGATGATGAGACCCAGAGATTCTATGCAATGCACCATCCGTT
>JAEIGA010017066.1_pt1 | contig 11053 bp, 28 predicted proteins | sample 9270691 | NCBI WGS metagenome assembly JAEIGA01 (sample SAMN17057246, study PRJNA624740) | gut metagenome | biome: biome; isolation source: fecal sample | host: Bos grunniens | place: China: Xizang | collected 2019 | reverse complement strand
CGAAGTAAGAGCCATTTTTAAATACATATTTACAATAATCTTTACCTTCAAGAGTAACGCCACGGCCCCAATCTATCTCACGCTTGAATGCAGGAACTAAAGTACAAATTTCTTGAACTTTTTCCTTAACGATACCAGCGGCCTGTTCTTTACCTCCTGAAGTAACGAATAATTTACATCTTGGATATAAAATACATTTAATCATTAAAACCATAACTGATAAAAAAGACTTTGAATACGCACGAGGGAACACCGCATATAAATACTAATGTCGCATTGCCGCGCGCAAGAAAACTCTTTGATAAAAATAGAATTTTAATTCTCCATCTTTCACTTCAGTGCGCGTACCGCGCACGAGAAAATCCACGAATAAATCGGGATATTCTCGCCAAAAAGAAATATATTCGCGGGCCGCAGGAACGATAGCCCGCACTCTTTCTTCTGAAAGTCCAATTTTCTTTTTGGCGCTGATATTTAATAAATCTTGTAAAGCCATTAATATTGCTCCAAACTACGAAGTAGTTCTTCATCTAAATCGGCTTCATCTTCAAGGAATTGTCTATGCTCGATGAAATCTTCATCAATCAGAGTATCAATGTTATCATACTCTAACTCATCATCGATATCCTCATCCTCTTCCTTTGCTTCCTGCTTTGCCATCTCTTTAACCGCACTCTCAATCAAATTACCCAAGTTCATTTCTTCGGTAACCAATGTATGCGTATAATATTTCAAATCTTGTAATGTTTCATCAACTCTATCATTAGGTTGAGAAATATAGAATCTTGGAATGAATCCTTCTTTCTCGCACAATTCAACCAATTCCGCAATTGAATCAACAAATTCGCCAGACTCAGCTTTATTCTGAGCCGCGGTAAATTTACCAGACTTCATCAAACTATCATAAACTTTGCTCATCTTTTGGAAACCTTCAACGTCGCCTATGTCGATTAATTGATTTGCCTTTAGTGATGTCTTGCATAATAACTTTAAAGTATCGATGTGTCCAGCACCTTGAATATCATATGAGGCCATCATTTCCTCATATAGCTGTTCCAATCTAACCCACTCTTCTGGCTTATAAGCCTTACCCCATTTCAGGCGTAAGTAAATCTTATCTTCTTCAGTTAAGTCATCTTGGAAATCATCATCGCCATTAATCTAAGCAAAATAATCTTCTTGAGGATAGGCTCCCGCAACAGGATTATTGGGTACATTATCAAATACAGGTTCCTCATAAGGACGCTCCGGCATTTCAAATGTTGCTTTATTAATAGCAGTAGCAATTTCTTGTGCGTCATATCCTTGACGCTTCATTGTTTCTTCAATTTTTTTATTAGCCATTTCTTGCAAAAAAGCAGTATCTTTCCAACGATAATCTTTATACTGTTTTAAAGCCATTTTTCCAAGATAACGACCAATAATAGTAGTACCTGTAACTTTTGTTTTATCCTATGCATATTTCATCATAAGTTTATTCCATTCATCTGGAACATATGGCACATCAGCCTCCTGAATAATCCACATATAAGTATCAGGATTCCAATTATCAACATGCATTGTCATACATTTTTTACAGATATTAAATTTACCAGTGGGATATTTTTCAAGATTATTAGATTTATAAAAATTATCCGCACTCATAGTTCTATTACATTTTTCGCAATAATACTGTTCTGCCATATATAATTCCTCCTTTAATATTCACTAATAAATCAAGGTGGGAATTACGCGTTTTTGTCCGCATTTTTCGTTTTATTATTACGGCAATCTTTACAGATGGAATAAAAACCATCTTTAGAAGTTTTATTTTTACTAAAATATTTATTATGTGCCAATTTTACTTGACCGCATCTACTGCACTTTTTATATTTACCTTTTTCCTCATTTAAATAATAATAATTAAGGAATTGGTCTTCAGCATAAGACGCAATAATTTTTGGAATCTTATTTCGCCATAAACTTGAAATATATTCAAGACTATGTTTGATTCCAAACTCCATTTGAATCTTTTCTTGAATGTCTATATTCTATAAACCATCAATTTTATATTCAACAATTTTATCATATAATGGATAATCTTTTAATGCTCCGTCCGCAAGAATATCAAAGTCATGCATGACAAACCAAACATCTTTTTCGAATTCGCCCCAGGCGGCTTCTTTTAATCCAGAATAATTGCATAAAATAGTTGAGACCACCTTTGGGTCCATGAATGAAACGCCATGGGGAATTACGTATCCCTCATCGTCAAATTCAAAATCATCATCCATTGGTAGAAAATTGCGGGAACGAGTGATTTTAGTAGGAACTATTGGCCTGCGGTAAGCATTCTTAATAACGTATTGGTCTTTCCGCAATTCAATAATTGTTTTCTTAATAATGAATTTATCTCTACCTTCGCTAACACTCATTTTATTTTCCCAATAAGTAATGGCCTCTCTTAACTGTTTTAATAAAGGAATTTCTTCTACATCTTTTTTCGTTATTGTTACTTTTGGCTGGAATATCATATTCTTGTTTTCTGTCATTAAATTATAAATACCATCTTCGCCATTTTCTAATTGGGAAACAAGACCCTCAAAAGAAGTTTCTCTCTTAGTGACAGTCGCCATACGATTGTCAGTCAAGAGCTTGCGCTCCTTCTTCTCTTGTTTCTCCATACAAAGAACGAGGTAATCCGCAAGCACTTCTAAATACGCCTCTGAAACATCGGGGTTTTCTTCGAGTATTTGCTAAACTAACTCATTTCTTTCTTCTGGAGTTTGTAAAGAATAATCTAATTTTATCATTTTTTACCTCCAGTCTTATTGAACTGATTATACCAGAAAATTTTACAAAAGTCAAAAAACTTTTTAAGTACTTAAACTTGCTTTTCAAAAATTTTTTTGGTATAATAAAAGTACGAAAGAGGTGTAAAATAATGAAAATAATAAATTATATCTTATCATTTTTTGCGGGACTGGGAATTGGCGTCTTCGCACTTAGACAAATTACGAAAAAGACTTTGCATACAGTAATCAGTGAATTAGTTGATAATGTCGTTGACGACATTTATCCCTGTAGATTAATTGCTACAATTCGATTTGAGCAACCTGAAAACCGCACCATAGTAGATATGTCGCAATACGCAGATAGAGGTATTATAGGATTAACAGTTGATAAGACAGATGTTCCTATAAACGAAAAAGAAGAAGAGTGTGATGGAGAACCGACTTTCTACCCGACCGCAGTAGTATATAGAATGGGAGAACACTGGCTATGGAAAGTATTATAATTACCATTTTATGGTCTATTTGCTCTTTATTGGTAATGGTACAATATGCTCCTATGTGTGATAAGGAAATAATGAGTAAATTTGACATTTTGATTGCGGGAACTATTTTCATTATTGGTGGACCTTTTTTCGCAATTGTAAATATTTTAGAGGCTTTTTTAGATTGCGTAATGCCGGAAGGATGGGACAATGGAAACGAAACAAGAATGTAATTTTGCGTTAATTGAAATTGGAGAATCAGAAAAAACAGGTTATTGGTTCTTGCAAGGTGGAGACTGGGAATGTAGAAACCCAACTTTGGCCCATACCTACTGGTATCCAGATAATATTACACAAGAAGAAATTAATCAAGAAATTTTAGATTTGGCGCAGCATTATAAAAATGTGGCAATAGTATTGCCCTTTCCTGCCCAACTACATATCGAGGTTTTACCGCATGAATGATAATCCAATCATCATAAGCCAAAAGGGCGCAAGCAGAATGTTGCTGGGCAACAAGTGGATAGCGCAGGAAGCACCCAAGAGAGGTTTAAGAGACCCATGGGCGCATAGACCGGATAAATTGATTGAAGTAGAAGAAGTCATTAGTTTAATCGCCGGCCAAGAGGTAAAAGGCACAAAATTGATTCATCAAGAAGCAAATGCGGAAGCCCTCGCTGAATGGAAGATTGAGCGAGATGAATATATGCGGCAGCGTGATGAATGGATTGCCTTACAGATGTTTAAGAAATATGGCTATGATACTTTTTTGGAGGATTGCGCAATGTATCATCTTTCAGAAGAGTTTATAAATAGCGTGGTTCCCTGTGAGTCAAAGGGCGAACCGCAGTGTAATTTGTATTGTCCTAAATGGGACAGTTGCGATAGGAGATGAAGAAATGATTATTGAGAATGTTGATTTGGTACCTGAGCACAATTCTTATAAGATTGATGCTTCTGGACGTATTATTATTCCTGCGCATATGCGCAATAAGTTCAAGGTTGAGCCAGGTGATTTCATGGAGTATTTCACTGCTTATGTAGATGGTGATTGGTTCCTATGCTGTCGTAAAGACGAGAAACGCTCTCCCAAGAAGAAAGTAGGACGTTAAAATACGTCCTATTTTTTTTATCGTTTTCCGGAATTGAAAATGGACTTAGTGGGAATTTTGCTCAGACATATATGATTTTCAAAAAAACAATTTTTTTTCTCCCGAAATATACCCCCCTAGGTTGAGGAATTAAATATCTGGAGATGCTCAGCAAGTCTATTGTCCGCTTCTTTCTGAGGATACCTACAAGGTCTATTGTCCACCCCCGCAAAAACGTCCGGCCGCTGACCATTGAGGCGGCCGGCATTTTGGTTAAAACAGAGGCTTCAGCCTTTTTGTCCGCGATACAGCGACACTGTCCTCGACCCATGGACTCCCGATACTGTCCACGCCTGGCGGACGTCCACCGCACGCGCACACGGGCAGGCGCCCTCGCTAATTGGTCAATGTGACGAATCCACCAATTAGCGTGATACACACGGCACAGTTGTCAAGAAAAAAAATAAAAAAAACTCTTGACAAATGGAGCGCCATGTGTTATAATAGTCTTGATGCCCTGCGACGGCCGACCACTTTAGTACGCTAAAGTGATGAAGTGTGATACACACGGCGCAGTGTAGAGAAAAAAAGTTTGTAAAAAAAATAAAAAAAACTCTTGACAGATAGCGGTGTGTGTGTTATAATAAAGATACAAAGAGAGAGGAACACAACCTCCAAGAGCAAGAGAAAAAGATAAAAAAAACTCTTGACAAACAACAGACTATGTGATATAATAAAGACACAAAGAACAAAGAATAAAGGAGATAACTACCATGACTACCACTACCATCACCTACATTGCTATCTACGAGATGAAGAACACCTTCCACAACAAGCAGGGTGTCGCCAAGTACGAGAACGAGAATGAGATGTACGCAGACCTTGAGGTACAGGGTATCACCGAGGACAATGGCGATGTTCGCTTCCTGCAGTTCTTCGAGGTAATGACCATCAACGGCAAGAACTACATCAGCAACTCTTGGATGTAATAATTAAGCGGAGAGAAATCTCCGCTTTTTCTTTTGTGTAAAAAAATAAAAAAAGGTCTTGACAAATGGGGCGTTGTATGTTATAATGAAACTGACACCCTTCGCACAGTTAGCCTGCGCTAACTAATAAAAAAAAATAAAAAAACCTCTTGACAAATGTGCGGTCATGTGTTATAATACAAGTACAAAGAGAGAGGAGAGAAAAACAATGTACGATTACGAAGAACAGATTAACAGAGAATGTAAGGCACGCAAAAAGGCATGGAATGGTAAGGTAATCACCACATCCAAGCAGTGGGTAAACAATGACTACGGCAGTCGTGCGGTAGACTCTTACGAAATGAGCAAGGTCTGGGACGCAGTACAGGACTGGCGCGATAGCAGACAGTGGGAATAAAAAAAAATAAAAAAAACTCTTGACAAACAATCAATCATCTGCTATAATAAAGGTACAAAGAAGAGATAAACAACACACAAACCAAAAGGAGAATGAGTTATGAAAGAAAACAGAATCGAAGCAATCGAAAGAGAACTGTGGCTGATGGAGTTCAAGGAACACTGGACACCCAAGGACTGGGCAAGACGAGCCGAACTGAACGCTGAACTTAACACTCTGCGCAACGGCTAAAGAAAAGATAAAAAAATAAAAAAAACTCTTGACAAACAACACAATAGATGTTATAATAAAGATACAAAAAAGGAAAACAAAGAGAGGTAATTAAAATGTTTAACATCTTCAAAAAGAAAGCCACTGCTAAGTATCTGGTTCACCACATTGGTACTCCTGATGTGTACACCGCTTACACTGATGAAGAACTGAACGACATTCTGGCTGTTCTGGGTGACAAAGCTGAAGTCAGTAAGCTGTAAAAAAAAATAAAAAAGGGGTTGACAAATGCTCAACCTCATGCTATAATAAAGATACAAAGAACAAAGGAGATAACTAACATGAAAGAAAGAGAATACGCACTGAATACCGCAATCCCCGCACTGAACGAAGAAAAGGCTGAGGGCTGTGTCCACTCTGCACTGGGCATCTCTTGGGGCATGGATGCAGTAAAGGTTGCTAAGGTCATCGAAGAAAACACCAATTACAAATGCTGTGTTTGCGGTGGTACAATCTATGTGAAAATGATTTAAGGTCTGCGAAAGCAGACCTTTCTTCGTATGGTGGACACCGTCCACGACCCATGGCCCCCGAAATATTATACCACAGGCTGGTCAGGTTGTCAAGAGGAAAAACGCAAAAAATGTGTAAAAAAATGCACAATCCTAAAATGCGCAGTTTGTGCAAAATAACAATAAAAATAATTAAAAAAAGTGTTGACAAATGCGTGGTGTCATGCTATAATAAAGACACAAAGGGAGAGGAAATCACCCAAAAGAAAAGGAGATAAAAATCATGGCTAACTACTCTATCAACACTAACTGGTACAACGAAATCAAGGGTCTGGGCATCACCGCTAACGCTGAGCACATCACCGAAGGCGCATTTGCGGGACAGGTCGAAGTTGACATTCTCGATGAAGCAAAGTTCATCGAAGTCAGCAAGGAACTGGGTTGGATGGCTTAAAGCCATCCACCAAAAAAAATAAAAAAATTAAAAAAAACACTTGACAAACAACGAACTACCTGCTATAATAAAGGTACAAAGAACGAAACAACAAAGGAGATAAAAATTATGAAGTACACCACCAATAGAAGAATCAATGTCCGCACCATCCGCAACATCGAGAACAACAAGGGTCTGACTCTCCGCAACGGCAAAATCGTGGAATACAAGACTGGTTGGCAGGTCGGCATCATGGGCATCGAAGTAAAGACCGCCGAAGAGGTCAGCGAAATCCTCCACCACGGAATCGGCAGAACTGGTAACATCGGCATCTGGTACAGCGAAGGCATTTACTACATCGATGTAAGCAAGAGAATCACCACCAAGCAGGATGCGCTGAAAGTCGGCAAGATTATGAATCAGCAGAGCATCTACGGATGGAGACCCAGAAAGAACGGTCAACTGGTCTGGTGCAAGTAAAGAAAATCGGGGAAGAAATTCCCCGACTTTTTTATAAAAAGGTATTGACAAACAATCAACTATGTGCTATAATGAAGATACAAAAAGAGAGGAGATAAGACACTATGAAAAAGGCAATCCGCAGAGAGTTCCGCAAGGTACGCAGAAATGTGTGTAGATACATCGTAGGCTTCGACACCTGCCCCAAGAGCCTGCGCAAGAATCGTAAAGAACTGATGAAGCAGGGTCTGGCTTGTGTGGGTATGTGCTTCGTAGGTGTTGTGTTCTTCCTGCTTCTGGCACTGGTCGCATAAAATAGGGGTTGACAAACTCAGCCCCTTGTGTTATAAAAAAGAAAAACAAAGGAGATAAAAACAATGTTTAAGGATAGATACTTTGGAGAAGTTCTGTTAGATGCTACAATGATTATTCTGGTTATTCTGGTGGTTGGTGGCTTGGCTATTGGAATGTTCGCAACCATGACCAAAGTGGAAGTTGAAGTATACACAGTGGGTGCAGAAGTCAGCCAAATGGCATACGCAGAGGAAACAGTAAGTCGTTCCCAGAGCAGACCAGTGTATAAAATGGGTGTGCGGAATGATGAATTTGCCTATACCTTTGACATCACAGATACGCAGTTCGCCAAGTATGCGATTGGTGATGTGGTAGAGGTCGAGGTCACCATCTGGGAATATTTTGATGGCGAACTTTCGTACGAATACAAATTGATTGGATAAAATTAAAAGGCGGGAGAGTTTCTCCCGCCTATTCTTGTATGCGGGCCTCTGGCCCCGAAATTTTATTATACCACATCGCCAGCCATTTGTCAAGGAAAAAATCGCGAAAAAATGCACAAAATGCGACTCCCGAAATTGTGCATTATTACCTGTTGACTTCTGGACTAATCTGTGATATTATAATGATGTCAAGGGGCGGGGGAGTAAACCAGTCCACGGTGTAGGTCTCGACCTTCGGGTGGGGATAGGAATCGACCCGCAAAAATGCACCCTGCCAACGCCCGAAAAAATTTCAGAAATTTCTGAAAAACCTCTTGACAAATCAAATTATCTGTGCTATAATACAGATACAAAGAGGGAAGCATGGCAGAAGCCAAAGAGGCAAGACCCATGAGAGTCGCGTTAGACCATGACGACAAAGTCCTCGACCGCGCGGTCGCTCCGTTGCGCGGGATATAAATGTGAACCAATCCCGAGGCTGTATTAGGGACTAGGCGGAGTGAAAGCCATCTTCCTTCTGGTGCTTTGGTAAGTGGAAAGACGCCGTCTGTAAGGGCGGAGAGCGTGGGTTCAATCCCCACAAGCACCGCCAAAAAAAAATTTGAAAAACCTCTTGACAAACTGAGAGGTCTGTGCTATAATAAAGACACAAAGGGAGAGGAAACCTCCCAAAACCAACTACAAAGGAGATTTGATTATGTACGATTACAACATCACCGCTCAGGAACTGTCCGACTACTTCGCCGACATGGCGGAGATGGCTGGCGAAGCCACCTTCCTCTCCGACGAGGAGATGGAGGAAATGGCTGAGTTCTTCGGGGAGAATTAATCTCCCCGACCTCCAAAAAATGCTTGACAAATCGCTCAACCTATGATACAATAAAGGCACAACAGAGATACGTCGTGGTCGGTTAAAGCGGGAAGCCTCCACTTGCGAGCAGGTGGTAATGTTGGTTCGACCCCAACCCTCGACACCATACTCCTTTTTGTTTTGTTGGTTGTCTGTTTCTCCAGAAAGTCCTCACCTTTTGGTGGGGATTTTTTGGCCGCTCGTGCCTGGTTGTCGCGAGCGGTTTTCGCCACATCTAGGGGTCTTACGAAAAATCTTTGTGCATTTTGACGAATAAATTTATCAACTTTTTTTCCCAAAACGCTTGACAAATGCGGATTATCTGCTATAATAGGTAATGTAAAGAGTACCTAATCAAACTTCAAAGGAGATAACTACTATGTATAAGTTCAGAGTCATTCATCCCAAGTACTTCCCCACCTACTTCAAGACCAAGAGAGCCGCAGTTCTGTTCCAAGAGCAGATGGGTGGCACAATCGAACGCAAGATTGGCGGCAACTGGTGCGGATACTAATTCCGCACTTACAACCAAAAGAAAAGGAGATAACTACAATGGCTAAATATAATGAAATCATCAAACTGCACGAAATGCTGAACAAGGCTGACATTCCCCACGAATTCGATGAGGAGTGGGGCGGATACCATATTCTGTATAGTTGTATGGGCTATACTTGCTCTGTTATTGAGCACGACTATTCCTATGGCAACAATCGTGATTTGCTCGAAATTATGGGTCTGCTGACTCCTGCCGAATCTGAGCAAGATTCCGTCGCAGGCTATCTGACTGCGGATGATGTGTTCAACCGCATTCTGACTGCCCATCGTGTGGCTGAATCTACTCGGCGCACCTATGAAGCGCTTGACTGCGCAGATTGGGATTGAAAAATTGGGGGTTGACAAACCCCCCTTTTATCTGTTATAATATTATTACAAAAAAGAAAGGAAATGATTTCAATGATTATTACAGTTGATTCTATTACGGTACGAGCTGATAAAGTGATTGGCACTGAAATTTATTTGTACACTTTGAAAGTGTATCTGGAGGGAGTCCCTACTCCTCTTGAACGTACTTACTCCAATAGAGCAGAGGTATCTAAAGCTCAGCAGGATTTTATTGAAAAATGGAAAATGGGGCTTGACAAAAGCCCCAAGGTATGATATAATTAAGGTACAAAAAAGGAAAGGAAATGATAAATATGAAAACTTACTACTACCAGAATCGTGAATGCGGAAACATTCTCACCTACCCCGAAATGCTCAAGGAATGGGCTGAACTCTACGACGGTGGCGACCCCACAAATCCCACCTCTTGGATGGAACACTACACTTGTATCGGCGCCCTCGAAATTTGAGGGCGCTTTTTCAGCGGCGCGGCCCCGAATGTCAGGGCCGCGAATTTCCATTATACCATACCTCCAGCAATTTGTCAATAGGCAATTTGAACAAATATTTTCGCACAAAAAATCCCGCAATTGTGCAAAATTACCTATTGACAAATGGCTTAGGGTATGTTATAATACAGGTACAAAGTCAAGGAGGTAATGTGTATGGAACACATCACAGTCATCATCGGAGACCTCGAAGGTCTCCACACCCGCGAGTTCTTCCCTGCGGGTTTCGCCCCCACCGCCTTGGAGCGGGCCGCCGCATGGCGGGAAGCGGGTCATCCCGCTCGGACCTATCTGGTCCACGTGGACCTCATCACTGGTGAGGTCCTCTCCCACCCCCTCGATTGAGGGGGAAAAATTCTACTTGACAAATCCAGAAGAGTGTGATACAATAGTGGTACAAAAGAAAAGGAGATGCTAACAATGGCTAACAAGAAGAATCAGAAACTCGACCGCCGTGTATTCAAGAAAGAGGGCGAAGAACTCCAACAGTACCTCGCATTCCGCAAGCGTGGTAGCAAGGTGGAGAGCGGTAAGAAGTACAACCGCCAGAAGTTCAAGAAAGGGGAATAATAAATGATGTATGTACTGGCAACCGCAATCGCCATTCTGTGTGGTAGTGTGATGGGTTGGATTAACTATCACGCAAGTTGTGGCCCGAAAAAGGGCAGGCTGATTTTCGGAATCAGTTCCGGAATCATTTTGGGATTTATTTCATTTTTATGTTTTAT
>JAEIGA010017065.1_pt1 | contig 11053 bp, 9 predicted proteins | sample 9270691 | NCBI WGS metagenome assembly JAEIGA01 (sample SAMN17057246, study PRJNA624740) | gut metagenome | biome: biome; isolation source: fecal sample | host: Bos grunniens | place: China: Xizang | collected 2019 | reverse complement strand
TGCCCCTGGCTGGACTCTTTGTTGAGCTCGATCAGCCTGTGGTTTTCCATCAGTGCTATCGAGACTTCCGTTGCATTAACGTCAACGATAAGATCTTTTACAGACTCCATCAGGAATTTCAGTGATAAGAACTTTGTTAGCAGGTCATAGACCTCAATTTAAAACTAAAGAGGCCGACCAACTGGGCCAGCCTCTTTTTAGCAGACTGCTAAAATGGCAGACACTGCGAGAAATTACTTTCTCTTCTTGTGTCTATTCTTGCGAAGACGCTTCTTACGCTTGTGCGTCGCCATCTTATGCCTTTTATGCTTCTTTCCGTTTGGCATAATAATTAGTTTTTAAGATATATTGATAAATTATTTCTTTACTTCGTTAACGAATACCTTAGCCGGCTTGAATGCTGGGATCTTGTGAGCCGGAATAGTCATTGTTGTATTCTTTGTGATATTTCTAGCTGCCTTCTCTGCTCTCTGCTTGATGATGAAGCTGCCAAAGCCACGGAGGTATACTGGGTTGCCCTTTACAAGAGAAGCCTTAACGCTCTCCATGAATGACTCAACTACAATCTGCACTGTTGCCTTCTCAATACCGGTTGACTTTGCAACTTCGGTTACGATTTCTGCCTTTGTCATAAGTTATTTTATTTTTAATCAAATTACTATTGCGATAATCCCTGCAAAATTAGACTTAATTTTTCAATTACGCAAATTGCATCGTCAAAAATCCCTAAAAAACTTCACGAAGTGCTATGTTGTGACTTCTTGGCATAACATATTAACTGGCACAAAGATTGACCATATATATATAGGAACTTTTTTGTGGGATAAGACTGCCAATTTGTCAGTCAGAGATAGTCCTACCTGCAAGTGTAAAGAAAATTTATGACAATGAAAGATATATTTAATGAAATGCTCACCCCTCCAGGCGGTGCCGAGGTAAGTATAATACCTGTAATGCAGGGTGATGCATTGATGAAACTTAACGAAAGTGAACTTCCGGACAGTCTCCCTATCCTCGCTTTGAGAAATGCTGTCCTGTTCCCTGGATCGGTGTTTCCTATCACCATCGGAAGGGAAAAGTCTATCCGCCTGATAGAGGATGCGGAAAAGAACAACGCATTCATCGGTGCTGTTCCGCAGAATGACCTTTCTATCGAAGACCCTCGCAAGGAGGATCTGTATGCTTATGGTACAGTGGCCAAGATCGTAAAGACCTTGGAGATGCCGGATGGTACAATTACAGCGATACTTCAGGGATTCAAGAGGTTTGAGATCGACTCTATTGTTGAATACGAGCCATATATGCTTGGCAGGGTCCGTTATCAGGATGACTTTGTGCCTGAGAACGATAACAAGACAAAGATGATCGCCGAGTCCCTTAAGGAGAAGGCAACATTGCTCATCCGTATGTCGGGTATGGTGGCGCGTGAGGCTGCAACAGCTATCAAAAGCATAGACAACTTTGAGTTCCTTGTGAACTTCATCGCTACAACCATCGAAGTGGAGAACTTCATGGACAAGGTCGAGCTGCTTCAGTTCGGTGATCTCAGAACAAGGGCGATGGAACTCCTTTCTGTTCTTGACACTCAGCTTGAGCTTCAGAAGATCAAGCAGGAGATCAATCAGAAGGTTAAGACAGAGATCGATCAGCAGCAGAGGGAATACTATCTCAACAACCAGCTCAAGACAATTCAGGAAGAGTTGGGAATGGATGATGTCGAGGAGTTTACACAGCTTCGTGCCCGTGCCGAGGAGAAGCTCTGGTCTCCTGCTGTCCAGCTCATCTTCGAGAAGGAGATGGCAAAGCTCGAGAGGTATAACCCTAGCTCACCGGATTACAGTATCCAGTATAATTACATCCAGTTCATGCTTGACCTTCCTTGGGGTGAGATTTCCAATGACAATCTCGATCTCAAGAATGCCAGAAAGGTTCTTGATGAGGACCATTTCGGTCTTGACACTGTCAAGGAAAGAATCATCGAGTATCTTGCCGTGCTCAAGCTCAAAGGCGATATGAAGTCGCCGATTCTCTGTCTTTACGGCCCTCCGGGCGTAGGTAAGACAAGTCTCGGAAAGTCTATAGCAAGAGCGCTTGGACGTAAGTATGTGCGTATCGCTCTCGGTGGAGTACATGACGAGTCTGAAATCAGAGGACACAGAAAGACATATGTCGGTGCCCTTCCTGGCCGTATCCTCAATGGTATTAACCGTGCCGGAACATCGAATCCGGTAATTGTATTGGATGAGGTGGACAAGCTCAGCAGTGACTTCAAGGGTGATCCGTCTTCAGCTTTGCTGGAAGTTCTTGATCCTGAACAGAATACAGCATTCCACGATAACTACCTCGATATTGACTATGATCTGTCTAATGTACTTTTCATAACAACAGCCAACAATATCGACACTATCCAGCCGGCGTTGAAGGACCGTATGGAGATGATCAATGTGAGCGGTTATCTTGCTGAGGAAAAGATAGAGATCGCCAAGAACTATCTCGTACCTAAGCAGCTTGATGAGCATGGACTTGAAAAGGGACAGCTTAAGTTTGATAAGACTACACTTGCAAAGATCATCGATGAGTATACAAGAGAGTCTGGTGTGCGTGGTCTTGAGAAGCAGATTGCAAAGGTAGCGCGTGTCACTGCGAAGAAGATCGCGCTTGAAGAGGAGTATCCGAAGACAATCAAGAAGGATCATCTCAGGGAATATCTCGGTCTTCCGACCAATTCACATGATATCCAGAAGGGTAACGAGGCACCGGGAGTCGTGACCGGACTTGCATGGACTCAGATGGGAGGTGAAATCCTTTTCATCGAGAGCTCTGTCAGCAAGGGCAAGGGAGTCCTTTCGATGACCGGTAATCTTGGTGATGTGATGAAGGAATCGGCTCAGATCGCATTCCAGTACCTCAAGGCACATCCTGAACTTACAGGACTTTCGTATGAGGAGTTCATGGAGAAGGATATCCATGTGCATGTTCCAGAAGGAGCAGTGCCGAAGGATGGACCGTCAGCAGGTATCACCATGGTGAGCTCGATGGTTTCAGCTTACAGACAGAAGAAGGTGAAGAGCGGAATCGCGATGACAGGTGAGATGACCCTCAGGGGCCGCGTACTTCCTGTCGGAGGCATCAAGGAGAAAATACTTGCTGCCAAGAGGTCCGGAATCCATACAATCGTCATTTCTGAGGAAAACAGAAAAGATGTTGAGGATATAAAGGAAATTTACATAAAAGGTCTTACCTTTGTTTATGTCAAGAATATACAAGAGGTTATAGACTTCATTTTCTAATGGAAGTAAAGATAGAACAGAGTTGGAAAAACGCATTGGCGGGCGAGTTTGATAAGCCATACTTCGCTTCGCTGGTGCGTTTTCTGCATCAGGAAAAGGACGCAGGTAAGCGTATTTATCCGCCGGGAGGTCAGATTTTCAAGGCCTTTGAGCTCACGCCTGTGTCGAAATTGAAAGTGGTGATTCTTGGACAGGATCCGTATCATGGACCTGGTCAGGCTCACGGATTGTCCTTCTCGGTACCCGAGGGTGTCCCGGCGCCGCCATCGCTCAAAAACATATTCAAGGAGATCGAATCCGATCTGGGAATAAAGATGAGCGGATATCCTAATCTCGAGAAGTGGGCATCGCAGGGTGTTCTTATGCTCAATGCGGTACTTACCGTCCAGGCCGGTGCGGCTGCTTCTCACAGCAAGATTGGATGGGAGGAGTTTACTGATGCGGTAATCCGATATATATCAGATAATTGTGAGGGTGTCGTATTCCTTCTTTGGGGAAACTTCGCCCGTGGTAAAAGTGCATTGATAGATAGGTCAAGACATCATGTCCTTGAGGCAGCGCATCCGTCACCGCTTGCGCGTGGTGCATTCTTCGGATGCCGCCATTTCTCTCAGGCAAATGCAATCCTTGCCTCTCAGGGTAGGGAACCTATCGATTGGAAATTATAATATTATGAAACGTAAAGCTTTGTTTCCCGGATCATTCGATCCATTCACAGCGGGTCATCTCAATATCCTGAAGAGGGCGTTGACAATGTTTGATGAGGTTGTTGTTGCTGTGGGTATAAATATAGATAAGAGGGGATTCTTCCCGCTCGAGAAGAAGATGGATATCATCAGACAGGCCACAGAAGGTCTTGAGGGCGTCACTATCATAAACTATGATAATCTTACAATTGATACATGCCGCGAACTTGGCATACGTCATATCGTACGTGGTGTCAGGAATATGATAGATTTTGAGACAGAGCGCTCTATTGCTGATGCAAACCGCAAGCTTGCACCGGATATCGAGACTATCATAATCCCTACAGCTCAGGAGTTTGCACATATTTCATCGACTGCGGTACGTGACTTGCTGAAGCATGGTGGCGATACATCGCTTTTTGTTCCGGAAGGGGTAGAACTGTAATAAAGTGAGAAGGGCTATAAAATTATTCATTGCATTGGCATTGATCCTGTGTCCGGCGTATGCGTTGATGGCACAGGAACTTGATTCATTGACTCAGAAAGCTCTGTCAGAAAAACTGAGTGAGTACTATCTGGCAATGGAGCGAGAGGGGACAGATGTGCAGAAACAGGAGTGTGACTTCCTGATCGATGCTGCAACAGACTCTCTCGTGCGTCAGTATGTCGCATTGGATATTTATGACCACTATATGAACTCGCCTGTCATGGGATCGGAAGCTGTAGCTATTCATGTGCTTGACAACTGGTTCATGACCGGTAAGGTTAAAATGAAAAGTGAAATAGACTTCATCAATGCAAGAATCTTTGCAGACTTTAACCGTCAGTCACTTGTGGGACTCCCTTCTCCTGCTATAAATATGCGTGACATCAACGGTAATGAAGTTTCGCTTTTCGGAGAAGGTGAGCAGCCGGCTAAACGCTTTTCCATCCTGTTCTTCTACGATACGGATTGTGCCAAATGTAAGTTTGAATCCATTCTTATGCGCAACCTGCTGGAAGACAAGAACTATCCTGTGGAATTCTATGCCATATACTCGGATGATGATGAATCTGCATGGAAGGAATATGTTGCTGATCAGCTGGTTATAGAGGCATCCGAGGTTAATGTCACTCATCTATGGGATCCTGAACTTGATTCCGACTTTCAGCGTAAATATGGTGTCATCAAGACTCCGTGCATATTTCTCATCAGACCGGATGGTATAATCATGGGACGAGGTCTTGATTCCAAAGGCTTGTTCCAGATGCTTGATGATCTTTTCAGACACGATGATCTGTATTATGGCACTCCGGAATCCGTGTCGTTGTTTGATAATGTCCTTGCTGATGATTCAGGTATCATTAATCCAAGTGTAGATAAGGTGACAAGGCTTGCAGACTATATCAAGACAAGTACACTGTCAAAAGGCGACGAGAATATGTTCCGCCAGTTGACAGGTGATATGCTGTATTATCTGGCATCACGTTCGGGTGAAGGTTTCCGCGAAGGACTGAATTACCTTATCGATAATAATATCAGTGCTTTTCCTGAGATATGGAATTCTCAGGATGATTCCCTCAAGGTCATAGGATTCGCCCAGATCATGGATGATCTTCTTTCAAAGGCTGAACCCGGTTCTCCTGTGCCTTCATTCAAACTCCCGGCAGAGAGGATCGCAAAAGGAAAATCCAAGACCGGAACCTTCAAGATCAACAAGCTCAAGGGAGAGAGAAACATAATAATGTTCTATACCGAAGGATGTGAAATCTGCAAGGCAGAGAAAGCGGCTCTTCGTCAGATGGCATCGCAGGACAGCAATCTTCAGGTTCTGCTGATAAATGTAGATGAAATAATGAGGGAAATGCCATCTGTTTCTGAATCACTCTTTGATTCTTTTGACCTTTCTTCGCTTCCGTACATATTCGAGACGGATAGAAAGGGTGTTGTGGCACGTCGCTATCTGTCTTATAGATAACGAGTTGGCTATTTCTTGAAATTATATAGCTTTTTTTAAAAGTCTGTTTTTGGCATTTGGCTTTCCATTTGATTATCGGCATAGGTGTAACCCGATGTTAAACATCATATACCGATAATTATGGACGATTTTATCAAGACTTATCTGGAAGACAAGGACCTTGCCTTGTCCTCTGCGATTTCTCAAGCCGCCAATCTTGGCTGGTGTGATTCAATAGATCAGGATATGATCTATAAACAGCTTTCATCTCCAGAGTTCAATCTTTACCAGGAAATCATATTATGTATTTAGAACAGACTTCCTATCTTTGTATTCATGACGGATACAATGATAATCATAGCAGCGTCAATCATCGCGCTGACTGCACTTGTGACATTTTTTGTGAGCCGTTCCATCCTTGTTTCGAGATTCAAGATGGAGCGTGCCAGGTACGATTCGAATATCAGCCTTTTGCAACAACGCCTTTCAGATGCTGACAAGCATCACGAGAAGGCTATAACGCTTCTTAATGAAGGACACGAAAAAGCGATGTCTGAACTCAAGGTTGCTCATAATCAGGCGCTTAATCAGCAGCTTGAGACTCTTAAGGCCCAGATGACTGCCGAGACTGAGAAACTGCTAAAGGCAAGGGAGGATGAGCTTGACCGTAAGGCCAAGGAGACTTTCGGTCATATTGCGGAGGGACTGGATAAGGATATCCGCAGTATGAGGGAGGCTTTCGACAGCAATAGGAAGTCAAGTGCAGAGAGCACTCAGAGTCTTAAGGATAATATTGAGAACGCCGTAAAGAATCTTCGTGAGCAGACGCAGAGCATCGGAGACAAGGCTGATAGTCTGGCAGATGCCTTAAAGGGCAGGAACAAGGCTCAGGGCAATTGGGGAGAGGTTATTCTTGATAATCTCTTTGTCGCTGAGGGCTTGAAGGAGGGGCGTGACTATGACAAGGAGGAGACTCTGCGTGATGAGTTTGGCAATGTCCTTCGAAATGAAGACACAGAGAAAAGGATGCGTCCTGACTTTATCCTGCACTATCCTGATGGCAACGATATCGTGATTGACTCGAAGGTCGTGCTGACTGCGATGTATGACTGGTATGCTGCTGCAGATGAGGCTGCCAAGGCTGATGCTCTTGAGCGTAATCTGCAGGCCATGAAGGAGCAGGTGCGCAAACTTTCGAAGAAGGACTATAGCCGTTATCTCCAGCCAGGACATAAGATGTTGGATTATGTGATCATGTTCGTGCCGGTATATTCAGCCCTCAGGCTGGCATACGAGGCAGACCGTAATCTCTGGCATGACGCCTATAGGCAGGGTGTGCTGATAACCACCGAAGAAACCCTCATGCCGTTCCTCAGGATGATCAGTATCGCATGGAAAAGCCATGAACAGGTGGCGAACCAGCAGCAGATAATTTCTGCAGCTGAAATGATGATTGCCAGAGTTTCTGACTTCGCGGCGGCTCATGCAAAGATGGGCGAAAAGCTCGAAGAGGCCCTCAAACATTATGATCAGTGTGATAAGAAGATACGTGCAAGAGGACAGAGCATAGTGGGAGCCGCTAACAGGCTGATCAGCTATGGCATCCCTCAGAATCCAAAAAAGCCCCTCCCGCCGGAAGTCGGCATGGAGGAGCTTTAATCTGGTTAGCTTGCTTTATGTCTATTTGAACAGTTGTGGGACAAACATCGTGAGGTATTTTCTCCAGTTTCTCCAGATGTGTCCCTCCTCACTTTCATGATATACATAAGGATATCCCATCTTGTCGAAATGTTCTCGTAACTTTACATTCTCCTCATATAGGAAATCCGTGTTGCCTATCGCAATCCAGTATAGTTTCGGAGCATTCTTGAATTGTCTTGCAATTTGCTCCATTTCGTTCTGATACACAGGGCTTTGTGAGTTCTCGTGGAATCTTGCTGCAGCAGAGAACAGTCCTACGTAATCAAATGTATCCGGATAATATTTTGATATGTGCATAGAGTGGTATCCTCCCATCGAGAGGCCGGCAACAGCTCTGTGCTTCTTGTCCTTGTATACGCGGAAGTTGCGCTCTACGTAATTGATTACATCGCAGAATGACATTTCAAATGCGCCGTCCATCATACCTTTCTGTCTGAATGTAGGTGCTCTGAAGCCGTCAGGTCCCTCTCCAGGTGCGGAGAACTCGCCTGCATTGCCGTTTGTCATGACCACAATCATCGGCTCGGCCTTACCCTGTGCAATCAGATTGTCCATGATCTGCGAAGTACGTCCAAGAACCATCCATGCATCTTCATCTCCGCCTGCACCATGCAGCAGATAGAATACCGGGTATCTGGTCTTCTTGTCTTCATCATATCCCGGTGGAGTATAAATGGTCATGCGACGTGTCGTTCCGAGAGTAGGGCTGTCATACCATACTTTGCTTACTGTTCCGTGTCGAACATCATTTACCTTGTAATAGTCACCCTGACCATTTCCGGTAATGAATATATTCATTACGCTTGCGACGTCCCTGTTTATGTACACATTATTCGGGTCGAGTATCTGCAGCCCGTCAACAATGAACGAATAGCTGTAAAGTTCTGACGCAAGCGGTTTGGTGGTATATTCCCATACACCATCCTTTTCTGTCATGTCCGCCATCAGCGGCACATCGGCCTTATCTACACCTTCTGCCGGAAGAAAATCTCCGGCTACCTGGACCCTTACAGCCTTTGGTGCCACGAGTCTGAAAGTTACGCTGTTGTCTCCATTGATCTGTGGAGATACAACCGGAGCACCGGAATTGAGTGCCTGCTGTCCGCTTGCACCCAATGCCATCAGCAGAGCGATGGTTGCGATAATAAGCCTTTTCATATTGTGTCTTTTAGAATTGAGCGGCCTTGTCCATCTTTGCCTTGATGGAATCGTTGCAGAGGTTTCCGAGACTTCCGATGGAAGTATGGTTAAGGTCTGCCGGAGTCAGCTGTCCGTTGGTTTTTCCTTCTGCACCCTGGTATGAGAATCTGCCTTCATTCACTTCTATACCCACTGTCTTGTATGCGTCGCGGAAAGGCATTCCGTTGAGTGTGCGTCTGTTAACTTCTTCAACAGTAAAGAGATAGTCATAAATCGGTGCGTTGAGGATTCCTTCCTTAATGACGATATGCTGGAGCATGTAGTCAGCCATGAAGAGGCATTTATGCATAAGCTCGAGGGAAGGGAAGAGTATATCCTTGAGAAGCTGGAACTCGCGGTGGTATCCGTGAGGCATGTTGCTGCAGAGCATGCTGATGCTGCTCTCGGTTGCCATGATTCTGTTGCAGTTTCCGCGCATGATTTCCCATACATCCGGATTCTTCTTGTGCGGCATGATGCTCGATCCTGTGGTGAGCTCATCCGGGAACTTGATAAATCCGTAGTTCGGACTCATATACATGCAGCAATCTGCTGCGAACTTATTAAGTGTCAGTGCGATAGCTCCCATTGCTGACGCTACTGCGCGCTCTGATTTTCCACGGCTCAACTGTGCTGCCACCACATTATAGTCAAGACTTCCGAATTCAAGAAGATCGGTTGTCATCTGTCTGTCAAGCGGGAACGAACTGCCGTAACCCGCAGCTGATCCGAGAGGATTCTGGTCAGTAACATTATATGCGCCACGGAGCATGTACATATCGTCTGCAAGTGCTTCTGCGTATGCACCGAACCAGAGACCGAACGATGATGGCATCGCTACCTGTCCGTGTGTGTATCCAGGAAGAAGCACATCCTTATGCTCGTCGCTGAGCTTCTGGAGAGTTGCAAAAAGTGTGAGGACTTCTTCACGAAGCTTCAGTACCTCGTCTTTAAGGAAAAGCTTCACGTCCACGAGAACCTGATCGTTGCGTGAGCGTCCGGAGTGGATTTTCTTACCGATGTCGCCCAAACGGCGTGTGAGCAGCAATTCTACCTGTGAATGAATATCTTCCACATCATCCTCGAGAACGAAATCTCCAGCCTCGATTTCCGAAAGTATCTGATCGAGTGCTGCAGTAAGTGTAGAAAGTTCCTCCGCAGTAAGAAGACCAATAGACTCCAGCATCTTTATATGTGCCTTAGATCCTATTACATCATATTTTGCCAGACGCATGTCAAGTATGCGGTCGTTTCCTACTGTAAAATCCTCCACCAGGTCAGTTGCCTGTGTGCCTTTGCTCCAAAGTGTGCTCATAATTGCCTTATATATTCTATATATGTCTCGATGCCCTCAACTATCTCGCTGACAAGCACATATTCATCTTTCTTATGCGAACGCTCAGACTCTCCCGGTCCCATCTTGACAGCATCGCATGTTATTCTCATCCAGTCAGAAGTCGTAGGTGATGAGAATGTCGCTATGCCGAGTCTGTCGGCTGCTACCTGGAGAGGGGAGTCCTCAAATGTAGCGCTGGACCTGTTCGCAAGGTTTCGCGCCTTGAGCTCGCTCGAGCATATGCTCTGGAGCTCCTTAAGTATTTCTTCGTTGTTGTATTTTTCTGTCGGACGGATATCAATCACGAAGTCGCAACGGTCAGGAATCACGTTGTGCGCTGTGCCTGCGTGAATCTGAGTCACGTTCAGATTGACCTTACCCATCCTCTGGGATATTCTTTCAAACTCATGGCTGCGGAGTTTCTGAATGTCTTCCAAAGCCATGTATAGAGCATTCCTGCCTTCATTTCGTGCCGCATGTCCGCTTACTCCATATGCGGTGGCGTCGATCACAAGAAGCCCTCTTTCCGCTACTGCTGCCTTCATGCCTGTAGGCTCTCCTACGATGGCAAAGTCAACTGCAATGCATCCTTCCTTTGCTTCAGACCTGCTGCACAGCCTGCTGCCCCAAAGCCCTGTCATGCCGTTCTTTCCGGATCTCTCCTCTTCGCATGTCAGTACCAGGATGATATTGTATGTTGATTCCCCGCAAGCAATTCCTGTCAAACCACTGTCACCGTCTTTCTGTGTTTCCTCTGCGTTCGGGGTGAGAGAGGTATTCAAAACCGTGCTACCCCCCTGGCCGCAGGGGGAGGGGCCCACGAAGTGGGAGGGGTTGTTTTGAATACCTCTCTCACCCTGACGATCAGCAGCACAAAGATATCTGTAAACTGCAATCATTGCCACAGCAGATGCTCCATCGTCA
>JAEIGA010017064.1_pt1 | contig 11053 bp, 9 predicted proteins | sample 9270691 | NCBI WGS metagenome assembly JAEIGA01 (sample SAMN17057246, study PRJNA624740) | gut metagenome | biome: biome; isolation source: fecal sample | host: Bos grunniens | place: China: Xizang | collected 2019 | reverse complement strand
CGGCGAATGAGGATTGCCCGTTCGAGATTTTGTTCCTCGTGAACAAAGCGCGCCGGAGGGTAGAACGATAGAGCGCATCAGTGATGGTGCGTGCGGATAAATGATAAGCACCCTCTTAAGGGAAGTTACACCTGTAATTTCTTGAGGGCACAGAACCCGGCTTATCGCTCTTCTGTTTTTTCATAAAATGAGGCGAACCGTCAATAGCACAACACTATTGCTGGTTCGCCTCACTCATATAATTGATATAAAGGGCTTTTTGTTACTTTTCTCGTGAACGCAAAAGGGATAAAACGTTTGTAGCTTTATAATATGCCTCCCTCATATTTATATGTAATAGTTTTGTACTTGTAAGTGTAAGGCAATATAAACTACACAATATTAATTATTAGGGATAAGATATTTGTCTCCCGTTTGTTCGATGATGAATTGTCGATATTTGTTAGGGAAACCATCTCGTTGTGGAGGTACGGCGATGCCGTCAGGAGTGAGGTCGTATGAACCGTTTGTTTCCTTTTTTACTACGAGGTCATTGTATTTTACGATAATGTATTCACCGAGTTTTTTCCATTCTTCAAGCATGGTTTTTCCTGCGAGTGATGAGTAGGCGGTGAGGAGTTCTATACCCTTTTGTTTGTCTTGAGTCAACTGGTGGATAGCTATTTGCTCAAAGCTTGCTTGTTTCTGCAAGAATTCGTTCTCAATTTGCTCACGCTTCTGTTCTACAGCTGGGAATACTTGAGTATAGCGAGGGTAGGTCATATTTGCCACCCAGTTGCACACCCAAAATGCTGAGTTCCATGAGAAATTAACATCGCTTGCTTCAGGGTCGGCAAAGCATGCGGGAGCTTGAGTGGCGCAGCAGTAAACGGGTACATAGGCAATCATATTAGCTTCATCATTACCCCACCAAAGTACACCACCCACTTCGTTGGGCATATCAGCGCGGAGCTGTGCAATCATTGTGGCGCATGCTTGTTGAGTAGAGATGGGGCGCTCGTTGAAGTACTTCTTGCCTTCATATTCCCATGTAAGCGGAGAGGGGCGGTAGGGCATGTCGTAAATGCCAGCGGAGAGGTCATTTTGTGTATCAAAGAAGGTACCTTCATAGTGATCGCGCATGGAGGTCATAACGTCCTTTAGCGATAATTGTTGTTTGGGCTTGAAATAGAGAGGCATGGGTGTTTCTTTGTCTATAGCATAACCCTTGGCGTATTCAAGGTACTTTTCCATGCCGTCTACCCACTTGTTGTAAAAGCTCCACACGCGCGCTTCACAGAAGCGGATGGCGCTAAAATCTGCAGGGGCATAGGCGTTGGCAAACGAGAAGTCCTTGTCTTTTCCTTTGTAGTATCCCATCTTACGAGCGAATGAAATTACGTCCTTGCTGGCAATGACATTCTCCTTATCGTTGAGGTCAAACTGGTGGATGCGACTTTGATTGGCATGGCAAGCAATGGCATCATCAGGGATGCGCACTGCCACCCATACAGCACCTTTTTCTTTTCCTCCCTTACCAATCATTTCAAGAATCCAAGCTTCATTGGGATCAGCTATAGAAAAACTCTCACCACTGCTTGCATACCCATATTCTTCAACAAGTTGTGTCATTACATTAATCGCTTCTCTTGCCGTTTTTGCACGCTGAAGTCCGAGCGTCATCAAACTTACGTAGTCAATGATGCCTGTAGTGTCAACGAGTTCCTCGCGTCCTCCAAAGGTGGTTTCCATAATTGCCAACTGATGCTCGTTGATGTTTCCCATTACGGCATAGGTGTGGGATGCTTCAAGGATTTCGCCCATATAATGGTTGGTGTCACCATCCACGATTCGACGCATTGCTCCAGCGGGGTGGTCGGCGGCAGGGAAGTGATTCAGATGGGTGAACATGCCAAAACTATCCATGCTGTAAGTAATCATTACAGAACCATCGCGAGATGCCTTTTTGCCAATCAAGAAACTTGTGCACGCATCAGCGGAGAGCGCACCCATTAGGGCTGAAACGACAAAACAATAAATTTTCTTCATATTATTTTCGGAGTTAAAGATTATTTCGTTGCAAAGTAAATAATAATATCGCATTTTTTGATTAAGTTTGCAAAATAAATGGATATTTACTCACTCTAATTTAGATTTCATGATACAATCTATGACCGGCTACGGTAAGGCCGATATTGTTTACAATGGTAAAAAGATACATGTAGAAATAAAATCGCTGAATTCAAAGTCGCTTGACTTAAGCACACGATTAGCTCCGCTTTACCGTGAGAAGGAAATGGAATTACGTAAACTTATCCAGGATCGTTTGGAGAGAGGTAAGGTGGAATTTACGCTTTGGATTGAAAAGGATGCAACAACGGCGGGCGGTGTGATTAATGCAGATGCTGTGGCAAATTATGTGTCGCAGATGGAGAAAATCAGCTTAGACGTTCCTGCGTTACAACTTTCAGCAGAGCGTATCTGGGAAACGCTTGTGAGACTTCCTGAAGTGGTACAAACCTCAAGTATTGAAGTGTTGGAAGACGAAGAGTGGAGCGTAGTCTACAAGGGTATTGAAGAGGCAATAGCGAACCTTATTGAATTTAGAAAGCAAGAGGGTAAGGCGCTTTATGAAAAATTCTGTGGCAATCTTGAAAAAATTGAGAAACTCATGCTCTCTCTTGAACCCTATGAGCAATCAAGAGTTGAAAAGGTGCGCCAGCGTCTCACTGAACGACTGGCTGAACTGAAAGGAGTAGATTATGACAAGGGTAGACTTGAGCAAGAACTCATCTATTATATTGAGAAACTTGATATAAACGAAGAAAAGCAACGTCTTACGAACCACTTGGAGTATTTCAAGCAAACGATGCTCGATGGTTGTGGTCAAGGCAAAAAACTCGGATTTATTGCTCAAGAAATGGGGCGTGAAATCAATACTACTGGTTCGAAAAGCAATCAAGCAGAAATGCAGAATATTGTGGTGATGATGAAGGACGAACTAGAACAGATCAAAGAACAGGTGTTGAATGTGATGTAGAGCGAGAGGGCAATGCGTTCATCTTCAAAGGGAAATGTTGGTGTGACGATTAACCGTTGGCAATAAAAAAGTTGGCTGGTAGCATATTGTTAATATTGTGAAAGATGTGATACCACCCGTTTTATAACATTCTTCTTCACTGCACATCCACTTATTTTTTTACGCTAAAAAAGATGGCAAAAATAATTATATTCTCCGCACCATCAGGAAGCGGTAAGAGCACAATTATCAATTATTTGATGGAACAAGATTTGAATCTTCATTTCTCCGTTAGTGCTACTTCTCGACCTCCTCGTGGAAATGAACAACATGGAGTAGAATATTTTTTTCTTACTCCTGAAGATTTCCGTAAACATATTACTCAAGGCGATTTCCTTGAGTATGAAGAAGTTTACAAAGACCGTTATTATGGCACACTGAAAAGTCAGGTTGATGCTCAACTTGAAAAGGGTGATAACGTGGTGTGTGATGTTGATGTGCTTGGAGGTCTTAATATTAAGAAACATTATGGTGAACGTGCTTTGAGCGTTTTCATCCAACCGCCATCAATTGAAGAACTTCGTAAGCGTTTGATTTCAAGAGGTACGGATGCACCTAATGTGATTGAGGACCGCATTGCGCGTGCAGAGTTTGAACTATCGCATGCCTCTCAGTTTGATGTGGTGGTTGTAAATGACGACCTGGAACGTGCATTGGCAGATGCCTTACAGCAAGTGCGTGCTTTTTTGAAGGAATAAAGCATTTAGAACATCATAACCGAGAAAAAAAGCAGTATATTTGCACCAAAATATAGAAGTAACACCTTATGGAGTCCCTACTGACATATCAAGAATTTGACGCTGTAATGCAGCATTGCCGTAGTTTATATCTACAAAAGATGCACGATTATGGTTGTGCGTGGCGCATCATGCGTCCCAGTTCTATCACCGATCAAATATACATCAAAGCCAACCGCATTCACACCCTTCATGATAAAGAAGCGATGGTGGATGAAGGTATTATCTCTGAGTTTATTGCTATTGTAAACTATAGTGTGATGGGATTGATTCAGTTAGAACTTGGATATGCTGATCGTGCAGACCTTGATGAAGATGCTGCGACTGCGCTCTATGACCGTCATGCTGGAGAATCTTTAGAGTTGATGAAGCGTAAGAATCACGACTATGGAGAAGCGTGGAGGGGGATGCGTGTGTCGAGTATGGCTGATATGATACTCATGAAAGTATATCGCACGAAGCAGATAGAAGATTTGGAAGGAGAAACACTTGTGAGCGAAGGCGTAGCGGCGAATTATATGGATATGATGAACTATGCCGTGTTTGCCCTCATCAAATTAGGAGTTGCAAGCGAAAGTGATTCCATCCAGGCATGATGAATTTTAGATTAAAATTGCGTCTGTACCTCGTAAATGTGTTTCGAGTAATTATTGCCTTAACGATGATTGCGTCGGGGTTGGTGAAACTACTCGATCCGCTGGGGATGGTCTATAAATTGCAAGTTTATACTAATTATTTAGATATTGACGTTGATGCACTGTGGATGAAGGTCATAGTTGTAGCGTTGAGTGTCGTAGAATTACAATTAGGTGTTTACCTATTTCTTGGCATCAGGCGCCGAACTTCTGCTTGGATTACCTTCTTGATTATGCTTGGATTTCTCGGCATTACAACGTATTTCTATTTCAATGGTGGTGTAAATGATTGTGGATGTTTCGGTGCTGCATTAGAATTGTCGCAAGACCACACGGTGGTTAAAAACCTCATTCTTGTGGCAATGCTTGCCTACATCGTGAGATTCCCCCATAAGATGCGCAGATTGGTGACGGAGCGAAATCAAGTTATTGCAACGGTTTATGTATTTTGCTATGCTATCGTGATTGCGCTGTATAGTCTTCATTATCTACCCCTCGTGACGTTTACCGATTATCGAGTAGGAGAGGATTGGGGACGTCAATATCAGTATGGTGAAGAGCCTGCGAGGGATGGCATATTGAATCTATCTTTTTATACGGAGGAAGGAACAGATGTTGCTTCTTCGATACTTAATGATCATTCAACGACCCTGCTCCTCACATTGCCCGACGCAAAAACTGCTGATGATAGTTCCGCAGACAGAATAAATGATATTTATGATTGGGCAATAGATAACGATTGTGGCATTTATGCCCTCGTTGGTACTCTAGCTGATTATCAAAATTGGAAGGACCGTACTGGAGCTAGTTACACGTGCCTCTCTGCAGATGCTGATGTTATTAAAAACATGGTACGCTCGTCGCCAGGCATGCTGTTGATAGATAAAGGCATATTGAAAGGAAAGTGGGGTACTAATAACTTGCCAACGAAGGCGGAAGTAGCATCTTTAGTAAGTGATAAAACCTCCCCAGATGCTTCCGAAAATATGACCTGGGCGAGAATCTTACTCCTCCTTATTGCCCCGTTAGTTATACTCGTAATTCTTGATGGGCTTTGGTTAGGAAGAATATACCATGGTCACAGAATTCGGATGGTGGAAATTTTGAAAAAAAGAGAAGAAGAGAAAGTGGCTGGCGGTGAATAATATTTTTTTGAGGAAGTGCTTTAGTCCAACAATAACTTTAGCGCTCTCCTTGATTAGAGTTTCTCATTGAAATAAATTATTACTATATCTTGTTAATATTAACTCTTAAAAAATTAATTAGTTATGAGAAAGAAAATTGTAGCAGGTAATTGGAAGATGAATAAGAATCTTCAGGAAGGTGTTGCCCTCGCAAATGAACTCAACGGTTTGCTCGTTGCTGACAAGCCCAATTGCGAAGTTGTAATCTGCACACCCTTCATTCACTTGGCAACTGTTGCAGGTTTGATCGACAACGAAGTACTCCAGCTCGGTGCTGAAAACTGCGCAGATAAGGCAAGCGGTGCTTATACTGGTGAAGTTTCTGCTGAAATGGTAAAGTCAACAGGTGCACAGTACGTTATCCTCGGCCACTCAGAACGTCGTGAGTATTACAACGAAACTCCCGAAATCCTCAAGGAAAAGGTTGATTTGGCGTTGGCAAACGGTTTGAAGATTCTCTTCTGCATCGGTGAAAGCCTTGAGCAGCGTGAAGCCAATCAGCAGAATGAAGTGTGCAAGGCAGAACTCGAAGGTTCTGTATTCCACCTTACTGCCGAACAGTGGGCAAACGTAGTAATCGCTTACGAACCCATCTGGGCAATCGGTACAGGTAAGACTGCTACTTCTGACCAGGCTGAAGAAATCCATGCATTCATCCGTTCATGCGTTGCTGAAAAGTACGGTCAGGAAGTTGCCGACAACACATCAATCCTCTACGGTGGTTCTTGTAAGGGCTCAAATGCTCCCGAACTCTTCGCTAAGCCCAATATCGATGGTGGTTTGATTGGTGGTGCCTCTTTGAAGGCTTCCGACTTCAAGGAAATCATTGATGCGTTCTAATAGGTATTTCTAGAAAAACTTTTGGGTATAACCCCTATACTATTGAGAGTTAGTTTAATATGGAGTTATCACCTCCGTGAACTAACTCTCCTTTTAGTCAATAAGTAGACTCTTGAACGGTTAAAGGAAAACGGTTAAAGGTTAAAGTGAATCGGTTAAAGATTAAAGGTTAAAGGGGCTGGCGTGTCTACCCTTCTCCTCTCACCATTTACCATTGTCTCTTGATCGTTGTCTATTGTCCGTTAATCCCACTCCGTGGACTTTTCCTCCTCATTCGCTGACGCTCATCAAACTTCGCAAGTCGCACCTCGGCAATTCAAGCAAACTTAAGCGAGTTTTCTTCCTTGTCACTCGGCAAAGATTAAGTAAACTTATCTTTGCACTCGCTCCTACGTCAGTTGATTGCGCTTTGTTTGGCGTCGGTTGTCCGTTGACCGTTGTCCGTTGTTATTGACCGTTAACCTTTAACCTCTCCCCGTTACCTCATGCGTTATTTACTAACTTCCCTTTTTATGTTATTTTTGACCTCCGTAAACGCCCAGCGATTTACCGAGGTGCTCGGTGCGCCCAATAGTCGTGGTGGGGTAGTGCTGTTAAAGCAATCCTCAAAGGTTGATAGTTTGATAAATGGACTCAAGCCCGCCTCAGTGGGTAAATCACTTCCAGCTCCAGTTATCAAACCATCAACCGATACCATACAATTGGATAGTTTAGGAAATCCAATTATCAAAGGGTATCAACAAAAGGAGGGATTCCGCATTCAAATTTTTACCGGTGGTAACTCCCGTGCGGATAAAGACAAAGCCCTACGTCTGCAAACCAAATGTAATAATCTTTTCCCCGATATGAAAAGTTATTGCAACTTCATGTCTCCACGATGGGTCGTAAGAGTAGGAGACTTTGAAACCAAAGAAGAAGCTATGCTCAAAATGACAGAAGTCAGAGAGGCTGGTCTTTCACATGAAGTAAGATTAGTAAGATGCAAAGTTCAAATCCCCATCTATTGACCCCGTATTTGAACAGTTAAAGGGGAATGGTTAAAGGAGGGACGGTTAAAGGTTAAAGGGATTGGTGCATCTACTGTTGACCTCACACCGTTCATCGTTCACCATTGACTATTGTCTGTTGTCCGTTAACCTCTCCTCGTTCGTCTTTCCCCGTAAAACGTTTACCTTCCCCCGTTCACCTTTCTTCGTTAAACCTCATGGATAAATTATCTCAACTTCAATATCACTATCAAGAAATACTCAAGCTCGTCGGTGAAGATATCCATCGTGAGGGATTATTGAAAACTCCTGAACGAGCGGCAAAGGCTATAACCGCTTTAACACAGGGATATGAGCTCGACCCCTTGTCGATTTTGAAATCCGCAGTATTTTCTGAAGATATCGACCACATGGTGGTGGTAAAAGACATTGAGTTTTATAGTCTTTGCGAGCATCATATTTTGCCCTTCTTCGGAAAAGCGCACATTGCGTATATTCCTGACGGTAAGATTGTCGGACTTTCTAAAATCCCCCGCGTCGTAAACGCCTTCAGTCGTCGCCTTCAGGTTCACGAACGCCTAACGCGTCAAATATGTCGAGCTATCAGCGAGGCCATTAACCCCAAGGGAGTTATGGTCGTCGTGGAGGCACAACACCTTTGTATGCAGATGCGAGGTGTTGAAAAGGCGGGTAGCGTAACCGTTGCTTATGACTATTGCGGCGTGTTTGAAGACGACAAATTGAGAGCAGAATTTTTGAGCATGTTAACTAAGTAAATAGTGGTCTCAATGGTTCTTGAGGGTTCAACGATTTGTTTGTAACGCGTGTTTATCTTAGATGTGATTAATTTTTACAGAACAAATCATCGTAAAGAGATTATAAAGACAAGGAGGAGTACTTGAGTACCCCTCCTTTGTGTTATTTAAAGGGATTTCCGATCGCCAACAAAAGTCCGGCGCTATACTTTTAAGTTTTGTATTATTTCATCAATCCCAATTTGCTTAAAAAACTATCAAAAACGCGTGATTGGGGAAAATCTTTCAAGTTTGTAATTTGGGAATATCAAAAAAAGAGGTATTTTTGCATTCGTAATTTTGCGGCAGTAGCTCAGTTGGTAGAGCATTGGCTTCCCAAGCCAAGAGTCGCGGGTTCGAGTCCCGTTTGCCGCTCTGATTTTAATCTCGTTTTCCCCTCTCTCCCTTCTATTTATGACAGCCGTAATCCTTTGCGTAATCCTTGCAGGATTCTTGCTTATCGCCACTGAGAGTTTTCACCGCATCAATAAGGCAGCTGTTGCCATGTTGGTGGGGGTGCTCTGTTGGATGCTGTATATAGGTTATGGCACCGACTATGTGTTGCAACAATATGCGACGCAGTTTGCTGATTTCCTCTCTGAGACTCCCGATCGCAAGGTGCATGCTGCAAAGTTGTTCATTGCTGAGAATGTTTTTGTAAATTACATTCAGCAGGGTGCGCAAATCGTATTTTACCTGCTGTCGACGATGAGCATAGTTGAGGTATTGACGAACAACGGCTGTTTTGATTTTCTGAAGGAATGGTTGCGTACACGCTCTACGCGCAGGTTTTTCTGGATACTCAGTTTGATTACCTTCCTATTGTCGATGAATCTTGACAACCTCACGACGGTTGTGTTGATGTTGGGAATTGTTCGAGTGATGATCAAGGAGGAGCGGTTGCGATGGGTGTTTGGGTGCGCCATTGTGATTACGGCAAATGTGGCAGGCGCAATGACTGTTGTGGGAGACTCCACGACGCTGATGCTATGGATTAAGGGCATGGTCACTCCCGCAGGGTTGTGGATGAAATTGGTGATTCCCACGATTGTGGGGTTGGGCGTCGTTTTGTTTCTCATCGCCAAGAAATTGCCTCGTACGCTACAATTTCAAGATGCCACGCCACGGTATCGTGGTGACGATTCCCTCCTGAAGCGATGGCAAACGCTGTTGATGCTCGTGGTGGGCATTGGAGGTCTTTGGTTTGTGCCTACTTTTCACCGCCTCACGCTGATGCCGCCCTTTGTGGGTTCGCTTTGCGTATTGTCCGTCTTGTGGATATTGAACGAATTATTTAACCGCACGCTGCTTTCATCGGGTCGCATGACGAGCACCACGGGGAAACCGCTGGCGTTGCAATATGACACGATACAGAACCTGCTCTTCTTTATGGGAATCTTCTTGGCGCTCAGTGCCATGCAAGAAACGGGTAAGTTGGAGCGTTTCTTCATTGACATCGCTCAGGCCATGAGCAATGTGTATGGTTTGGCGGGTGTTATTGGTTTGGTGTCGGCATGCTTTGGAAATGTGACCACCACCTTGACAAGTTTGTCCCTTTTTGCACACCCCGAAGTCATCCACAATGCCGAATTTGCACAAGCATTTGCTGTGGATGGTAATTTTTGGGTGTTGTTGAGTTATACAACCGCATTTGGAGCCTCTATGCTTACCATCGGTTCGGTGCCAGGGTTCTCGCTGATGAAGATGGAAAATGTCACCTTTATGTGGTACGTCCGCCACATGACGCTCAAGGTTGTTGCCGGATGGTTGGCTGGATTTATCGTTTTCGGCATTATAGACATGGGATTTTAAGTTGATTCAATACAGAAATACAAGTAAAATTATATATGAAAATAGGTTATATCTCACAGATTATTGGTCCCGTTGTGGACGTTTGCTTTAAGGCAGAGGGTAAGCACGGTGCCGACTTCCTTCCTCGCATTCACGATGCGCTTGAATTGGTACACCCCGACGGACGCAAGATTGTCATTGAAGTGCAACAACACATTGGTGAAGACACCGTGCGTTGCGTTGCGATGGACAACACTGACGGCTTGAAGCGAGGACTTGAAGTAAAGTCGCTCGATGCTCCGATTTCTATGCCCATCGGTGAGCAGATTAAGGGGCGTATGATGAACGTGATTGGCGAAAGCATCGATGGACTCAAGGCGCTGGATAAGGGTGAGAATGCTTATCCCATTCACCGCGAAGCACCCAAGTTTGAAGACCTTAAGACGAGTCAGGAAGTGCTTTACACTGGCATTAAGGTGATTGACCTCTTGGAACCCTATGTAAAGGGCGGTAAGATTGGACTCTTTGGTGGTGCTGGTGTGGGTAAAACTGTGCTCATCATGGAACTCATCAATAACATCGCCAAGGGTCATGACGGTTTCTCAGTGTTTGCCGGTGTTGGTGAGCGCACGCGTGAAGGTAATGACTTGCTGCGCGAAATGATTGAATCAGGCGTAGTGAAGTATGGTAAGGAATTTACCGAAGCGATGGAACGTGGCGAATGGGATTTGTCGAAGGTGGACTACGAAGAAATGGCGAAGAGCCAGGCGACTCTCGTTTACGGACAGATGAACGAACCTCCTGGTGCGCGTGCAAGTGTGGCGCTCTCAGGTTTGTCTATTGCCGAATCATTCCGTGATAGCGGCGCGAGCGAAGGAAAGCAAACCGACATCCTTTTCTTTATTGACAATATCTTCCGTTTCACACAGGCAGGTTCAGAAGTATCGGCTCTTCTCGGTCGTATGCCTTCGGCGGTAGGTTATCACCCCACTTTGGCAAGCGAAATGGGGGCGATGCAGGAACGTATT